>JGI12547J11936_1000055_pt1 | contig 22254 bp, 16 predicted proteins | sample LakEriepJuly2011_2_FD_11936 | JGI IMG/M metagenome (IMG submission 11936)
CGTTTTGTGGGCGTTGGCGAAGGCATGGAACACCTTCAAGTTTTTGATAAAGAGGCCTTTGTGGAAGCGTTGCTCGGTGGCCAGGCGTCTTCGGGCCATGCAATTCAGGCCTAACCCTACGAAAGACTGAATTCGTGAAAACCAAAGCCCTTCGCCCCGCACCAGTCCGCCTTGTTACCTTGGGTTGTTCCAAGAACACGGTGGATTCCGAGCGACTAGTCACCCAATTGGTTGGGGGGGAGGTCCAAGTCTTGGAAGAAGGATCGAAGGACTCATCGCCGAATCAAACGGTGGTTATCAATACCTGCGGATTTATTGAAAACGCCAAACAGGAATCCATCGACACGATTTTGCATTACGCCGAAGCCCGTCAGGAGGGTCGTATCGGAAAACTGGTGGTCATGGGTTGCCTGTCCCATCGCTATCGGAACGAATTGGAAAAAGAAATCCCCGGGGTTGATGCCTGGTTCGGAACCATGGAATTGCCTTCGTTGGTTCGATCCCTGGGGGTGGATTATCGGAAAGAATTGTTAGGGGAGCGTCGAATTAGCACCCCATCGCATACCGCTTTTCTCAAAATCGCAGAAGGATGTGATCGGCCTTGTTCTTTTTGCGCGATTCCACTCATGCGTGGCGGGCACCGTTCGGTTCCGGTTCCTGCCTTGTTACAGGAAGCCAAAAATTTGGTTACGGGTGGGGTTCGAGAATTGGTTTTAATTGCCCAGGATTTGACTTGGTACGGTTTGGACCTGACAGGTCAAAGAGAATTGGCTCACTTGTTGGATCGGCTTTCTGCCGAATCCGGGGCCTCTTGGATACGATTGCAGTACGCCTATCCCGGGCAATTCCCGATGGAGATTCTGCCTTTGATTCGGGAAAGGGAAAACCTATGCCTTTACTTGGACATGCCTCTGCAGCATGCCTCGGATGGAGTCCTCAAGCGGATGCGTCGCGGGATCTCGGCCAGGGCCACCAATCAATTGGTACGGGACATTCGTTCCGCCGTTCCTGGTATTCATTTGAGAACCACCATGATGGTCGGCTTCCCGGGTGAAACCGACGAAGAATTCCAAGAACTCTGTGATTTTGTTATCGAACATCGGTTTGAGCGTCTTGGGGTTTTTATGTATTCCCACGAAGAAAATACGGCCGCCTATTTATTGGAAGACGATGTACCGGTCGAAACCAAGCAGCAACGAGCCGATCATTTGATGGAATTGCAGCAGGGAATTTCGCTTGAATTGAACCAGGCCAAGGTGGGACGTGAATTCACGGTCCTATTGGATCGCTTGGAATCCACCCATTGGGTGGGGCGAACCGAATTTGATTCGCCGGAAGTGGACAACGAGGTTTTGATACCGGCCAAGGAGGCCCCGGGCGATTGGAAACCCGGCTGCATGGTCAAGGTCCGTGTGACCCGAGCCGAAGAATTTGATTTGGTTGCCTGTGCTGTCCCTAATTCATCAGCAAGCCTTTGAGTCGGAGTCTTGGCTTTCGGCCACGGCTCTTTCTTGGTTAAAAAATCCAGGACTCAATCCGTTGTTGGGTACCCAAGAATTTCCCTTTGACTTGCTCGAAAAGCAAGCCGCCCAGCGTCTGAAATCCTACCCACCGGAGCGAAGGGAAGCCCTCTTGAAGGCTCTCGAAAAACAATACACCGCATCGGGAATCGATTTCCGCGCGGCTGGCGTGGACCTCCTGGCGGATGAGCGAAGCGTGGTTGTGACCACGGCTCATCAGCCCAATTGGCTGGGGGGGCCTTCCTATTGGTTGCACAAAATGTTGAGCACGGTCGCGTTGGCTCGAGCCATGCAGGCAGCCTGCCCGGCCTACCGATGGATCCCGGTTTATTGGATGGGTTCCGAAGACCATGATTTGGAAGAATTGGGGGTCTGCGAGGTGAACGGTCGTCGCCTGGAATGGCCCGGTCCACGAGGGCCTTATGCTTTTGGACGATTGGAGGTTCCCTCCATGGAGGATACTTTGGATTTGCTTCGGGAATCGTTGGGGGAAGCCCCCCTTGCGGAACATGTGATCGGTTTGGTGCGCGAATCGTACCGGGAGGGTCAGTCGGTGGCCGAGGCAACACGACGTTTGGCGCACAGTCTGCTGGGCCGTGGGGGATGGTTGGACCAGGTCAATCCTTTGGATACTCCTTTGTTGGTCGTAGACGGTGACGACGTGGACCTCAAAAGCCTGCTGGGTTCGGTTTGGGAAGATCAAGTTACGCATCCAGGCTTGGCCGCGGATTTGGTGGAGCAGGCCCAAAAAGAATGGGAACAGCGTTCGGGATCCCGGGTTGATTTTCGTGTGAGGGACCTGCCTTTCTTTGTCTTGGACGGAAAAAAAAGAGTGAGACCCGATCAAAACAGCGATCTGGAATTGTTTCGTTCCGCGGATTGGGTCAACTTTAGTCCGGGAGCCGCCCTGCGTCCCTTGTACCAGGAAAGTGTTTTGCCAGGCGTAGCCTGGTTAGGGGGCGGGGCAGAGCAGGGCTATTGGGCTATGTTACAGCCTTTGTTTGAGAGGTATGGGGTGGACATGCCTTTGCGGTTTTTGCGTCCTTCCCTCACCACCCTAACGAAGTCGGATTGGCTGAGCTGGCAGGCCATGGGTTGGAAAGAGGTTGATTTGGGTCGAAACGGCCAAGTCTTGCTGGACGAATGGCTGAATCACCGAATGCAGGAACGAGCTCATCCCCTTCCGGAATGGTTGAGTCATTCGGAAACCATCCAAAGCCGGGTCGAAGAAATACTCAATCCGGTTCGTAAGGCCTTGGTTGAAAGCGATGCCTCNTTGGGGCCTGCATTGGGCGCCGCTGCCCATCGGATCCAGCAAGAATTGGAACGATTGGCCCAAATGGACCGCAAAAGTTTCCGCAAAAAGCACCGGAATACGCTGGATGAAGCGGGTCACTTGTTGGAGCGCATACGACCCGGTGGTCAACCCATCGAACGCAAAGAGGGAATGTGGAATGTGTTGGCCTTGGGTGGCGCATCGTTTTTGGGCGATGCGTTGGACCTTTTAAGCCCCGTGGAATTTGATGGTACCAACGGAAATCCTTGGCACCGCACGGCGGTCCTGACGGAAGGGTTGGATCCGAATCGGTAGTTCGGAAAGGATGTGTTACGGGGCCGATGTCTTGAGATTGGCCTGCACATGGACTTCGGCTTCCTTGGCGATTTTGTCACGGACCAAGGCCGGTACTTTAATGCCGTAATCGGCAACAACGAGTTTGAAATCCGTTTCCAAATGGATGATTCCATTGCTGACCTCAAGGAGACCTGCTTCGTTGATATCGCGAGCAACACCGTGAACTTCAAGGGTTCCGACGAAACGGATTTTTTGGGAACCGGATTTTTGGAGCAGTTGGTCGTTCCAACCTTGAATTTGACCCTTGAAGCTGGCGTTGGGAAAGCGATGGGATTCAAGGTAATTCTCGTTAAAATGTTCCTGCATCAAGGCCTTTCGAAAGACAAAAGAATTGACGGGAATACGGGCCTGTACTTGGCCGGTGGAGGCATCCAAAACCGCGGTCACGGTGTTGCTTCGGGCTTGGACATCGTCTTTGATGATTCCATCAGCCACAAAATGGGCCGATCCGGTCCGGGTCATGTATTTGTTCTGAGCCAGCAATTGGGTGGTACTGATGCCCAAAAGAAGGAAGGCGCAGGCAAAGGTTGAAATCGTGGAATGGTTCATGAGGTCGATGGGATTGGTTTAAGGGAAATTGACGAGTACGCAGCGGTCCATGGAGGCGCCGCCCGTCAAATCATCGTAGCCGGTGCACAGGCCTTTGCATCGTAAATTTTGTCCAACAGGTGGCAGAGGGTCGAGGCCCTTTTCGAGTTGGCACAGCACCGAAGCGCCGTTATGGGAACCGATATAAACAAAGAATAGGGAATCCCCTTGGTTTTCGATGGATTCGCAACGACCCTCGATTTCAAGGATTCGATTGAGGTAAAGGGGTTGGGACTTTGCGCTGTTGGATTGAAATTCTTCCAAGAGCGTGTTGGCTTTGATTTGGAAATCAGGGTCTTTTTGGGCCAACGATTCGGGGGCCTGGTTCCAACGAAAATACGCGTAGGCGACGGCGATGGCCATGAGAACGGCCGCAAACAAAATCAAAAGGGGACGATTTTTCATGGTTTAATTGTCGGTGCAGTGGTTGTTACGGGCCCCTTGATTAATCCAGCGTCGAAGCGTTTCAATTTGCGCTGAAGTGAGGGGTGAACGGGGGGGCGGAGGCATGCGTTTTTCGGGTCGAGTTTCTAGGCATACCTCAAAAAGATCCGAGTTTTGGGCATCACCGGGCTGGACTTCACCCGTTTGGATGACGGCCCTGTAATGGTCCAAGCGTACGCCTTCTGCCCGGGTAGCGGCATCGTGGCAACCGCTGACGGCACAATTACTGGCAAGGATGGGCAAAACATCCCGCACAAAATAAGCGGAGTCCGGGGAGCAAGGGCTGCTGATATAGTCTGGATCCAGGTTGGGAGGGGCCAGGGATTCGTGTTGGCAAGCCGTACCAAAGAATATCAATCCCAAACAACCCATCGCCAAAGGGCGTACGATTCGAAGAGGGTTATTCCAATAAGCCATAAAACAAATTTACCGCAAAAGAACGTATGGTACACAAACGCCGATTAGGCCATTTGCTGATAGAGATTCAACCATTTCTGGGTGAGGTGGGCAGGGTCCAGGAGTTTCAGCATGGCATGTCGGGCATTTTGGCGACTTTGGAGCGATGCGTACTCCGAAAGCCGTGTTTTCCGAAGCCCCTCCACCAAAGAGTCGGTGTCCTTGGGATCCACCAAAACAGCGTAAGGACCACTGAATTCGGCCATGGATGTGTCCGTGGATGTCACCACGGGACAGCCGGAGAGCAAGGCCTCGGCAACAGGCAATCCAAATCCCTCGGCCAAAGAGGGGTATACCAAAGCGGTCGCTCCGTGGTACCAGGATCGAAGACTTCCACCGTTCCCGTTGGCTATCCAGCGAATGTCCAAACCCAATTGGCTTCCCAACCGACGGCACGCAAGGGCCTCGGAACCTCCTTTGCCGATTACGACGAGCGGGAGACGATCCGAAATGGGCATGGTTCCTAGGGCCTTGAGGAGTCCACGTAGGTTTTTGCGGGCTTCGATGTTCCCCACATAAAGCCAATAGGGTTGTTCGGGTAACTTAGATGTTTCGGATGGATGTTCCCAGGGGTCCAAATAATAATCAGGTGCGCAGGGTTGGTAAATCACCTCCAACCGGTCTTGGATTTGCGGGAAATAATGGACCAATCGATCCCGGGTGGTACGACTGATGGCGACAATTCTGTCGGCCTTGGCAAGACCGGATTGGGTTTTGAGCCGGTAAATCTGACGATCCAACCATGGATAGGTTTCGGGATGATCCAAAAAAAGCAGATCATGCACGGTCATGATGGTTCTCACCCCGCTGCCTACCAGGTCCAAAGGTATTTCGTTGCTCAGCCCGTGAAAAACCTGGACCCTGTCTCGCAGAACCTGGCTTCGCATGCCCAAGGTGCGATGAAGATGGGCCCCCAACCTGCGGTCCAAGTGAAGGTGCTGCGATGGGTGTTGGAATGCTGCGATGCGAGGGTTGACCCCTGAATCTTTTCGACCGGGGGCATAAAGGTGATAATGATGCTCAGGTGATTGTGCAACCAGGTTNCCCAGCAGGGTGCGGGCATAATTGCCCAANCCTGAAGCATTGTACAGGGCCCTTTTGGCGTCAAATCCCAGGGAAAGCAATCGGGATTATTTGCTGCGGGGAGAAGGTGGGGTTTTGCGATTTTCCCTGGCTTTTTTGGCCAAGTCTTCCATTTTTTGTTGAAAGGAAGATTTCTTCACTGGCTTCTTTTTGTTTTCTTCGATTTGCTTCAAAAGAGCCTCTTCGTTAATTACAAAACGACGGACCAGCCATTGCTGACCGAAGGAAACCATGTTGGCCAAAAAGTAGTAATAACTCAAGGCCGCCGAATACGAATTGAGGACCGGAATAAACATCAGNGGCATCACATAGCCCATGACCTTCATTTGTCCTGTAACACCGCTCATTTGGTTGGACAAGCGGGTGTACAGCAGGGTGGATGCCGTCATGAGCAACGTGAAGAGGCTCACATGGGCTCCGTAGAAGGGGATGGTAAACGGTAGATCCAGAATGGAATCGTAGGTTGATAAATCATCGGCCCACAAGAAACCTTGTTGCCGGAGNTCAATGGAAGCGGGAAAGAAATTAAAGAGGGCAATCAAAATCGGAAGCTGCAAAAGCATGGGGAGGCAGCCTCCCAATGGGTTAACGCCCGCTTTTTGGAAAAGCTTCATTTGCTCACTCTGCATGCGGGTTGGGTCCTTTTCGAACTTGGTTTTGAGCTCGTCGATTTCCGGCTTGAGGACTTTCATTTTGGCACCACTCACCAAGGATTTGTAGGTGAGCGGAAATAACAATACTTTGATAATGAGCGTCAAAGCCAAAATAATCCAGCCATAATTCCAACCAAAGGTGTCCAGCCAGTTAAAGACGGGAATGACCAACAACCGGTTCACCCACCCAAAAATTCCCCATCCCAGGGGGACTTGCTTTTCGAGACCGGCATCCAGGGCTTTGAGGGTTTGAAAATGGTTGGGCCCCAAGTACATCCACATGCCAAAAGTTTCGGTGGAGGGAGCGCGCAAATCCAGGGTGACCTCGGCGCGGAAGCTCCCGGTTTGATCGGGGGCTTCGGATCCTTGGCCGCTGATTTTGGCTCCATCAAAAAATTGATCCGCTCCCAAGACGGCACAGAAAAATTTCTGACGGAAAGAAATCCATTGAAGGTTGTTACGAAGNTCTTCCTGGTTNTCGGAGGAAAGGCTCATCGATTCAGGATCCTCGCCNCGGAATCGATAAACCATCTCGAGGACTTTNCGTTCTTCGGCGANATCCCTTTCTTGGTTGGGTCCGGTTCCACTCCATTCAAGGGTGGTGTAGTCATTGCGTATCAGNCCCTCCAGCCCTTCGAAACGAACCCCCATCGACACACGGTAACCGCTGGTATCCAGGCGNTACCGATGAAGAATTCGGCGGCCTTCGCCCAAGTTCAAGGCGTAATCCAAGGTCAATTCCGAGGAGGTGGGCAGGACTTCGAAATAACATTGATCACTGCGAATGATGGCCCGATCGGTCACCAAGGCGTAATGCATTTGGCTTCCCGTTGAATCAAAAATCTCCAGGGCTTGGCCCTGATAGGTTTTAAAATTTTGGAGGGAAGCCTGGCGTAGTACGCCTCCCTTGGAGGAGAAGGTGAGGGTGAGGTCGCCGTTGCTAAGCGTATGGGAGGTTTCGGTTCCCTGCGTTGCAGCGGTCCAAGGCCCAAAGGCCAGGGTGGTATCGGTCTGGGCTGTTGCTTGGTTGTTGGACTGGTCCGCGCCCTGGGATTCTGCAGAACCATCTGTGGAACGACCTGGTGCCAGGGCTGTCTTGTTTTGTGGATTGGCTTTGGGCTCGGGTGGAGTGGCTGCCGGGGGAAACCACAGGGAATACAAGACCAAAATCAAGCCCATCAAAAAGAGGCCGGTCAAGGTGTTGCGATCAAAGCTGGATTTAGTGGACACGTTGGGAATGGTTTTGGAGAGCGGCTTGAACAAAGGACACAAACAAAGGATGTGGACAATCCACGGTACTGGAATATTCGGGGTGAAACTGGGTGCCAACAAACCAAGGATGCCCTGGCAATTCGATCATTTCGACCAAATCCAGGTCCGGGTTGACGCCGCTCATGCGCAGACCGGCTTCGGACAGGCGGTCCCTGAATTTGTTGTTCAGTTCGTAACGATGGCGGTGCCTTTCGTGGATGGTCTTGGTTTTGCCGTAGGCTTTGGATGCCAAGGTGCCCGATTGCACACGGCAGGGGTAGGAACCTAGGCGCATGGTGCCTCCTTTGTTGGAAACGCCCACTTGGCTGTTCATGAGATCGATGACCGGGTAGCGGGTTTTGGGATTCATCTCAGCGGAGTCAGCTCCTTTGAGTCCGGCGACATGGCGGGCAAATTCAACGGTAGCGCATTGCATGCCGAGGCAGATGCCCAGAAAGGGTAAACCGGTGGTACGGGCATAACGGATGGCTTCGATTTTGCCTTCCCAGCCCCTGACTCCAAAACCCGGCGCCACCAAAATGGCATCGAGGTCCTTCAAGGTTGATTCGATGTTACCAGTCTCTAATTTTTCGGAATGAATCCATTCGATTTGAACGCGGGTTTCGAGGTTTGCACCGGCATGCCTCAGGGCTTCAACAATCGAGAGATACGAATCTTTGAGCTCAACATATTTTCCTACCAAGCCAATCCGAACATTTTGCTTGGGATGGTTGAGCCTGTTTAAAAAGGCTTTCCAAGACGAAAGATCGGCACGATGCGGGGGACGTAATTTTAGTTTCCGCAGGACCAAGATATCCAACTTTTCGCGGGCCATCTTGAGGGGGACTTCGTAGATGCTGGGGGCGTCCAAGGCCTCGATCACGGCATCCGCGGTCACGTTGCAAAAAAGGGCCACCTTGCGGCGTATTTCGTTGGTAATGGGGTGTTCGGTGCGGCAAATCAAGACATCAGGCTGTACACCGATTTCCAATAACATCTTGACCGAGTGCTGGGTAGGCTTTGTTTTGAGTTCCCCGGCCGCCTTCAGGTATGGGAGCAGGGTCAAATGCAAGACCATGGACTGTCCTTCGCCCAATTCCAGGCGGAGTTGACGGATAGCTTCCACATAGGGCAGGGATTCGATGTCTCCAACGGTNCCNCCAATTTCGGTGATGATAACATCGTAGGCNCCGCTTTGACCCAGGGTCAGAATCCGNGTTTTGATTTCATCGGTGATGTGCGGAATGACTTGGACGGTTTTGCCCAGGTAATCACCCCGTCGTTCTTTGTCGATTACCGTGCTGTAAATGCGACCGGTGGTGACGTTGTTGGCCTGTGTTGTACGAATACCCAAAAAGCGTTCGTAATGGCCCAAGTCCAGGTCTGTTTCGGCCCCGTCATCTGTAACATAACACTCACCATGTTCGTAGGGATTGAGCGTTCCGGGATCTACGTTAATATAGGGGTCCAGTTTTTGGATGGTCACCCGAAGTCCCCGAGCTTGGAGCAATTTGGCGAGGGATGCGGCCAGGATACCCTTGCCTAACGAAGAGGTTACACCGCCCGTAACGAATACATATTTGGCCACTATGGTCTGTTTACGGGATTCAAAGGTATGACTTTTTGAGGCCCCGCGGATGTTCCCTCGGTGGTTCCGGTCTTAGTTGGCCTTTTGGACGTACCAGCGGTTTTGTTCTTTGCGCAGAATTCGAACGTCGGTTCCGGCTTCAATCCAGCCATCGACGGCATGGGCTTCCTCGATGCGTCCTTGGTAGAGAATTTTGCCCGCCGGTATGAGTCGGGTATGTGCCACGGCGCGTTGGTCTTCGGGGCTGCTGGGGGCAGCATCCTCGGTGACTTCAGGACTCTTTAGAACCCACTTTCGGAGGGGGCCGTGACTGAAAAGCCGTTCACCCCATAACAAAAAGGCGGTGCCCAAGGCTAACAGAGGAACAAGAACGGCCAGTACTGCGGTCGCCAAGCCCAAACCCCGGTTGGTTCCTTCCGGGCTTATTTCCAAGCCCTGGTTATCCAACATAGAGGCGACCAACGCCAGAAAAACAGCTGCAAGGCCCAGGGCTCCGGCCCAGCCAGTCCCGGGCAAAACCCATATCTCCAGGGCCAGCAGCAGGAGCCCGGCCACAAACAACCAAATCTCGGCATAGGTTGCCAAGCCCTCCAGGTAGAGGGGGGCGAAATAAAGGGCGGCGGCCAGGATCGAAACAACGATGGGGAGGCCAATGCCTGGGCTTTGGAGTTCCAAATACAGCCCGCCCAGCATCAGCAAAATCAGAATGGATTGGACGGCCGGGTTCAGTAGAAATTGAAGGAAGCGGTCCAAAAGCCCCAATTTTTGTTGAACCAAGACGCTTTTGGAAACCCCCACGCTTCGCAAAACCTGCTGGGCATTGGAGGCGGTCCCGTCGCTCATTCCCAGCTTTTCGGCTTCGGAGGCCGTGAGGGTCAGGACCTTGCCGGAATCCACAACGCCGGGGTAGCCGAGGTCCGGGTCGACCATGCATTCGGCCAGTCGAGGGTTGCGCTGACGGGCTTGGGCCGTGGCCCGCATGGTGGCCCTCATGTAGGATTGGTATTTGTCGGGGACGGCTTCGCCTTGTTGGTTGACCACGGTTGCTGCGCCCATACTGGCGCTGGGGTTCATGTAGATTCGGTTGGCGGAGAGGGCGATAAGGGCCCCTGCCGAAGCGGCGTTGTTATCAACCCAGACCACCACAGGAAGGGGGACTTTGAAGAAGGCGGGTCCGGATGCTGTCGGCAAAATCCACCCGGCCACCGTAGGTATTCAGTCGTATGAAGATCAGATCGCTCTTGAGTTGGTTGGCCTCTTGGAGGGCCAATTGCACCCTCCTCCACATGGGCGCATCCACAGGTTCCAGCAAGTCCATGCGATAAACCCGGCAGGGCTGCTCTGCTGCGGCCCAGAGGGCGGGCTGAGGGAGCTTTTTGACGGCGTCGCTCTTCGCGTTTCCCTCGGCCGATGCCAGCCCCCAAAGCCCCCAAACGAGGGTTATAACCCCAAAAGCAACGGCCTTGCGGCTCAAAAAAAGAAGGCGGAATCGGGTTTTCATAGGCACAATAAAAGTACGTTATTGAAGTCGGTGCAACAAGTCGTCGCCCCCTTGGTCTAATTTTGGGACATGTGGTTCGAAAATATTTTGCAAACAATTGGGAATACCCCGATGGTCCGGATCAACCGCCTTTGTTCNGGATTGCCGGCCACGGTATTGGCCAAGGTTGAAACCTTTAACCCGGGTCATTCGACCAAGGATCGGATGGCCCTCAAGATGATTGAAGATGCCGAAGCGGCCGGGNTACTCCAACCGGGTTACACCATNATCGAAGGAACATCGGGCAATACGGGCATGGGTTTGGCGATGGCTGCCGTGGTCAAGGGNTACCGTTGCATTTTTACGACCACCGACAAACAATCCCGCGAAAAAGTCGATGCNCTGCGGGCATTGGGTGCAGAGGTCGTTGTTTGCCCAACCAATGTGGACCCGGAAGACCCTCGTTCGTATTACAGCGTTTCGTCTCGTTTGGCGTTGGAAACCCCCCATTCTTGGAAGGCCAATCAATACGATAATTTATCGAATCGGCAGGCTCATTTTGAACAAACCGGTCCCGAAATTTGGGAACAAACCGAAGGCCGTGTGACGCACTTGGTGGTTGGAGTCGGAACGGGGGGGACTATTTCAGGCACGGCCCGCTATCTCAAATCCAAGAACCCCAACATCAAGGTTTGGGGCATTGACACCTACGGCTCGGTTTTCAAAAAATACAAGGAAACCGGGGTTTTTGACAAACAAGAAATATACCCCTACGTGACCGAAGGCATTGGCGAGGATTTTTTGCCGGCCAACGTGGATTTTTCATTAATTGACCTTTTTGAGAAGGTTACCGACCGGGACGCGGCCCTGATGACCCGAAGGATTGCCAGGGAGGAAGGGATTTTTGCTGGTAATTCAGCGGGGGCTGCCATGGCGGGGCTCTTGCAGCTGGGGGGTCAATTGAAATCGGGGGATGTGGTGGTGGTCATTTTTCATGATCACGGTACCCGCTACTTGAACAAAATGTTCAACGATGCATGGATGAGGGAGCGGGGCTACCTGAGCGATACAGCGGATGATGCCGCGGGGCTGGTCCTAAGGCGGGGAACACAGCCCTTGGTCAAGGTGGGTCATTGGGAAACCATTGGGGAAGCCGTCGCCAAAATGCGCAAACACCAAATATCGCAGTTACCCGTTCAGGATGCGGAAGGAAATTGGGTGGGTTCGTTATCGGAGCGCAAACTGTTACAAAAGCTATTGTCCCATCCCGATCTATCCGCCGAACAGGTGGCACCGCATATGGAGCCTCCCTTTCCGCATGTCGAGTCCAGCACCAAAGTACAACGCCTCATACCTCTCATTCGTCCTGACTCAGAGGCTATTATGGTTCGTATGCCGGATGGTTCCTGGCATATTTTGACCCAGCATGATTTGTTATCAGCTTTTCTCTAGGCTTAAAATTCTTTTGTGTTATGAAAAAGCGGAATCCTTTTGGCGCTTCCACTAGACTTTGGGGGCCATGGGCCTTGTTGTTTCTGCTGTTGGTATTGACTTTGCCGAATCTATGGGCACAGCCCCTACGGGCCGCCGAAACCAAAACAATCCGTCTGGAACATGTTCAATTGTTTCGATCCGGCGCGGTGCTGCGTTACGGGGTTTCCGGGAAAATTGAAGGAGGAATGCAGCGTTGGGTATTGGGCGGATGGGCCACCGCCTTGGATGCATCCACCTTGCGAATCAAGTCCAGCCCTGGGTTGCGAATGACCGATTATCGTTGGGAAACCTTGCCGGTTCCGGAGTTTTGGAACGATAGCCTGCGCATGGCCGAAAAAGCGCTGGGTTCGAACCGTCGTTTGTTGGAGGATCAACAAGTGGAAATGGTTTCCTATCAGGCTGAGGAACAATATTTGATGGCCCTCCTGGGTCGGAATCCGATCCAAAGCAAAACTGGCACGGGTGCTCCGTCCGCATCATCGGGCGAGGTGGGTTCATCCCAAGAATGGCTCAAAGGGGCGGAGCCTTTTCGTCTACGCATTGCTCAGGTGGGTCGTGCCAAACTCGTATGTCAACGCATCCTGGATTCCCTCACTCGACGTTCCGTGGAGCTTGAATCCGGTGTTCTCTATTGGCGTAACAAAATCCAAAACATGGATAAGGGATTGGTCCTTCAACTGGAAGCCCAGCCCACGTTGGTTGGCAAAAATGGACAGGTGGGTTTGGAGGTTTTTTGCCCGCAAGCGGGTTGGAACCCTGCCTATGAAATGGATGTGGATGTGAACAAGTCCCGGATTGCCTTGCGGTTGGGGGCCCGTTCTTATCAACAAAGCGGTCAGGATTGGGACGGGGTCCCTGTTGATTTTTTGACGCATAGCCCCTCGGTAGGTCTTGAATTGCCGGTCCTAACCCCTTGGTATTTGGACTATTATCGCTCCATGGTTGGAANTCCGGATCGGATAGAGACCGTGAGTAGTCTCCATAGCAAATCGAGGGCCCAACCTTCCCGTGCGGTCCCTGAGGCATCCGAAGCATCAACTCCCATGAATTGGAGTGAGTTGGAGGCTTTGGATCTGCCGGAGGTTGAACGCAGGATACAGGGATCGGCCTTTGCCTACAAACCGTCCAATCCCCTTCGTATGGCCTCCGGTTCGGAGGTCTGGCAACCCTTGGATGCACGCAGTCTGGATGTGGAATTGTGGCGTTATACGGCCCCTCGGCAACAGCCCAGGGTTTATTTGATGGGGGTCCTCCGGGATTCATCCCTTTTGGATTGGGTGGATGGTCCTTGCATGATCTCGGTGGATGGAAACCGGGTGGGTGAACAGAACATTCGTTGGGCCCATGCCGCTGATAGCGTGGCCTTGTCGCTGGGAACGGACGATTTGGTCCAAGTTCAGTACCAACCGGCGGCCATTTTCAAAAACCAGCGCTTTCGATTGGATCAGTGGGTGGTACGGCAATACGGTTACCGCATTGATTTGAGGAACAGTCGCCCCGGGCCTGTGCGCATTCGCATCGAAGACCAATACCCGGTCAGCCTCCAAAAGGACCTGGAGGTTTTGGATTTGACGGCCGAAGGGGCCCGTTTTCCCACCCCTCCAGAGACCCCTTTTCCTGGTTTGGTTCGGTGGGAATTAAATCTTGAACCGCAAGGTCAACGCAGCCTCGAATGGGGTTTTCGGGTCAAACACTTGCGAAACAAGCCCCTAAGGGGGTTGTAGGCGTTTGGGCGTTTGGACCTTACTTTTGCCCTCTCCATCATCGTTTCAACCTATCCAATTTTTTTGTCATGGAACACAAGGGACATCCACCGTTGAATCTACATTGGGATCGTAGCGGCCTAGGCGCAGTGCAAAACGTATACTGGAATTTGGGTCCGGCCGAATTGGTTGAGACGGCTTTGGCGAGCGGTGAAGGACAACTCTGTGATAACGGGGCCTTGGCATCGGATACCGGGGAATTTACCGGTCGTTCGCCCAAAGACCGTTTTGTGGTGAAGGATGCGATCACCGAAAACACCGTTTGGTGGGGGGATATTAATATTCCTTTTTCTTCGGATGATTTTGATGCCCTTTACGATCGGGTGGCTGCCTATTTGGGTGGCAAATCCGTCTATGCCCGGGATGCCTATGCCTGTGCCGACCCCGCCCACCGCCTCAATATTCGGGTGATTACCGAGTTGGCCTATTCCAACCTTTTTTGTTACAATCTTTTTTTGAGACCTACAGCGGAGGAGTTGTCCAAGGCCGGTGAACCCGAATGGACGATTCTGTGCGCCCCTGGTTTCCGTGCAGTCCCCGAACGCGACAAAACCCGTCAACATAATTTTGCAATTCTTAATTTTACCCGCAAAGTCATCCTGATTGGGGGGACCGGTTATACCGGAGAGATGAAGAAGGGAATCTTTGGGGTGCTTAATTTTGTGTTACCACACAACAAAAATGTTTTGTCCATGCATTGTTCTGCCAACAGCGGATCCGAGGGCGATACAGCTTTGTTTTTTGGGCTTTCCGGGACCGGTAAAACGACTTTGTCGGCCGATCCTCAGCGGCGCCTAATCGGGGACGATGAACACGGTTGGAGCGATCAGTCCATCTTTAATTTCGAAGGAGGTTGCTATGCCAAATGCATCAACCTAACCCCCGAAAAGGAACCCGAAATCTGGAAGGCGATTCGCTTTGGGTCCATTGTCGAGAACGTCGTTTTCAAAGAAGGTACCCGGGAAGTGGATTACGACAACGGTTCCAAAACCGAAAATACCCGCTGTGCTTATCCGATTCACTACATCGATAATGCCTTGGTTCCCTCGGTGGGCCGTCATCCCAAACACTTGTTCTTTTTGACCGCCGATGCATTTGGCGTATTGCCTCCAATAAGTCGTTTGAACGAGGCCCAGGCGATGTACCATTTCATTTCGGGCTATACCGCCAAAGTGGCGGGAACCGAGGTGGGGGTTACCGAGCCCCAAACCACTTTTTCAGCTTGTTTTGGTCGGGCCTTTTTGCCATTGCACCCGGGACGATACGCCGCCTTGTTGGGCCAGAAGATGAAGGAACACCAGGTACAGGTTTGGCTGGTGAACACCGGTTGGACCGGCGGACCTTACGGGGTGGGATCTCGCATGAAATTGTCCTATACCCGGGCCATGATTACGGCTGCTCTGCAGGGTGAACTGGATTCGGTTCCATCCCATGCGCATCCCTTGTTTGGGGTATCGGTCCCCGCAACCTGCCCCGGAGTTCCGGAAGAAATCTTGAACCCTCGTTTGACCTGGAGCGATCCAGCTGCCTACGATGCCAAGGCATCCCAACTAGCGGCGGCTTTTATCAAAAACTTTGACCAATACCGCGATGGCGTTGATGCCAAGGTCTTGGAAGGAGAACCGAGGCCTTAACGAAGGGTCTCGTTCAACCAATCAAAGAATACCTTCTGCCAGAGGACGGAATTCTGGGGTTTGACGACCCAGTGGTTTTCGTCCGGGAAATACAACAACTTGGTTTTGATTCCCCGCAATTGGGCTGCGGTATAGGCTTCGAGTCCCTGGGCCAACGGCACCCTGAAATCGTTTTCGTTGTGAATGACCAGGATGGGGGAGGTCCATTGATCCACGGTCCGATGGGGTGAAAACCACGTATAAGAAGCTGGTTTGGGACGATCCCAAGGTCGGCCTTTCATGTCCCATTGAGAAAAGAATATTTCTTCGGTCTGACCAAACATCGATTCTAGGTTGTAAACCCCGCAATGCGCAATCAGGGACTTGAATCGTCCGTTGTGGTGACCGGCCAACCAATAGACCGAGTACCCACCAAAGGAGGCGCCAACAGCAGCCACCTTCTCGGCATCCACAAAGGGCAGGCGCCGAACCGAATCGGTAACCCATAACAAATCGTTCATGGCTTGACCGCCCCAGTCCCCGGAGATTTGTTCGTTCCATGCCTGGCCAAAACCGGGAAGTCCTCGACGATTGGGCGCGACCACGATGTAACCTTTGGCGGCCATCAAGTGAAAATTCCAACGCATGCTAAAGGCTTGTCCAATCATGCTTTGGGGCCCTCCTTGGCAATAAATGAGGGTTGGATAGCGTCGCTTGGGGTCAAAGTTGGGGGGATAAACGATGTAGGTCTGGACCGCCTTGCCATCCGAAGAGGGAATCCAACTGCTTTCAAAGCGAGCCGATTGCAGTTGGCTGTAAAGGCTATCATTGCAATGGGTGAGCGGGGTTTCTGGGGCTGAACGCAGAGGCTCTTTGATGAATATTTCCGAGGGTCTCAGCATGGTGGATTTGAGAAAAACCAGGCGGTGGTTGCTGCGTTGCTTGGCGGCTTTTGTTTTGGATTCTGCCTTGTTGGTGACCAGATGGGGGATCGCCAAAAGTCCGCTGTACTGGGCGGTTTCGTTGGTGATCTCGGTCCAAGAGCGAACGGCGGTTTCGTTGCGTGGCGATGGACCCTTGGTCCCTGAACGAGTGGCTGTTGACGCTGATGAGTGCTGGGGCGATGGCAAAGGATGGGCGTAAACTTTGGTTGATCCTTGGTCGTAGACCCCAAAATACAGGGATTTGCTATCCGGGGCCCAACACAATTCGTAGGCCGAACGATCCAATTCCGTGTTCAGGTAACGAAGGCTGCGGGTGCTCCATTCCATCAGGGCAACCCTATTCAGGTCGGCTTCGTAACCATCGCGGGCCATGCTAAGCCAGGCCAGATGTTGACCGTCCGGAGAGAAAATCGGATCGGTATCGTAACCCGGGTTGGACTCGGTCAAGTTTTGGGTTTTCCCGCTGGGGAGGTGATAGGCGTACAGGTCCGAATTGGTTGAAACCGCCGATTGGTTTCCGTTCATTTTTTTGGAGGGATAAACCAACCAATCCCCATCGGGGGACCATGCGATTTCGGACGAGGAGCCCATCGGTTGAAGGGGGCTGTGGTAAGGTTGATTCTCCAAAAGATCAACGGCTTTGCCGTTGGGGTACCCATCGCGCAAACCTTGGACAAAAACATGGCTGTAGGTCCCGTCGTGCCATCGGTCCCAATGACGGTGCATCAACTGATCGTAAAGGCGACCGCTGGATAAAGGCAGTTCCGGGTAGCGATCACGCAATGTGGGTTCCAGGCGGACCCTTGCCAGGTAAAACCAATGCCCACCTTTGGGGGATAATCCAAAGCCTTCCACCCCGCCGGGGACCGCGCTCAGGCATTCCCTGCCGCTTCCATCGGGCCGCATGCGATGCATTTGCAGTTGACCATCCACCGGGTAGAGGAAAACCAGCCATTGCCCATCCGGGCTCCATCGGACTTCGTTTTCGGACGATGGGGTGGTGGTGAGGCGGGTGGATTTTTGGAGGCTTAAATCCAGGATATACAGGTCGGTTTGGGATTTGTTAAGGGCTAATTCGGTGGTCCTAATCCCGTACACCAAGCGCTGCCCATCGGGTGAGGCCAAGGGAGCTTGGACCATGGACATTTTCCATAACATTTCTTCGTTAAGAACGGGGTCTCCCTGGGACTGAGCCTGCATGTTCGCCGGCAAACCAAGGAGAAGGGTGAACAAATGCGCCAAGGCTGTAAGGGTCAGCCTGTGTTTAAGGGATTGATTGCGAATCATTTGGGCGAAATTTAGGGGGAGGTGTAGAATCGAAAGAAGGCCTTGTTTAGGGTTGATTGGGCAAAACCATGTTAATGATTCGACCAGGTACGGCAATTGTTTTGGTTAGGGATACGGCCGTTGAGCCACTCCACNACCTTGGGGTGTGCCAGGGCTAGCCGGACTAAATCTTCCGGGAGACCTTTGGCTGGAAGTTCCACTTGCAAACGGACTTTGCCGTTGTGCTGCACCGGATACAAGTAGGTATCCTGTTCCAGGTAGATGGGTTCCCAGTTGGGGTATGGGGCGTGGTGAATCGAAGGTTCGTGACCCAAGACGGCCCACAGTTCTTCGGCCAAATGGGGTGCAAAAGGAGCCAACATCCGGACGTAGGGGTCCAGGATTTGGCGATGAAAGAGCCCCGCGCTCTGAATCTCGTTCATGCCGATCATCATCGCCGAAATGCAAGTATTGAGGGCCATGCGTTCCAATCCATCGTGAACTCTGCGAAGGCAACGATGCAAAATGCGAAGGGCGGCTTCGTCCGGANNGGACGAATGAACCTCGGAAGAACGAACGTGTCGGTTTACTTTTTGGAGAAATCGGTAAACCCCCTCAATACCTTGGGTATCCCAGGGTTTGGCGTCTTCGAGGGGGCCCAAAAACAATTCGTAAAGACGAAGGGTATCGGCCCCGTATTGTTCAACAACGGTATCGGGGTTGACGACATTGCGTTTGGACTTGGACATTTTTTCGACCTCCGATCGGGTCTTGAATTCAAAGCCCCGTGCGTCCGCTCCGGTATTGCCATGGCGGTTGAGCCAAACCGCGTTTTGCCATTCGGCCGTCTCCGGGGATCCCGCTAGGAGGGAAGGGATGTCCAAAAGATTTTTGTCGACAAAGCGAACGTCCACCGAGGTACGGAATCCGGGGTATTCGTGGAGGGTAGCGGCGGTGTGGGGATTTGATAACAAATCTTGAAGCCAATCTTCGGAAATGAGGAGGGGCGTCCCCGCCGTTGCTTGGCTCAGGGGTTGCACGGTTGGGGCACTTTTTCCTTGGGCCTCCCGGCATTGGTTCCACCATTCCAGCGATAGGGCCGGGTGGGAACGAAAAACATATTCCGAAACCCCTTGAATCATGCCCTGATTAACCAGGCGCTTGAAGGGCTCACAAAAGGGAACCAGGCCACGATCAAACAAAAAATGATTCCAAAAGCGAGCATAGAGCAAATGCCCCGTGGCATGTTCAGCCCCGCCGATATACAAATCCACGGCACCCCAGGCCTTCATCGCTTCGGGATCTGCAAAGGATTCTTGGTTTTGGGGATCGGTATAGCGCAAAAAATACCAGCTGGAACCGGCCCAACCGGGCATGGTGGTGGTTTCCAACGGAAGACCCTGCCAAGTCCAATCCTTGGCCCGTGCCAAGGGAGGTTCGCCATCGGCCGTTGGCAGGTAGCGATCAATATCCGGGAGCAAAAGAGGCAGGGCTGAATCCGGGAGGGGATAGGGATCTTCGCCATCCATCACCATGGGGACCGGTTCGCCCCAGTAGCGTTGCCGTGAAAAAACGGCATCCCTCAAACGATAACGTGTTACAGCAAAGCCGCGTTTTGTTTTTTGAAGTTCAGCAATCACCGCGGGGATGGCTTGATGGGCGTTGAGTCCGTCCAAAAACTGGGACGACTTGAGCACCGCTTGGCGGTCATCGCAGGCCCCCGTTGAGGGGTCCTGGTTGACAAAAATCGCAGGGATGTCCAAGCCAAAATGAGTCGCAAAGTTCCAGTCCCGATGATCACCGGCCGGGACCCCCATGACGACACCGGTCCCGTAGCCGGCCAAAACATAATCGGCGGTCCAAACCGGGACCTGTTGTCCCGTGATTGGGTGCCGAGCGTAGCTGCCCGTGAAGCANCCGCTGATTTTGCGGGTTTCGGCTTGGCGATCGCGTTCGCTGCGGCCTTTGGTCTGAAGAAGGTAGGCCTGAACCTGTTGGGTTTGTTCGGGGGTGGTAAGGCGTTCAACCCAGGGGTGTTCGGGGGCAACGACCACAAAGCTGACCCCAAAGAGGGTATCGGGTCGGGTGGTAAATACTTCCAAGGTCCCGCAGGACGTTTCAAAGCGAACCTGGGCGCCCACCGATCGTCCAATCCAATGGCGTTGGTGTTCTTTGATGGATTCGGACCATTGAAGCTGGTCCATGCCCTCGAGTAAGCGATCCGCGTAGGCGGAAATTCGAAGCATCCATTGGGGCATCAAGCGTTGTTCCACCGGATGTCCGCCCCTTTCCGAAAAACCGTCTTTGACTTCGTCGTTGGCCAAAACGGTTCCCAAAGCCGGGCACCAATTGACCCGGGCCATGGCGCGGTAGGCCAAGCGGTAATGCATCAGGATTCGACGCCGGCTCCGTTCATCCATGATCGCCCAGTCCTGGGCGCTGATCGACGGCGTTTGCTCCGAACAGGCGGCCTGCAAGTGTTGGTTGCCGTTTTGACTCAGATAGTTCTCCAATTCTACGATCGGTCGGGCCTTTTGGGCCTCGTTATCGAACCAGGAATCAAACATGCGCAGAAACATCCATTGGGTCCAACGGTAGTAGTTTGAATCGCTGGTATCGATTTGGCGGTCCCAGTCAAAACTGAAGCCCAGCCGACCCAGTTGTTCCCGGTACCGTGCGCTGTTCTGGACGGTGGTGGTGCGGGGGTGTTGCCCGGTTTGGATCGCGTATTGTTCCGCCGGAAGGCCAAAGGCGTCAAATCCCATGGGATGGAGGACCGCATGGCCCTGCATTCTCCGGAGCCTGGCCACCACATCCGATGCGATATAGCCCAAAGGATGCCCCACGTGGAGCCCGGCCCCCGAAGGGTAAGGGAACATATCCAGCACATAGGTTTTGGGTTGGCCATCAAGGGGTTCTTTGGTGCGGTAGGTGCCGTTTTGATGCCAATAGGCTTGCCATCGGGCTTCCATTTCCTGAAAAGTCGGGGAGGGGTTCAAGGGTAGGGTGTTGAATTCAGGCGAATTTAGTTCAAAGCCAAGACCAAGGCTACGGGGCTTATTTGTTTTATTTTTGCGCCGTATGAAGCTCACCACCCCCACGCTCCTGCGTTCATCGGTCTCCCGTTCCAGGGTCTCGGCCTTTGGTTCGCAGGGTTTGGTGCTTTTTTTGCTGGGCCTGATGGGAATTATTGCGGTGCAGGCCCGCTGGTGGGTGGAATATTTGCATGAAAACGTAGAGATTCAGGTTTTTTTGCGTCAAGAAGCGCAGCCTGATGAGATTCGAGCATTGTTACAAACAGTTCGCCGGATGCCCGAAGTCAAACAGTGTCGATATGTAAGTCGCGATGAGGCAGCTCGTGAAATGAGTCAAGAATTGGGGGAGGATTTTGTTGACTTTTTGGGCGAAAATCCCTTGTTGGCATCGGTCAAGGTTCGGGTGCATTACCGTTTCGGTGAAAAGGTGGCCTTTGAGGAACTCAAGCGCAAATTGGCCGTTTTGCCTTTGGTGAGCGATGTCGCATACCCCGTGCGTTTGTTGGCTTCCCTTGAACGCAATTTTGGCACCATGGCTTGGATTCTGTTGGGATTGAGCGGGGCGCTTTTTGGGTTAACCTGGCTTTTGATTGATCAATCGGTTCGCTTGGTCCTCTTTGCCGACCGTCATTTGATTCGTTCCATGCAACTGGTGGGTGCGGATGATCGTTTTATTCGCCAACCCTACCTGCGCAGGGCTTTGAAATGGTCGATCATGGCCTGGGCGGGGGGCAGCCTTCTCCTCTTGGGCACTATGGCCTGGGTTCTGCAGTGGGCCCCTGATTTGAATTACCCCGGTGCGGGGCTTCAGGCCCTGGTTTTGGCGGGGGGTCTGCTGGGCTTTTCCCTCCTGACCGGTTGGTTGAGCCATTTTGTGGCCCTCAACAAGTATCTTCGCCTTGAATCGGATCAATTGCACTAAATCCGTTTGAGCCCCCTACCGTTCCCTCGTTATGGCCTACAAAGCAACCACCACCAAAACCGCTAACGCCCCTTCCTCCTCCATCACGGATGCTTTTCGTCGCAAGGGTACCCCCTTGTTTGGCCCGATGAACTATCGTCTGATGTTATTGGGACTGGTCTTGCTGGTGGTGGGAAATCTGTTAATGATCGGCAAAGAAGACATCTACTCCTTCACCAAAATCACGTTGGCGCCGTTGGTCATTTCCTTGGGCTACTTGGTTGAATTAGCCGCGATTCTCTACCGTCCACGGTCCTAATGGATTGGCTGGCCGTTTGGGTTCTGGCGGTCGTCGAGGGCCTAACCGAGTTTTTACCGGTTTCATCGACCGGTCACATGATTTTGGTATCATCCCTAATGGGCTGGAAACAAACCCCTTTGCTGGAGTTATTTGAAGTTTTTATTCAATTAGGTGCCATCCTTGCGGTCTTGACCCTCTATTACCCCCGGTTCCTGAGGGGACCCGTTATTTATTTCAAATT
>JGI12547J11936_1000056_pt1 | contig 22234 bp, 20 predicted proteins | sample LakEriepJuly2011_2_FD_11936 | JGI IMG/M metagenome (IMG submission 11936)
TTTGATCAGCGCGTTCACATCGCTGACCTGGGTGCCGGAGCCCTTGGCGATACGGAGACGGCGCGAGCCGTTGAGAATTTCTGGATTGCGCCGTTCCTTCTTGGTCATCGAGAGCACGATGGCTTCGGTCTTGGCGAGGTGCTTCTCTTCCTTGGCGCCGACTTGGACGTTACCCATGCCGGGCATCATCTTCATGATGTCGCCGAGCGGCCCCATTTTCTTCATCTGCGACATCTGCGCGAGGAAGTCCTCGAGGTCGAAGTCGGCCTTCTTCATCTTCTCGGCCAGACGTTCGGCTTCCTTGTGGTCGACGACCTCCTGGGCCTTCTCGACAAGGGAGACGACGTCGCCCATGCCCAAGATACGCTGGGCCATGCGGTCGGGGTGGAACGTGTCGAAGTCCGAGGACTTCTCGCCCGTGCCCATGTAGCGGATTGGGACGCCCGTGACCGACTTCATCGACAACGCCGCGCCACCGCGGGCGTCACCGTCGAGCTTGGTCAGGATGATGCCGGTGAGGGGCGTGGACTCGTGGAACTTGGCGGCCACGTCGACGGCCTGCTGGCCGAGGGCGGCGTCGGCGACGAGGAAGACCTCGTGCGGCTGGAAGGCATCGCGGACCCGGCGGACTTCCTCCATCAGGTCGCCGTCAATCTGGAGGCGGCCGGCGGTGTCGACGATGACGAGGTCCGCGGCGGCGGCTTCAGCTTCCTTGACGAGGCGACCCACCATCGCGGCGACGTCGGTCGCGGCGCGGTCGGAGCGGAAGTCGAAGCCTTCGTTCTTGGCGAGGGTCTCGAGCTGGTCGATGGCCGCTGGGCGGCGCAAGTCGGCGGCGACGAGGGAGGGCTTGCGGATGCCTTCCTTCTTGACGAGATGCTTGGCGAGCTTGGCGGCGCTGGTCGTCTTGCCGGAGCCCTGGAGGCCGACGAGGAGGATGCGGAGCGGTCGGCGGGGGTCGATCGGGCGTTCGCCTTCGCCGAGGAGTTTCGTGAGCTCGTCCGAGACGATCTTAACGGCCATCTGGCCCGGGTTGACCGACTCGATGACCGCCTGGCCGAGGCAGGCGACCTTGACGCGTTCGGTGAAGTCCTTGGCGACCTTGAAATTGACGTCCGCGGACATCAACGCCGAGCGCACCTCGTTCAGGGTCGGGGCGATGTTCTCTTCGGAGAGCTTCGAGAGCCCCCGGAGGTCGCGGAGGGCTTTGGTAAGTTTGTCGGTGAGGTTGGCGAACACGGGAGGTGAAGGAGAAGGGAGGGAGGGTCGGGAGACAAGGCAGGAGAGGGTGGAAAAGGAGGGCTAGTATGAAAGATACGGGTGGCGGGTGGCAGCCTCGGGTGGCAGGTGGCAGGTATCAATTAGTCTAGTCTCTCCCGCCACCCGCCACCTGAGGCTGCCACCCGCCACCCGGAAGTGATTCTACGCTATCCGCAGGTCACAGCCACCTACCATGGTATCTTCTTTGCAACCGCCGCNTTTCTCCTTCTGTTTGTCCTNATGGAAATCCTCATCATGGGCTGCGGCACGTCGCAGGGCTGTCCCTTGCCCGCCCATGACAACCCGGGTCTCGACCTAAAGGATCCGCGTAACTGGCGCGCCCGGACGAGCGTCCATGTCGTCATCGAAGGCCATCACGTCCAGGTCGACGCCTCCCCGGAATTCCGGACGCAGTGCCTCAAGTATGACGTCCGCGAGGTCGATACGTTCATCCTGACGCACGGCCACGCTGACCATGTTCTCGGCATGGACGACCTTCGCCAGTTCTGCACGAACAAGGGCGGGGCGGCCATACCGACCTACTCGACCGAGGTCGGCCTCGAGCGGATCAAGGCTATCTTCCCCTACGCCATCGGCAAGCCGCGGGCTTCAGGCTACGTTTCCCTAGGCCTCCACCTGATGCCNGCCGAGCTGGTGCTCCCCGGCGGCGGCATCATCCGTTCGACGCTTCTGCCGCACGGTAACGAGTCGACGCTCGGCCTCGTCTTCGAGGAACCCTCGACGGGTATGAAGTTCGCCTATTATACCGACTGTCGTTCGATGACCGAGAAGTCGCTCGAACTGGGCGAGCACGCCGACCTCGCGATCTTGGACGGGTTGCGTCCGAATCCGCACCCGACGCACATGACGGTCGACGAGGCCTGCCAGGCCGCGCACGACCTGCGCGCTAAGCGGGCGTTGATCACGCACATGACGTTTCAGATCAATTACGAGACGACGATGGCCCAGCTGCATAAGACGCACCCGAAGGTCGGCCTCTGCTACGACGGACTGCGAATCCAGCTCGGCGCGTAAGCGGTCACGAAAAAGGGCGCCCACTGGGTGCCCTTTATTTTCCGCCTGAGCGAGGCTCAGAGTTCGGTGACGACGATGTTACGGAACCAGCAAGGGTCACCGTGCTCGGTGAGCATGAGCTTACCTTGGCCGGGGCCAAAATCTTTCTTGTTCTTGAATTTACTCTTTCCGACGGCGGCCTTCCACTCGTCGGACTTCGTGTCAGCCGAGGAGCAGGGCTTGCCGTTGAGGAAGTGCTCAATCTTGCCGTCCTTCACCACGACGCGGCTCTGGTTCCATTCGCCGATGGGCTTCTTCGCCTTATCTTTGGCGGAATCGATGATATCGTAGATCGAGCCGGTGTTGTGACTACCGCCCTTGAGTCCGTCGGGGTGCTTGTCGTCGTCGATCATCTGGTACTCGATGCCTAACCATTCGCCCTTGCCCTTGGCGTCCTTGATGTTCGTGACCCAATACTTGATGCCGTTGTTGCCGGCGGACTCGAGGCGCCATTCCCAGGTGAGTTCGAAGTTCGTGTATTCCTTCTTCGAGATCAGCGCGCCGGTACCCTTCTGGGCGGCGAGATGGATGACGCCGCCTTCTTGGGTCTGCCAGCCGCCAGCGGGAACGCCGCCGTTGAGGTCGGTGAAGTCGGCGAGCGTAAGGGAGGCCTTTTCGCCGGCGAAGAGGCAGCCGGTGGCGAGCAGGGCGAGGAGGAGGGATTTCATGTGGGGAAAGGTTTTATGGGAGGTTTCGGTCCTGATTTGAAGTCCTTTATCGGCGGTCAGGGCAGCATCTTGATTTCCTTGAGCCAGAGCAGGGATTCTGCCTGCCACTTATCCCAAGAAGGTCCCTTGTAGCCGTTGAGGCCATGGCCGCCGTTGGGGAGTTCGATCAGGCGGGTCGGCAGGCCGGCCTTCTGCTGGGCGGCGTAGAACATGCGGCTGTTCTCGATGGGGACGACTTTATCGTCGATGGCGTGGGCGAGGAATGCGGGCGGGGTATCGGCCTTCACATGCTTCTGGCTGGAGAAATAATCTGACAGGCCGGCCGCAGGCGTCTCGCCCATCAGGTTCTTCTTCGATCCGCGGTGTACGCCTTCATCCATACTGATGACTGGGTAAATTAGGATCGAGAAATCCGGACGGCTACTCTGGCCGGTGATGGCGTTGGGTACGCGCGTCTCAATGGTCTCGAAGTGCACGGTTGCGGTCGAGGCAAGGTGGCCGCCGGCGGAGAAGCCGATGATGCCGATCTTCTTTGGGTCGATCTTCCATTGCGCCGCGTTCGCGCGCACGGTGCGAATCGCCTGCTGGGCATCGAGGAGCGGGACGTAGGGCCGACCAGCCGGCAGACGGTATTCGAGAACGATGCCGGCGATGCCGTGGGAATTTAGCCAGGCCGCGATGCCATGGCCTTCGCCCTTGGTTACCAAGCTACCATAGCCGCCACCCGGACAGATCACGATTGCGGCGCCATTGGGTTTATCAGCCACGTGCACGGTGAGCTTCGCCTTCGACGAGTCGGAGAACTTGCCGTCGCCTTCGGGCGCATCGCCTTTCCAGAGTGGCAGGATTTCGGCGGCAAAGGCCGACGTAGTGAACGCGAGGAGAGCGAGGAGGCGCATACGAGGTGAGTATGGANTATAGAGTATGGAGTATGGGTAAAGGCATAGGTAGGGAAGGCGATTGCTGAGGTAGGGACAGTACCACGTGCTGTCCTGGTTNGCTTTATATCGGGTAGGGCTAGCCATCCTTGGCCGGCCGCGGCCGAGCAGGGATGCTCGGCCCTACCTAGTTTGGCAGGCACAAAAAAGCCCCGGAGGTCCGGGGCTTTTGTTAGTCTGACGGACGGCTTACTTGCCGAAGCCAGCGGAGGCCTTGCCGTCGGCTTCGAGTTTGCCGACGGACCAGAGCAGGCCGCGGGCGACGAGGTCGAGGTAGCGGGCGTCTTCCACGGTGGCGTTATTATGGCCGATCGTGGTGCTGAAGATACGGGTCTTCTTCGGGCCGAACTCATTGGTCCAGACGACGACGGCGGTGACTTCCTGGGCCGGGGTGACGTTGCCTTTCTTGTCTTTTCTTTCCGGCACCTTTTGGGTGCCCTGGGCGAGGGTCTTGGCGGTCAGAATCTGAACGTTATTGTAGAGCTCTTCGTTGACGGTGGTCCAGTCGGCGAGGCCCTTCACAATCGGGCTGTCCTTATCCGTGTAGGTGATGGCGATTGGCTGCTGCGGGCCGTGACCGGTGGACTGCAGGCCAAGCATCTCGAACCAGCTGGCGTTATCGGCGCCGGCTTTCACTGGCTCTCTGTAGTTACCCCAGCGGTAGCTGTGCATCGCGCAGTGGAGGTTCACGGCAGGCAGGCCGTTCTTGTGGGCGTTGACGATGTTGGCGACGTAGGCCTGGTCGGTGATATCCGCGGCGCACTCGTCGTGGACGACGACGTCGTAGTTCTTGCCCCAATCCGGGTTCTTGAAGAGCTCGAAGAGCGGTTTGGTGGACTTGGTCGGATCGTAGGCGACTTCGACGGTGGCGTTGACGCGGGCTTCGATGCCCTTCTTCAGGAATTCCTTTTGGTTGGCGTAGTCGTGGCAGCAACCGCCGGCGACGACGAGGACGCGGAGAGGCTTCTGCTCAGCCGAGAGCGGGAAGGTCAGGCCAGCAAGGAGCGCCAACGTAAGGAGGGAGCGGAGTTTCATGGGGTATGGAGATAAAGGGGGCGGGACGGCTGGCGGGCAAAAGAAAAACCTACTTCTTGATTTTCGGGGCTGTCTTGGGGACGGCCTGCGCGGCTTTGGTGTCGGCGCCGGCGGCTTTGGCGACCTCATCGGGGATGGGCTGACCTTCGACGAAGGCGTAAAGAGCCTCCTTTTGCCTCTCGGTCAGCGGAGGTTCCTCCTTGGGCGGCATGACATCACCGGCGGTTCGGTCGAGGAAGACGCGGGAGAGCAGCATGCTGCTGTTGGGCTTGCCGATGACGAAGGTGGGATTCTTGCCGCCCTTGAGCGTGGCTTCGAGGGTATCGAGGCGTAGCTTACCCTTTTCCTTCTTCGGGCCGTGGCAGGACACGCAGTGCGTATCGAAGATCGGCTGGATGACCTTCGCGTAGTCCGTCTTCTGGGCGCTGGTCAGCGGCTTGGCGACTTCGGGCTTTTTCTTGGGGACGACCGGTGCGGCGAGGAGGGCCGCGGAAGAAAAAAGCAGGGCAAATCGCACGGGGTCATTTCTTGGCGGCCTTGGAGGCGGCGATGACCACCTTAGCCAGCTCGTCTGGGATCGGCTTACCTTCGATCCAAAGCCCGAGGGCCTGAATCTGCTCCTTGGAGAGCTTTTCGCCTTCCGTCGGCATGAATTCCTCGTCGTCGGGCGGGAGCGTTACGCGGACATGCATGAGGCTTTTCTTGAGATCGCCCGGGACGAAAGTCGAACCTTCCGAGCCTCCCTTGGTCAGCGCTTCCAGCGAGTCCATGCGCAATTTACCCTTCACCTTCTTGGCCCCGTGGCAGGCAACGCAATGGGCGTCGAGCATCGGTGCGATGACTTCTGCGTAGTCGTCGCGCTTCTGGCTGACTTGGGCGACGGCCACGGGGATTTCTACTTTCCGCGGGGAGGCCACCTTGTTTGCCTTGAAAGGGAAACCTTCCTCATGGACGAGCTCGCCTCCGATGTGGGCCGCGAAACTCATCACGCCGATGGCGACCGCTTGGGCGGCGAGCCGGACGCGGAACGCCTTGACGAGCGCGAGGCTGGCCAGACCGGCGAAAGCCGAGGCCGCGATCCCGCCCCACAGATGGAGCTCGATGGCTTCGCCGGAGAAGCCGTTGAAGTGGGCATGGAAGACTCCGCAAAGCACGGCGCCCCAAGTACCGACGGCTGAAATCACCGAAAGGCGACGCACGGTCACCGTGGCCTGCTCATGGCGCTCAAAGATCTCGAAGAGGGGAACAATGAGCAACAGTGCCGCCGGCAGGTGAAGGGCGAGGATGTGGAAATTGCCGAGAATCGAGAGGATCGCCGGGCCGCGCATCTCGCCGTCGGGCGGCAGCGCGAGTGCCAGGACGACCAAGAAGAGATTGGCCCCCACGACCAGAGCGACCGCTTGCCGGCCGGTCAGGGCGCGGAGTCGTTCTTCGATGCGGTGAAGGGGTGTCATGAGGCGGGTAAGGGAGGGATTAGACCTAATTGAGTGAGTTCCTGACGCGTTCAAAGGCAAGCGGGGAGGCGTGACTTCGGATAATTAGACACGAAAAAAGCCCGCAGGTTTCCGCGGGCTTTTCGTAGGTCAGCCGGAAAGCTTACTTGGCTTCGATGAAGGCCTTGATTTTGGCGACCTGCTCTTTGGTCAGAGGCGGGTTTTTCTCGTAGGACTTCTTCTGAGGCATCGCGTCTTCGTGCTCGGGGTCGGTCAGGGCCATATTGACGGACTTGTAAAGGGAGCTCTTGGAAGCGTCGCCCCAGGTGATGCCGACGCCGTCGTCGCTACCGCCTTTGATGACCTCAGCGAGGCTGGAGGAATTAAAGCCGGACTTCACCTTGCCGTTCTTGGCTTTCTTCGGGTCGTGGCAATTGGCGCAGCTCTTTTCGAGCAGGGGGGCGATGTCGGCCTTGAAGGCTTTTTCACGATCGGCTTCGGAGGCGGCGAAGACCGAGGAGGCGGAGAGGAGGGTGAGGAGGGCGAGGGTGCGCATGGGTGTGTTAATCTAACCTCTACCAAAGGGAAAAGTTGCCTGATGAGGAGCAAAAAATTGTCAATCAGCGGACGGACCAAGCCCGGCAGGTCTCCTGCAGGCGGGTGGGGACGTAGGCTTCCACCCGGGTTCCTTCGGGAAGGGCCTTGGAATTGAGGATCGTGGCCCCGGCGTGCAGTTTAGAGAGCATGGCGTATTGGTCGTGGGGGATGAGTAGGGTCATATGCTCATCCCGGCTGGCAGCGCATTCCTCGAGGCGCTGGAGCAGGGCGGGGAGGCCTTCCCCCGTCCGGGTGCTGACCAGCTTGGCGTCGGGGTAGACCGCGAGGGCTTGGGCGCGTTCGACCTCGTCGCAGAGGTCGACCTTATTGAGCACGGTAATCACTGGCCGGTCGCCGGCGCCGATTTCAGTCAGAACCTGCAGGGTGGTCTCGGCATGCTTATCGCGCTCGGGCGAGCCGAGGTCGATGACGTGGACGAGGAAGTCGGCCTGCACGGCTTCTTCGAGCGTGGCCTTGAAGGCTTCGACGAGGCGGTGCGGGAGGCGGCGCACGAAACCGACGGTGTCGGTCAGCAGTAACGCGCGGCCGGAGGGTAGGGCGAGGCGGCGCGTGGTTGGGTCGAGCGTGGCGAAGAGCTTGTTCGCGGCGAGGACCTCGGAGCCGGTGAGTTTGTTGAGCAGCGAGGACTTGCCGGCGTTAGTATAGCCGACAATCGAGAAGGTCGGGAGCGGGACGCGTTTACGCTGCTTGCGCTGGGTGGCGCGCTGGGCAACTACCTCTGCGAGGTCGCGGCGGACCTTGGCAATCTTATCGCGAATCTTGCGCTGGTCCATTTCCAGCTGCGTTTCGCCGGCGTCGCGCTGCATGGTGCCTCCACCGCGTTGGCGGTCCAAGTGGGACCACAGGCGCTTCAGGCGCGGTAGCATCTGCTGCAGCGCGGCGAGTTCGACTTGGAGCACGGCCTCCCGCGTCTTCGCGCGGGTGATGAAGATATCGAGAATGATCTCCTGGCGGTCGATGGCACGGAGCTTGGCGTCTTTCTCCCAATTGCGCTGCTGTGCGGGCGTGAGCTCGTCGTCGAAGATGATCAGGCCGCATTCGTTGTCGCGAGCCAGCTGGGCGATCTCCTCGAGCTTGCCGGAGCCGACGAGCGTACGCGGGTTCTCCTCTCGCAGCCTAGCGATAATCGATCCACAGATCTCGACGCCGACGTTGCTGACCAGCTCGTGGAGCTCGGCGAGCAGCGCCTGGGCTTCTGCAGCCGTGTCGTCTTGGCGTTGCAGTCCGACCAGGATTGCACGGTTAGAGCGGGCGATGACCGCGGGGTCGAATGGGTCGAGCGGCTTATCGATTTTTTCTTCGGATTCGTCGGACACGTGGCGGAAATAAAAAGGGGAAGGTAACTTTGGCGACCGCCCCTAGTCAGGCGAGATAAGATTCGGGTGGCAGGTGGCGGCCCCGGGTGGCAGGTGCCAGGGCCATATTCCCGCCACCCGCAACCTCAGGCCGCCACCTGCCACCCGGAACGATGCTTCTTATTGGCCGAATTCTACCCAGTCGACGTTCATGAGTCCGCCACCCTTCTTGGGGTTAGTCAGGACGAGGTAGACGTCATGGCGACCAGTCGCCGGCGTGAGCTTAGCCTTGTTCTCCATGGACTTACCCCAGTCGCCCGTGTGGGCGATGTCGACGGTCGCAACGACCGGTCCGGTCGGCGAGTCGAGGCGGATCTCGATCTGGCTGCCCTTGGCACCGCCGCCTGCGGAGGCGTTGATCTTGATGTTCTTGGTGTCGGCGAGATTCAGATTAGCGAACTTGATGGTGGTGCCGTGATTGGTGGAGCCGATGGCCTTGCCGGTGTTCTTGGCGTTGGTGATTTCGCCGGACTCGGCTTCGATACGACGATGACGCAGCGCGACGGAAGCCTTGCCTGAGAGTGGGCCGGCGACGCCGGCTCCGACGTCGGTGTAGATGGCTTCGAGGAGGAGGGTTCCCGGCTTATTATCCTTTGCCGCGGTCAGCTGACCTTCAAGTCCGCGGGTAATGATCGGGCCGCCCTTGCCCTTCTCGAGCGCGAGCATCCAGCGAACCATGATGGCGACTTCATCTTCAGTGTGCTGAGGATGGGCGAGCATCGGGATTAGGCCCCAAACGCCACTACCACCGAGGCGGATCTTCTGGTTGAGGAGGTCGTCGGCACCCGGCTGCTTGCGGTATCTATCGGCGATGGCCACGAAGGCCGGACCGACCAGCGGGGTTTCCATCGCATGGCAATTGAAGCAATCGCTCTGGCGCATCAGCGACAGGCCCGGGTCGACCGCGACAGCCTTGCCGTCAGCGGGAAGGAAGGAGGAGGTCACCAGTGTGCGCGTACCGAACTCGGCGGCCTTGGCGTCCGAGGGGCCATCTTCGACGTCCTGCACGGTCACCTTGTAGCTGAGTGGCTTGCCCGGCGTGTAGAAGTCGCCGTCCTGCGGGGCGAGGAAGCGAGCGACGGGCACGGTGTTGCCGACGACGATGGGCGTGGAGCGCGTGACGGTACCGCCCTGGCCATCGGCGACGGTGAGTTCGATGTTGAAGTTGCCAGCGGTCTCGAGCGTGACTGCGAGTTCTTCGCCTTCGCCGAGCTTTTTATCTCCGGGCTGGAGCTTCCAGGAATAGCTGAGCTTACCGCCATCGAGGTCGCGTGATCCTTTCGCAGAGAGCGTGGACTTGAGCGGAGCCGGGCCAGCGGGCGTAGAGAGGGCGAGCTTGGCAATCGGCTGGAGGTTGCCGCGCACATAGGAGATCTTCAGTAGCGCGGAATCCGCGTTGGCACCCCAGGTCTCACCGTAGTCGAGCAGGTAGAGGCAACCGTCGGGGCCGAAGGTCGCGGCGACTGGGCGGCGGAGGATTGTCGCGCCGTTGTCGATGAGGGCCTTCTGCTTCTTACGCTGGTCATCGGAGTTCGCGGTTACGAAGGTCGTGGGCGCGAAGGCTTCCAGGCCCTTGAGATCGGAGTTCGCGTCGAGGCGGGCCCACTTGATGAACGGGCGCTGCCAATCCCAGAAGAGCAGGGAGCGGTCGAAGTGCTTCGGGAAGCCGTTGGTCTTCTCGAAGGATTCTTGCCAATGGAAGACTGGGCCCGCGCAGGCGGTGCGGCCGCCTTCGCCGAGCTCGGGCCACTGTTCCGAGACCGCGTAGGGCCAGTAGATGAAGGCCGGCACGGCGGGCGGGAGTTCCACGAGGCCGGTATTGTTCCGGCTCTTGTTCATTGGCGCCTTGGGGTCGAAGAGCGGACCGACCTTCTCGGTCGCGTAGTCGTATTCGGCGTAAGGCGAATTATTGCCGACGAAGTGCGGGTAGCCGTGGTTGCCGGCTTTCTTGGCCTGGTTGATTTCATCGTAGCCACGCGAGCCGCGGGGGCCGTCGACGCGCGCGTCGGGACCGACTTCGCCCCAATAGACGTAACCGGTCTTTGGATCGATGCTCAGACGCCAAGGATTGCGCGTGCCCATCGCGAAGATCTCGGGGCGGGTCTTCGGCGTACCGGGCTTGAAGAGGTTTCCTTCTGGGATGCTGTACGTCGCGTCGTCATGCACGCGGATGCGGTTCACCTTACCGACAAGGGTGTTGGTGTTGGCGGAAGTGCGTGCGCCGTCCCACGGTTCCTTGCCTGGACGCTGGTCGAGCGGGGCGTAGCCCTTGCTGTCGCCGAAGGGGCTGGTGTTGTCGCCGGTCGAGAAATACAGGCAGCCATCCGGGCCGAACTTGAGGGTCGCGCCGTGGTGGCAGCACTGCAGGCGCTGCTCCTCATATTTCAGGATGAGCTTCTCGCTGCCTGCGACGAGCTTGTCGTCCTTCACCTGGAAGCGGGACAGATACTGGCCGTCGAAGCCGACGGGCGAGTAGATCAGGTAGATCCAGCCGTTCTGCGCGAACTTCGGGTCGAGCGCGAAGGCGAGGAAGCCGTTCTCGAGCGTCTTGAAGATCTCCATCTCGGCGACGAGCGTAACGCGCTTGGTCTTGGGGTCGTAGATTTTAAGGGCGCCGAGATATTCGTTGAACCAGATGCGGCCATCGGGTCCGAACTCGAGGTGCATCGGCTGCGGCAGGCCGGTGAGCAGCGTCTCGGTCTGGAAGCGGACGTCCTCGGGCAGGGCGTCGGCGGCGCGGACGGCCGGAGCGGCCATGAGCAAGGCGGCGCCGAGCAGGGAGAGGAGGCGGACAGGAGTAGAAGCCATGGGAGGGTGACCTTGGGGAATGGGTGGGGTTCCAGCAGGGTTAGGAAAATAGGCGGGAGGGCAAGAGGGGAGCGGATTCAAAGGAGGGCCCGTGGGCCGGAGGGCCGGAGGGCTCGAGGATTCACGCGAGAGTTAGATCCCTGGTCTCCGTTATGGGCATGCCTCTCCTCTGGCTAACCGGCCAAGGGTTCAACTGATCAACGGCGCGTAAGCGCTCAGATCAACCCGAGCTGCATCTTGCCGTCTTCGGAGATCATGGTCTGGGTCCAAGGCGGATCCCAGACGATGTCGACACGGGCCTGATTGATGCCCGGGACGCCGAGCACGCGATTGCGCGCATCTTCGGCGATGACGGGACCCATGCCGCAACCCGGAGCGGTGAGCGTCATGGCCACGACGACGCTGTGGCGGTCGGGAGAATTTTCCAGCGGCTCGACCTTGAGCGAGTACACGAGGCCGAGGTCCACGATGTTCACGGGGATTTCCGGATCGAAAACTTTCTTGAGGCTGTCCCAGACGGCTTCGTCGGAAGGCTTGCCGGCGTGGCCCGGGTGCTCCGCGGTGCCGACTGAGCCGAAGGCATCGGTCTTGCCTTCATTCTCGGTGGTGTCGGACGGGACCTGCTCGCCGAGCGAGTCAGCGTCCGAGCCCTTGATGCGGAACATGCCGGTATCGCAGACGACGGTGAAGTTGCCGCCGAGGCGGTGCGTTATGGTGACCTTGGTACCCGCAGGCAGCACGGCGGGCTCACCCGCGGGGATGACGGTGGCCTGCACGTCACGTGCGAGGACGCGATCATGGGGGCTGGGCGTGTGGCGCTGGCCGGTGGTGTCGTCGCTCATGTTCAGGCTTGGTGGAATTTAAGGCGGAGCATTTCGCGCACCGTGGCGGCGGCTTCTTCGTGACCGACCTTGGCGAGGACTTCCTCAAGGAAGCCCTGCGCGAGCAGTTCTTGGGCGACGGCGAGCGGGATGCCGCGGGTGCGCAGGTAGAAGAGCTCGGCGGGGTCTATCTGGCCAGTCGTCGCGCCGTGCGAGCACTTCACGTCGTTGGCTTCGATCTCGAGGCCGGGCAGGGAATCCGCTTCGGCGTCTGGCGAGAGCAGGAGATTACGGTTCGTCTGGAAGGCGTCGGTGCGCTGGGCTTCCGGGGCGACCTTGATCAGGCCCGAGAAGATCGTACGGGCCTTGCCGAGCAGGGCGTTCTTGAAGAGCAAGTCGGATTTCGCGTGGCCGGCGGTGTGGATCTGCAGGGTGCGTTGGTCGAACTCCTGCACGCCGGTTGCGACGGAGATGCCGCAGAGGCGGACATCTGCGCCGGGACCGTCGAGCCGCACGGTGTTCTCCAAGCGGGCGCGTCGGGAGCCGACGGCGGCGTTGACCGAGCTGATGAGTGCGTCGCGGCCTCCGCAGGTATTGTCGATCTGGAAGGACTGCGTGGCGGAACCCCAAGCCTGCACGGCGAGGCGGCGGACCTGTGAGCCCGTGCCAGCATGGATGTCGGCGGCCGAGATGGCGAGGGCGCGCTGGTCGGCCTGGGCGGAGAGGTGGAAGTCGTGGATATCGGCTACGGCGTGTTCGCCGGCGATGATGAGCGCGTGCGGGAAGACCGCGACGCCGTCGGTGAGCGTCCAAGTGACCGAGACGAAAGGCTGCTTCACCTCGACGCCCTTGGGGATATGGAGGACGTAGCCGGCGCGAAGCCAAGCGCGGTGGAGGGCGGCGAACTTGTCGCCACCGAGGAGCACGGGGTGCTTGAGGAGGTGTTCCTGGAGCAGGGCGGAGTGGGTGCGGACGGCATCCTCGAGGGCTTCGAAGACCACGCCTTGGGCGACGAGCTCGGCGGAGAGCTTCGGCTTCAGCACGCAATGGCCGTCGACGTGGACGATCAGGCCCGCGGAGTCGGAGATGAGGCGCGAACGCGCGATGAGATCAGCGGCCTGGGCAGCGGTCGGGGCTGGCGCGGGCGCGTAGCCGTCGAGCGCGAGCGAACGGGCATCGGAGAAGCGCCACTTCTCGTTGTCGCGCGTGGGCATCGGCAACGACTGGAAGGTGTGCCAGCCCTGCTGACGGAGGACGGCGAACCAGTCCTGCGCCCGGAAGGCGGTGGTCTCGGCGGACTGCAGGGCGACGTCGAGAACGCCAGCGGGGGCGGGGGCGACGGCGTTCATCCGACGGATCCTTCCATCTGCAGCTCGATGAGGCGCTTCAGCTCGACGGAGTATTCCATCGGGAATTCCTTCACGAGGTCGTTGACGAAGCCGTTGACCGCGAGGGACATCGCCTCGCCTTCGGACAGGCCGCGCTGGCGCATGTAGAAGATCTGCTCGGCCGAGACCTTGGAGACGCTCGCCTCATGCTGGACGGAGTTTTTGCGGCCGCGCACGGAGATCGCCGGATAGGTGTCGGTGCGGCTGTGCTCGTTGATGAGCAGCGCGTCGCACTCGGTGTTGTTGCGGCAATTCGAGAGCGTCTTCGGGATGTGGACCAGCCCACGGTAGGTTGAGCGGCCTTTGCCGACGGAGATGGACTTCGCGATGATGTTCGAGGTCGTGTCATCAGCCGCGTGGATCATCTTCGCGCCGGTGTCCTGGTGCTGGCCGTCGTTAGCCAGGGCGATGGAGAGCACCTCGCCGCGGGCGCGCTTACCGCGCAGGATTACGCCGGGATACTTCATCGTCAGGCGGGAGCCGATGTTGCAATCGATCCAGCGGACTTCGGCGTCTTCCTCGGCCACGCCGCGCTTCGTCACGAGGTTGAAGACGTTGGCGGACCAGTTCTGGACGGTGATGTACTGGATCTTGGCGCCCTTGAGGGCGACGAGCTCGACGACCGCGGAGTGCAGGGTGGCCGTCTCGAACTTCGGGGCCGTGCAGCCTTCCATGTAAGTCACTTCCGAACCTTCGTCGGCGATGATGAGCGTGCGTTCGAACTGGCCGAAGTTCTCGGCGTTGATGCGGAAGTAGGCTTGCAGGGGCTGGGCCACCTTAACGCCCTTGGGGATGTAGATGAACGAGCCGCCGGAGAAGACCGCGGAATTGAGGGCGGCGAACTTGTTGTCCCCAGCCGGAATGACCTTGCCGAACCACTTACGGAAGATCTCCGGGTGGTCGCGCAGGCCTTCGGTGGGTCCGCAGAAAAGCACGCCCTGTTTCTCGAGCTCCTCTTTCATGCGGGAGTAGACTGCTTCGGAGTCGAACTGGGCTTCGACGCCGGCGAGGAACTTCCGTTCCGATTCCGGGATACCGAGGCGTTCGAAGGTCTGCTTGACGTCGTCGGGGACCTCTTCCCACGTGCGGACGGGCTTCTGCCCCTTGGAGAGGTAGTAGCGGATGTTCTCGAACTTGATGTTCTCGAGGTCGGCGGTGGCCCAATGCGTGGGCATGGGCAGGTCTTGGAAGATCTTCAGGGACTTCTGGCGGAACTCGCGAATCCATTCCTCCTCGCCCTTGACCTTGGCGATATAGTCCACGGTCGCGGCCGAGAGGCCCACGCCGGCGTCGAAGGTATAGTTCTCTTCGTATTTGAAGTCGCCCTTGGAGCGATCGACTTCGATCGCTTCGCGCTGCGCCTGGGATTCGTCGATTTCAGCCATTTGGTTTAGGCGGAGGCGAGTTCGGTTTTGACCCAATCATAGCCCTTGGCTTCGAGTTCGACGGCGAGCTCCTTGCCGCCGCTGTGGACGATGCGGCCGTCCCACAAGATATGGACGCGGTCGGGGACGATGTATTCCAGCAAACGCTGGTAGTGGGTGATTACGAGGAAGCCCGTATCGGGACCGCGCATGGCGTTGACGCCTTCGGAGACGATGCGGAGCGCGTCGATGTCGAGGCCGGAGTCGGTCTCGTCCAGCACGGCATACTTCGGCTTGAGCATCATCAGCTGGAGGATTTCGCAGCGCTTCTTCTCGCCGCCCGAGAAGCCTTCGTTGACGAAGCGGGAGGTGAACTTCCGGTCCATCTTGAGGGCGTCCATCTTCGCGTAGAGCTCGGCGTAGTAGGCCTTGGCGTCGAAGGGCGCGCCCTTGGCTTGGCGGGCGACGAGCGCCGCGCGGATGAAGTTAGCGATGGTCACGCCGGGGATCTCGCTCGGGTATTGGAAGGCGAGGAAAAGGCCGGCGCGGGCGATGACGTCGGGTTCGAGGCCGAGCAGCTGTTGGCCGTCGAGGAAGGCTTCGCCGGACTGCACGGAGTAGTCTGGGTGGCCGGCGAGGACCTTGGAGAGCGTGCTCTTGCCGGTGCCGTTCGGCCCCATGATGGCATGCACTTCGCCCTTTGGGACCGTGAGCGAGAAATCCTTCAGGATCAGGCGGTCGCCGATGGAGGCGTTGAGGTGGTTGATGACGAGCGAGTCGGACACGGCGGAAAGGGAAGGGGTATTAATTGGAATGAGTGTCCTTGGCCTGAGCGCGGCCGAGGAAGCTGATTTCGATGACTTCGGAATCGAAGCCGGGCGGGAGGATCGAGCGGAGGCTCTTCATCACCTCAGGCGGGAGCTCGATGTCGTGGACCTGTCCGGTCTCCTTATCGCGGAAGTGCGCGTGCGGGGCCAGGTTAGGGCAGTAGCGGGTCGACTCGCGCTCATGGTTGACCTGGCGGACCAGGCCGCAGCCGACGAAGGTTTCGAGGCAGTTGTAGACCGTAGCCAGGGAAAGGCCTGGCATGACCTCACGGGCGCGGTTAAAGACCTCGTCCACCGTCGGGTGGTCGCGCTCGGCCAGGAGGACCGTAAAGACGGCTTCACGCTGCGGGGTGACCTTCTGGCCGCTCTTAACGAGAGCTTCTTGAAGGTGTTCCTTATCATGCTCAGTGAGATTTCGAATCATTCTAAGTGATAAGTCAGTTAGAATGAGTCTAATCCGCAAGAGGAAAGAGGCGGAAAAGCGAGGATTGGAGGACCGGGGGACTAGAGGACTAGAGGATTATTATTCATTAACCTCTAATCAACAAAGGTTTAAGGAATATAATGTGCTTGTAACTATGTAAACAACCACTGGGCCCTCCGGTCCTCAGACCCTCCAGTCCTCCGGTCCTCGACTATCTTTAGTTCAGCCCCCGGATATCATCCNCGCCGCCCTGTTCGTCCAGNTTGCGCTGGGCATCGAGGCAGGAGAGTTCTTCCGCCACGGCCTTGATGCGGAGATCTTGGGAAAGGCATTCCAGGAGGGTGCGTCGCTTGTCGGAGTCGGCCACGAGGTGGCTGGCCGCAGCATCCGCCAAGGCGCCGGGCTGGTTAGCCAAGCCGCGCAGGCGCTGCATGAGCGGCTCGGCTTCCACGCCCAGTTCGCCAACGATGTTCTCGGCGAAGGCGAGGATGCGGGCGATGTCCCGCGTGCATCCGGCGAGATCGGTCGAGGCTTCGTCGACGACTGGCGCAATCTCCAGCTGCGGATAAGGCGATTTGCGCTTCACCTTGATGACGCGGGCGCGGCGCAGGCCTTCGAGGACGATGTGCGAGGAGCCGTCCTCGAGTTCGACGTGCCCAACGATGCGCCCGACGCAGGTGAAGGGGCAGGGTGGTTCGTCGTCCTCGGGCGACAGGTTTTCCATGTCCAGCTGCGAGACCGCGAACATTCGGCTGCCGGCGAGGGTCTCCTTCAGCATTTTGCGATAACGAGGCTCGAAGATGCGCAAGGGCAGCAACTGCTGCGGCAAGAAGACACAGTTACCTAGGGTCATGACAGGAATGACGACGGTGGGAACCATGGTGANGATAATGACAGGATTACCCCCGAAGGCAAACGATGGAGCAGCTAATCGAGTATGGAGTNTCGAGTATGGAGTTCAGGGGGAGTGAAACCCTATACTCAATACTCTGAACTCTATACTCCGTAAGCTTGGCTTGGCCGAGCTCATTGCCACTGATCCAGAAACAGCTTCTTTGGGTCCGGGCTGTCGGATTCCGCGAAGTAGACGCCCATGCGCAGGGAGGGCAGGAAATGCGCGGGGAGCTTCCCTTTATTGCGGGCTGCGATCTCGGTGAGGAGCGAATCGGGCGAACGGCCGGCCAGCTGGTCCACGCGGTAATACCCGGCGTCGAGCAGTTCACGAGCGACGTCGACGGGGAAGCGCGTGATGCGCATGAACGGACTGCACACGGCCTCCCGGCGTCGTTCGGCCGCGCGCTGTCGTTCCGCTTCGTCCACGGTCAGAGTCGGGCGAGGATGGCCGCGCCCATGGCCTTGGTCCCCACGGCCTGACCGCCAGCGGCGATATCCGCGGTGCGGATGCCCTCTGCGACGGTTTTCTCGACCGCGAGCTCGATGGCCTTGGCTTCGGCTTCGAGGCCGAAGGAGTGGCGGAGCATCAGCGCGGCGGAGAGAATCTGGGCGCAAGGGTTGGCCTTGTCCTGGCCGGCGATGTCGGGAGCGGTGCCGCCCGAAGGCTCGAAGAGGCCGTAGCCATAGCCGTGGCGGTTACGGTTCGCGCCAAGGGAGGCAGAAGCCATCATGCCGAGGGAGCCGCAGATGACGGCCATCTCGTCGGAGAGGATGTCGCCGAACATGTTCTCGGTGAGGAGGACGTCGAACTGCGCGGGCTTGAGGATGAGCTGCATCGCGGCGTTATCGATGTACATCACGGTGAGGGTGATGTCTGGAGCGGTCTCCTTGAGGCGGTCGGCGACGACCTTGCGCCAGAGGACGGAGGTCTGGAGGACGTTGGCTTTGTCGACGAGGGTGATGTGCTTGCGACGGGCGCGCGCGGTGGCGATGGCGACGTCGGTGATGCGTTCGATCTCCGACTTGCGGTAGACCATGGTGTCGATGGCTTCGATGTCGCCGTCGGCGAGCGTGGTGGTGGACTTCGGTCCGAAGTAGAGGCCGCCGGTGAGCTCGCGGATGCAGACCATGTCGACGCCGTTCGGGATGCGGTCCGGGCGGATCGGTGAGGTGTCGATGAGGTTCTTCAGCAGCAGGCCGGGACGGACGTTGGCGTAGAGCGTGAAATGTTTGCGGAGGGGAAGGAGGGAGGCGCGCTCAGGCTGTTCGGCCGGGGGGAGCTTCTCCCACTTCGGGCCGCCGACAGAACCGAAGAGGATGGCGTCCGCGGCGCGGCAGGCCTCGAGGGTCGAGTCCGGCAGGGCCTTGCCATGGTTATCGATGCCCGCGCCGCCCACGTCGTGGGTGGAGTGCTCGAGGGTGTGGCCTGACTTCTTCAGGACCGCCTCGAGGACGGGCAGGGCGACGGCCATGACTTCAGGGCCGATATAATCGCCCGGCAGGACTGCTATCTTTAGGTGCATAGAGGGACCGGGGAGTAAAGATGAACAGCGGCTCCAAGGGCAAGGAGAAGCGAGGACATGGCATGCCGAATTTCATACCTTCAGACGGTTGCCAACGCTCGAAACGGCCCCCTATTCTGGGCTCTTACTTGCCCCCTCATGTCCTCCCAGCCTCTCGTCATCGGTAAATTCTCCCTCGGCATGGGCGACCGCTTCGCCCACGAAGCCGAAGCCCAGCTCGCCGCCTGCGTTGCGGCCAAGAAGCTCGGCGTCGAAATCGTCCCGGTCTGGAACAAGTCCAACCGCGAGCACAATATCATCGGCTCCGAGCCGACCAGCACCCGCGCTGCGGCCGACGCCGCCGTGAAGCGCCTCGGCTGGAACGCCCCCTACTTCCTCGACGCCGACCACATCGGCCTGAAGACCGTCGAGCGTTTCGTCGGCGTCTCCGACTTCTTCACCATCGATGTCGCCGACTTCATCGCTCAGCCCGCCGCCCCCGCCGCGGTCAACGCCTTCGTCGACCGCCACCCTGAGCTCGTCGGTACGATCACCCTCGACGGTATCGACCGTCCTTTCACCACGACGCGCACCGACGTCGAGCGCACGGCCGCCAAGTTCCTCCTAGCTGTCCAGGAAGCCGGCAAGGTCTACCGCCACATCGTCTCCGTGAAGGGCGTCGGCCGCTTCGTCCCCGAGATCTCGATGGACGAGACCGACAGCCCCCAGACCCCGCCCGAGCTCCTCATCATCCTCGCGGCCATCGCCGACGAAGGTGTGCCGATCCAGACCATCGCCCCGAAGTTCACCGGTCGTTTCAATAAGGGCGTCGATTACGTCGGCGACCTCGCCCAGTTCGAACGTGAGTTCAATGACGACCTCTGCGTCATCGCCCATGCGGTGAAGCAGTATGGCCTCCCGGCTAACCTGAAGCTCTCCGTGCACAGCGGCAGCGATAAGTTCTCGATCTACCCGGCCATTCGTCGCGCCCTCGCTAAGCATGGCGCCGGCGTCCACGTGAAGACCGCGGGCACGACCTGGCTCGAGGAAGTCATCGGCCTCGCCGAAGCCGGCGGCGCCGGCCTCGCCCTCGCCAAAGAAATCTACGCCGAAGCCCTGTCGCACATGGACGAGCTCTGCCAGCCCTACGCGACTGTCATCGACATCGACCGTTCGAAGCTCCCCGCCGCCGCCGTCGTCAATGGCTGGACCAGCGAGCAGTTCGTCGGCGCCCTGCGCCACGACCAGAAGAACCCGCTCTACAACGCCAACATCCGCCAGCTCATCCACGTCGGCTTCAAGGTCGCCGCCAAGATGGGCCCGCGCTACCTCGAGCAGCTCAAGGCCTGCCGCGAGTCCTGCGCGCGCAATGTGACCGGCAATCTCTTCGACCGCCACATCAAGCCGCTCTTCCTGTGAGCGGACAATAAGGGGTCAGACCGCTTCTGACTGATATCGTGCAGAAGCGGTCTGACCCCTTACTGTTTGTACTAAGGCGCGGAGCAATCCGCGCCTTTTTATTTCCGGCGGGTTTGAAGCCAGCCGACGATGGAAGCCAGGCCAAGCGTCAGGACGATGATCGCGTGCTGGTAGGCAGCGACGAAGAGCATCGCGATGGCGTCCTGAGCATCGGACTTCGTGGTGAAGTGGAAGGTNANNTCGGTGAAGAACCAGGCGCCAAAGAGGCCCGCCAGTATCGTGGCGATGAGGGCACCTATGCCCGAAAATTTGTCGGAGCGGACCGCCAGGGCGATCAAGACGAAGGGCGAGACTAACCAAAGCGCAAAGGCCAGCTCGACGAGTAGCATTCCCCAGTCTGAGAGGTTGATGTTGCGCAGGAATAAGGCCGGACCGATGAGGCCGAAGACGGCGGATAGGGCGTAGGTGAGGGTTTTGATTTTCACGGTAATATTATAACTTTAATCACGCTTTATGGGAAATCGATAAAAGCGATAGGGCCTACTATATCTGACGAGCCAGCCGCCAGTCAGTCAGAGCGTAAGCCGCCCTGCCTGCATCCGCTTACTTCTTCGCCGCGAAGTCGCGGGCGTAGGCCTCCGCGAAGTAGCTGAGGATCACGTCGGCGCCGGCGCGGCGGATGGCGAGGAGCGACTCGTCGCGCGTGGCGCGGAGGTCGAGCCAGCCTTTCTCAGCGGCAGCGTGTAGCTGGGCGTATTCGCCGGAGACCTGGTAGGCGGCGATCGGTAGGCTTGTCGACTCACGCAGGTCGCGGATGATATCGAGGTAGGCGCCGGCGGGCTTCACCATGAGGAGGTCGGCGCCTTCTTCGGCGTCGAGGATCGCCTCACGGGCGGCCTCGCGACGATTAGCCGGATTCATCTGGTAGGTGGCCTTGGAGATGGGGGCTTCGCCGGCCTTGCGGGCGCTGCCGACGGCGTCACGGAACGGACCGTAGAACGCGGAGGCGAACTTGGCGGAGTAGGCGAGGATGCCGGTACCGGTGTGGCCGGAAGCATCGAGGGCCTTGCGGATAGCCTTCACGCGTCCGTCCATCATGTCGGATGGCGCGACAAAATCGGCGCCGGCCTGGGCGGTGAAGAGCGACATCTTCACGAGCGCTTCGACGGTGCGGTCATTGTCCACGTCGGTGCCGGCAGCATTCAGGATGCCGTCGTGGCCGTGCGTGGTGTAAGGGTCGAGGGCGATGTCGGCGAAGATCACCGTGCCAGGCGACTTGGCCTTCACTTCGCGGATGGCGCGGAAAGCGAGGTTCGACGGGTTAAGGGCTTCGGCGCCTTCGGCAGTCTTGCGCGTCGAGTCGATCTTCGGGAAGAGGGCCACGCCATGGATGCCGAGGGCGAGGAGTTCGGCGCACTTGGCACCGATCTGGGCGAGGGGGATGCGGCTGATGCCCGGCAGGGAACCGATGGGCTCGGCGACGTCGCCTTCGGTGACGAAGAGCGGCTGGATCAAGTGGCGGGGTTCGACGACCGTTTCACCAAGCAGGGCGCGGATACCGGCCGAAGCACGGAGGCGGCGGAGGCGGACGGACTGGTCGAGGTGGGCCGACATCGGAGGGTTTAGATAGTCGATGGGGGTGGGGTAGGGCAACGGCGAAGCCAGCGGGACGCCTTACGGTGGGACACTTTGTCATATTGGCTCGGCTGGGACAGCGACAAACCTAAGTGTAACCTCGAAAAAACCAAATAAAAGCGGGGTTTCCCCTTGGCACATGCCCTGCCAATAAGAGGGCACAACCTATCACCCCAAATCAACATGAGTAAAATCATCGGCATCGACCTCGGCACCACCAACTCCTGCATGGCCGTCCTGGAAGCAGGCGAGTCCGTCGTCATCTCCAACTCGGAAGGCGCGCGCACCACGCCCTCCATCGTCGCGTTCACCAAGAACGGCGACATCCTCGTCGGTCAGGCCGCCAAGCGCCAGGCCGTCACCAACCCGAAGAACACGATCTTCTCCGCCAAGCGCCTCATCGGTCGCAAGTTCTCGGAAGTGAAGTCCATCGCCTCGAAGCTGCCTTACAAGGTGGTCGAAGGTAAGAACGGCGACGCCGCGATCGAATGCGAAGTCGACGGCAAGCCGCGCGTGTTCGCCCCGGAAGAAATCGCCGCCAAGGTCCTCGGCAAGCTCAAGGCCGATGCCGAAGCCTACCTCGGCGAGAAGGTCACGCAGGCCGTGATCACTGTCCCTGCTTACTTCAACGACTCGCAGCGCCAGGCCACCAAGGACGCCGGCACGATCGCGGGTCTCGAAGTGCTCCGTATCGTCAACGAGCCCACCGCGGCTTCCCTCGCCTACGGTCTCGACAAGAAGGGCGACGAAAAGATTGCCGTCTATGACCTC
>JGI12547J11936_1000070_pt1 | contig 20370 bp, 14 predicted proteins | sample LakEriepJuly2011_2_FD_11936 | JGI IMG/M metagenome (IMG submission 11936)
CGAGCAATCCGCATCTGGCTTTTTCAGGCGTACCGGCAACGGTTGAAGTGGCTGGCCTGCCATCACCGGGAGGAGCTGGTTTCTCAGACGAGGAGTGAGCTGACCGTTTCACGTTGGATCTTTTTTCCGCCCGGTAAGGCGCACCGGTGGGTCCACCGGATCCGGGGGGAGGAGGCGGCAGCGCTGGCGGCGGCGACGTGGGTGTTGGCGCGGGACACTGGGTTTCAGGTGGAGGAACGGATCCTGTTTGCCCGCCTTTGCCGCTGGGCGCAGAGGATTGCTAGGGTGGATGGCGAGTACTACGACCAGCTCGCCGCAGAGAAGGGCGAAAAGCGGCTGAACTGGAGCCCCCAAAGTTAAAACCTACCCCCGCCAATGTCCTAGGGGTTATGGAATGATCCCTTAGATGAAAAGAAATCTACTGATAATTGGATGGTTGATAGCTGGCTCTGTTTGGGCCCAGGATGAAGACGGATATTATGGGATCCTCAATGCCAATCAGGCGTTGATTGATTCGGTATCGAATCAGTCGGGGACGTTGACTGGAGACTTTTCTACAGAATCCCTCTTTGGACCTGTGGAGCGTGCTCAGTGGGCGACTGATGGGCCGGTGGTGGTCTCAACGAGTGGGGAGGTGTTGGGAACGCTGAGTACGGTGGAGTCGAACACCCACTCGCTCTTTAATGAGTCGATCTATGTCCAGGTGCCCTATATGGACCGGTGCGAAGCCTGTATTGGTAGTCTGAACGACAACTTTTCCACTGTGGGTCCCAAGATCTACGACTCTCAGTCGTCCGAACTAAAGGATAAGATTGGGGAGGTGATTGGTGCGCCATTGCAAGAGGAGCCATGAGACGTAAATCAGCGAGTCCGGAGGTGGCAACTCCGGCAGAAGTTTGGGAAAATATGAAGCGGGTGCCCTTGGGCATCTTTCAAGTTATAACTTTCCCCGCCACCTGGCTGTGTTTCGCGCTGATCATACTCTTAGGGGCTCTTTATGTTATGGTGCCCGCGCTGCTCCTTAGTTATTTGCCTTCACGCCTCTTTGGGGCCACGAAAGGGACCTTCGGCTTGGATCTCTGCCTCGGCATGCTTTTATCGGTCATTGGCGGGCTAGTTATTTGGGGGAAGGTCAATCGGGCCCGGGAAAAGAAGCGGCTGGCGGATAAAGTGGATGCACTGAGGCAACGGACAGTGGAGCTACAGGCAAACCTTCTTAGAGTGATTGAGGAGAAGGGTAGAAATCATCCAGAGACGGGATACGCGTATCGGGAGTTGGGAAAGAATATGGAGGCGTGGGGGCAGAGAGAACAGGCCCGGCAGGTTCATTTGCAAGAGAGGGAGATATTCCGTGAGACACTGGGGGCAGCCTCACCAGAGGCCAGTTATTGGTGATCTATAAAAAATGAGCACTGAAGGGTATTAAACGATAAGGTAACGACATTGAAAAATCATCAAGATTGCTTGCGCAATATCAACATGGTTAGATAATTAAATGGAAAAGATCGTAAAATTCAAAAAATTAAAAGAAACTAAAAATACAGTGCGATTTGAAGAGGAGCCAGAGAGTGGTCAGCCGCCTGTTATTGGGACAATCTATATTCAGAAGTGGTTTGTGAAGGATCGAGATCAAGTGCGTGTATCTATTGATTTAAGCGAAGAAAAAATATAATCCTGCACCGCGGCGATTTAAGCTCTTAACAAATGCTCTCCGAGCTTCCCCTGAGAATCGCTTACCGGACAGGAGAGGATGATCTTCTTGGCGCTTTCTATCGCCCTTGTTTAGAACATTCAGTTTTGTACAGAAGAGCCGCAGGCTACTTTACAAGCTTTGGTTTGGCTTGTGCTGCTAAAGGGCTTGCCAATCTTGTCAATCGTGGGGGAAAAATGCGGCTTATAGCATCTCCCCATCTTTTAGATGATGACGTGAATGCGCTGGAGCGGGCTAAAGATGATCCTACTAAGGTCTTAGCTCAAATAGTGGCTAGATCTTTACAGGATGTAGAAGATCTTTTGGTCCGAGATCGTCTGAATGCCCTATCGTGGCTGGCAGCTTCCGGAGCTCTCGAGGTGAAGCTTGCCTTGCGGGTAGATGAGCAGGGTCGATTTACCAGCTCCATTTACCACGAAAAAATCGGGATCTTTTCAGATGAGAAGGAAAACTACGTATCATTTAACGGTTCAGCTAATGAGACTTCTGGTGGGTTATTTCAGAACTTTGAAAGTATCACTGTTTTTTGTTCTTGGGACTCGGCTCAAACTTACGCACATAAAATAAGTAAGGATTTCGAATCACTGTGGCATGATAAGTCCCCAGGCCTAAAGGTTCTCAATTTTTCTGATACTTCTCGAGAACTTCTAAAACGTTACCAGACAAGTCGCCGCCCCGACCCTGAGAATGAAGTCTTTCTCGATCTCCCAACTTCGCTCGTAAAAGATAGCCCTGCACCCGTAAATGCCCTGAACTTTGGAAACGAACGTCCTCTCCGTCCATATCAGGAAGAAGCAATTCAGAAGTGGTTCCAAGCCGGCTGCCGTGGAATCCTCGAGATGGCCACCGGGTCTGGGAAAACTCTCACTGCGCTCAATGCCATCAGTCGTCTGGCAGATCGTGGACCCTTGGCTGTTATTATCGCATGCCCCTACGTAAATCTTGCTGAGCAGTGGGTTCGTGAGTTGCAGAACGCCGGAATTCCAAGGCCCATTAAAGCGTTTGATGGGCTCAAGAGATGGAGCGAAGCGCTACAGAACGGGCTAACTGCGCTGCAATATGGGCAGCGAAAGCTTATGCCTATTGTTGTGGTAAATCGCACATTTCTGAGTGACTCTTTCCAGCGGCTACTTTGCCCGGAACGGGTGCCGCACCTTTTAGTTGCTGACGAAATGCACAATCTTGGTGCAGAAAATCTCCGCAATCGTTTGAACTCCAGTATCCAGTTCCGCCTGGGACTCTCTGCAACACCGATACGTCACATGGACGACGACGGGACACAAGCACTCGCGGATTACTTTGGAAAGGTTGTTTTCACTTACGACCTTGCACAGGCCATCAGAGATCGAAATCTTTGCTCATACTACTACCACCCCATCTTAGTTAAGTTAAGCCAAGAGGAGTCAATTGAGTATCAGAATCTTTCTAGTCAGATTGGGCAACTCATGGCACGACGGGAAAAAGAGGGGCCGCTTTCGCAGTCGCTCAAAATACTTTTGCTGAAACGTGCGCGACTCATTGCTTCAGCTAAGGGCAAGATACCAGCACTGAGAAAAGTACTTGCAGATCTTCACGCCAGAAAATGTGGTGTAAGCAAAGCACTTTTCTATTGTGGGGATGGGCAAATCGACGACCCAGATGATGATGACGGCATGGTTCGGCAGATGGATGCTGTGATTAAAGTCCTTGGTCGTGAGGCAGGACTAAGAGTCGCGCGGTTTAGTCATTCTGAAAGCAAGGAAAAGAGAGAACGCCTTTTAGAGGATGTTAAAAGCAACCGTCTTGATGGCCTCGTAGCGATACGCTGCCTTGATGAAGGGATCGATATTCCAGACATTCGGTTGGGATTCATCCTCGCTAGTTCTACGAATCCGCGTCAATTCATTCAGCGTCGCGGTCGACTACTGCGTAAAGCCTTTGGCAAAGAAAATGCTGATATCTGGGACTTCATTGTCACTCCGCCCGAGGATATGGAAGACGATAACTTCAACTACGAGCGTGCCATGCTCAGAAGAGAGCTAAAACGAATCCAAGAGTTCTGCCAGACGGCAATAAACGCTGAGGCAGCAGCGAAAGACTTGCTTGATCTAAAGCGATATTATAATCTAATAGCCGATCTTTAAATAGTTAATTCCTATGTCCGAGACCACAAACCAACCACCACGCTCTCTAAAGGTGTTCGAGCAGGCTCCAGACGAAATCCGAAATCTTGTGAAGGCAATTATGGAGAAAGAGCGCCAAGAGCAGCACAAGGGTTCGCGAAATGCAATTTATCAGACACTCTTAGAGTTTGTAAAAGAGAGCACACCATGATTCTCAAGAAGCTTGTGCTTAACAATTTCCGTCAGTATTTCGGCAATCAAGAGATCATCTTTGCTTCGCAAAAGGACAGGAATGTTACCATCATTCATGGTGAAAACGGATTTGGGAAAACTTGTTTCTTAAATGCGTTACTTTGGGGTTTTTACGGAGCTGATGGACTTACTGAGGATTTACCTAAACGAATGAATATTATTCCTGATCATGTTCGCGAAGTAACCACTAATCCTTTAGCTGAAACTTCGTTAGTTAAGATAAGTTTCAAGCATGGAGAGTGTGAATACACATTAGAAAGATCAATTACACTTGCTGCAGAGCGAGCTAGCAAAGGCCAGGACACAGATCTAAAGCTTTCTCGTCTAGAAAAAAGTGGAATGACGTCTAATTTCAAAAAGGGAGATGCACAAAAGATTATCGACTCAATTCTTCCAAAAGATCTCAGAGAGCTAGTTTTCTTTAATGGGGAAAATATTGATCATCTTGCAATGGAAGAAAATAAAGAAAAAGTTCGTGACTCAGTCCGAGGACTTCTAGGATTGAAGCTTATTGAAAAAGCTATTGATGATCTCAAAAGCAGCAATGTGAGGGGCAAGTTAAAAGAAGATCTAAAGCTCAATACAGATTCTAAGACTACTGAGCTTCTTGAGCAGCAAAGTTTACTTGAGGAAGAAATTAATAAAAAGAAAAACCAGCTTAATACATGCCGTGATAACAAAGCTGCGCTTAACGAAAAAATGTTAGCAATCAATGCGAAGCTTGAGGCTAATCGTGAAACACGAGAATTCCAACAGCGACGAGCCTCACTTGAAAGCGAGCTAAAAGAGGCGCAAAAAAAAATTCAGGATTCAGAGAAAAATATTGGAGATCTTTTAGCCACAGACGGATATACTCTTTTTTGTGCAGAACTTGCTGAACGCGGTAAAATAATAACTCAGAAACTACGTATGGAGGGAAGAATCCCGGCCAGAGTTATGAATGAATTTATTCATGATTTGCTAAAAGCTGAAGAATGTATATGTGGAACCTGCCTGCCAAAGGGTACTGCCATTTGGCAAAAAGTGGAGGAACAACTGACTAAGGCTGGACATCCTGAGTTTAACCGTGCTGTAGGTGAACTTGATAAAGCAATTGGAGTAATCGAGGGAAGTATTAATCGCACTAGAGAATTAATAGTGCAGCAAATAAGTGATAAGACAGATTTGGGTGAAAGGATTAGCACCATAAATGAAGATCTTGTTGAAATTAGTCAAGCTATTGGACGCAACGACAATGAAGAGATTCACAAACTCGAGGAACAAAGAGAAAAAGAAGACTTACGTCGTGATGAACTACTTCTTCAGGAAGGTGGACTAAAAAGTGAAATCGAGATCGCTGAAAACGAGTACAAGAAAAAAAATGAAGAAATTCAGGCAATGCAACAAAAAGGGGAATTAGGTAAGAGAGCCCAACGTCGACTTCAGCGATTAGATGAAGTCATCGACCTGCTGGAAAAAATTCTGTGCATCGAAAGCGAAGATCTTTGTACTGAACTTGGTAAAGAAGTCGAAAAAACATTTCGTAAAATTTCGCTGCATGATTACAGGCTAAATCTAGAAGATAACTTTACTCTCCGCCTTTCGAAATCTGTTTTAGGATCTAGTGGACCTGTTAGAGTTGATGTTGCAACAGGTACTGGGCAAAGACAGGTTATGTCTTTGGTTTTTATTGCCAGTCTTGTGGCCTTAGCACAACGAAGAAACAAGATACCTACAATCCTGAGGGATCTTCATGGTGGGGATTATCCATTAGTTATGGATTCTCCATTTGGACAACTTGGTGATGAGTTCCGTTCTGCTATCGCTAAACATGTGCCTAATCTAGCCCCCCAAACAATCGTTCTCGTGAGCTCAAGCCAATACAAAGGAGATGTCGAACGAGAACTTGGAGTCAGTAACCGTGTTGGAAAACGCTATATTTTAAGATACCATGCTCCATCCAAAAGAGAAGACGCAAAGGAATCTATTACCTTGGGGGGAAAAAGATATACGATATTCAAGCATGATTCTACGGAGCACACTGAAATCGAGGATTGTAACTGTGACAATTAATAAAAATGTATCTTACAGAAGAGTGCGTCGTGATTCTGATAAAGAAGCTATTATCGAACGACTAACAAAGAAGGGTGAAGGAAGGTTTAGTGAAATATGGAAATTGATGTTATTTGCAGCTTGTTTGGGTATCTATTCAAAAAAAAGAGAGCCGCTTAAAAAGCCTGATAATGGCAAATCTATTGACTTCTCATCTTTTGGGAGCAATCCATCTTGGCCCGGTTTTATTCATTTAATGGGCTTAGTCGAAATAGAAGATCCGAGAATTCTTAATCCTGATCAGGAAAAAATTGATCAACGCATTGAAATATTTGAAGAATACTGTAACGCAGGGTTATCAATTATGCTTCAAGTGATGGAGCCACGTGAATATAATCTTGATTCACTGTTATCCTTGCTTCCAAGACAAACAAAAATATCAGGAGTGCCTGACTTACCTACTCAGATTTAGGATCCGGTTAAAGCATCTAAGATCGTCTTGGGTAGCGGATTTAGAAAGAACAAGAATACCTTTAGCAAGCTTGCTGTGAACAAAGTCAAAAACGGAAAGTTTTTTATTTTCATTCAACTCCTTTGCATATTGAAGTTGTGAAATCGCTGTATATATAATTGAGTTTTCTCCAGCAAACGTATCCCATCTTATCTCAATAGCATCTCTTTTGCCCTGAGATGCAATTGTTGAAAATCTATCTTGCGATAAGCCAAGAAGATAAGCCCAGCGACAAAGAACATTCCATGATGATATTCCGGTTTTCCTCTTAATCTTGGAAAGCGCTTCTTTTTCTGATTCTGTAAGTCTGATAGAGTCAATCATGGCTATTTGTGAAAGTAGTCCTGTAAAATATTTGAACTACATAGTAAATGATCGTAACTTAGTAAATATTTTCTGCCAACATGGCATTCAAGCAAATTGCGATAATTGCCAACAAGTTCTTCGTCAGTTGATAAAAGAATCACCTGATGAGACGCAGTGGGGAAATATCTCTCTACAAGGTGGGTTCTGTGATTTGAATCAAGACGCCCTAGTGGTGTGTCAATAATGAGCGGAACTGGACGTCCTGAAACCTTTGCCAGACCCCAGAGTATTGATGTAGCCAGTAGCTGTCTCTCTCCCGCGGAAAGAATATGAAATGGGACAACTGCACCAACTGGGTCATAAAGTGTCATTTCATAATTTTCCTTTGAGATCTTTACCGATCCCAGGAGGTCCGGCTTGCGAATTAAGTGCTGAAAGGATTCGTAAATTGCGTTTTCAAGTGAGCCGACATGGCGGAAAACAACTCGTTGACGGAAGCGTTCCAATGTCTCTTTTACTCTTGGAATGCGATCTACGACTCTTTGGTCATGTTCCGACGACTCATCGCTCTCAATATGGCTTTCATATTCTTTCTGATATGCTCGCTGCCGAATCGAGATCTCTAATTCTGCTCCACGAAGTGCTTCTTTCTTTCTAATAAGAGAATCACCAGAGATCTTAATATCTTGCAGTGTCCTTGCTATATCTTGCTGGATTCGGGCCAAGGTGTCTGTATCGGGAACGGCACTCAATAAACGGTCAATTTCGTCACGTTCTTGATGAAGTTTAGTGATCTCGATATCGAGGCGATCGAGCTCGGAACGGGCCCGAGGAAGACTATCCTTTATCAAGTCTCTGATCTCATCGATAAAACCCTCAGACGCATTTAAAACTATTTTAGTATTGAGCAACTCAGACTTTGGCCGATGTCGTTCCAGGATTTCGCGAACCTCCTTGTAGGCCTTTAAGGGAATTGTCTTAATTACTTCCTTTAGAACACTCTCGTCCCGGGCTTTTTCAGCCTCTGAAATAACCTTTTGAAGCTTAGCGGACCTTTCCAGCTCGGCTTGGCTTAGAAGACTCTTTAGTATATCAGGAATCAGCAATAGTGGAGCATCGCCGCTTATAGTATCCCGATAGACAGATTCTGCGCTTGTAATGCTGACTGTGAGATCTGATCTACGAATCTCTAGCTTCTCATGTTCAAGGTAGACGTCGCCACCCTTCGCCTTGAACTCAGCCATGAGATTGCTGAGGCTCTTCTCCTTCTGCTCGATCTGGGATTTGACACTAGCGAGTTCCTGATGGGCTGCCTCACATTTCAATTGAGCTTTTTCGACTTCCTCGTCGAGTGTCTTTAATTTTTCCCTTTCTTCAGGAGTTCTAAGGGAGAGCTGTTTCTTTCGCTCAAGGGTGGAAAGATCCTCCTGGAGTCGGGTCACAAGATCCAAGCCAAGAAGACTTTGGAAGGCACTAGAGAGAAGCTTGGTGGCTTCCTCTTCATCTGCCATTTTTTCAATTTGCTCCCCGTCAAAGAAGAAGAGGTGCGCCAGCCTAGCTGGGAGGAAGGAGTCGATTGACTCATCCCAATGATCCGCCAGTAGAGAATCTGGTTCCCCATTTCTGGTAACACGGACCCGTTCTTCGACAGCTCCTGAGGAGACGTTCCAGGCTCGTTGTATTTTATACTGTGTCGGCTTTCCATCTATACTTCTCTCGAACTCGATCTCTATGGCAGCTCCATCTTCGGGAGAGGCTGATCGGTTGATGAGTTCCTGTAGGTGCCTGTGGTAGCCCTTCTTCGTTCGCTCGATCCCTTTGGATCGACTTCCATAAAGTGCAAGCTGGACACTTCCTAAGAGGGTGGTTTTTCCACCCCCATTCAGTGCTCCTATCAGAGTGATTGGATGCTCGGAGTCAGGTGGTGTGAGATCGATCGAATGAGTGCCTCTGTATACACCGATATTCTTAAGAGTGACGCGATGAATAATCACGAGTTTAAGGCATCGTCCTTAGCCTTAAGAATGGATCTGCGATCAGCTTTTACCTTGGCTGCGGAGAGTGCATCTGCCTGATCATTGTAATAGTGCTTCGCAAACGTCTTTTCCATAAGTTCGAAGTGACCAGCCCGCCGCTGATCTTGTTGGCTCTGCCTGGTTATACCAATCAAAGCTCGGGTTAGCTCATAGTGTAGGCTGTCATCCCCACATTCCTGCTTCAGGAGGGCTAGGTCTGCCGCATGAACGGCCATGCTGTCATCAAGCCTTGGAGCAGGGTAAGCCTGGCCGATGACCTCCTCGTAGATTCTAGGGAGTGAGTCCTCCATCTCATGCTTTTCAACTACCCAGATCCTGCGAATCTCCTGAAGCTCATCAATTGTGATGAGCTCAATAGCTTTCACATCTTCTGGACCGTTTTTTCTAATCCAGGCTTGAGCCTTGAGTAATTCACGAAGCCAATCCTCCCTAGCAGACTGAAGGTATGGGCCTGGTATAGGTTTGCCGCTGTTCATGAGTTGAATCGAGCCGCTCATTCTTCTGTAATCTCTAAGATGGCGATCCGAGGACTCTTCATCACCCTCGCCCATCATTCTAAAGTCTAACTTGTTGCGGAGCTTCAGGAGCGGGAGCATCCAATCCTTTTCCGCATCATTCTGAATCATTGCCGTCATAGACTTGTCTTTTTCCACGAGCGTACAGACCCAGCAACCAAATCGACTGTCTCCGCATGATGGTGTTGAGCTATCCACCACAAGCGGGCATTCACCGTCAGCCGACGCACCTGCATACATGCCCAATAAGTCTTTATTATTATAACCCCAGGGGTTCGGTGTTTGCATGAGGAACATCCAAACGTCGTCGTTTGTCCAATCCTCAACTGGGGTATAAACCAGTGATCCCGGCAACCCAGCATTCGGACTAAGACGGTCTCGAACGCGTCCGGCCTCATGTTCCTTCATAGTAATCGCGCGACGTATGCTTTCGGCTTTTCGTGTGCCGAGAACTAAAATGGCCTCACCGCTGGCCTTAACGATGCCGTTAATAAAACTCGTGGATGGCTTAATCTTAAGGCGCTCAGTACACCATCGAAACTTGTGTCGGGGGGCAGGGTAGCCTTTGCCTATAAGATTGACCCAAAATGAGTCTTCAACCTTTGGTGTAAGCCGATGAGGATGGAACGGTGCACTCTGTTTCTTTGCAGCCGATTCCATGGAAAGCAGAGAGCGTGTAACCCATGCTGCGACTATGGGGTTCTCAACTAAGGTGTCGGTACTGATTACGTGAATAATCTTGGTCCTTTTGCTTTCTGGCAGTTTGCTGACGGCTTTCCAAATAAGTTGCAAGGTAGCCGTAGAATCCTTGCCACCGCTGTATCCAATAATCCAAGGGGTATCGTCGAGGCTATACAACTCTCTGATTTCATTTTCGAGACCTTCTAAATACTTCTGGAGTCCAGCTTCAGCAAAGGCGGATACTTTCTTTGCTGGTGGTTTCGTGGATGTTTCTTTCATTTTGTTTTGCGATTTATAGCCACCTCGACTTTTGCTTCCTCGGGATTAAGTTCAATTCCTAGTTGTTTTTTAATCACATTTGTAGTCAATATGATGTTTGTTGTTACTTTTGAGACTTTTCCGCCTATTAATGCCCGGCCCTCCCATAGCCTTGCATTTGAACGTGACCAATCGATGGTGCTCAACGTTTTTAGGCGGCTCTTCCAGCCGCTAGGGTTTCCTTTCATAAGTGCGTTTCCAGCTTTGCCAATGGCCTGCAGGGCAATGCCGTGGGAGTGGATAAAATCTTCACGTAGTTCGCATGCTGCGAGTTTACCTTCGCGGACCTTGCCCCATGCGGGAAAATGTTTGGAAACATTCTCCCAGAAATCGCGCGCTAGGTCTGCATCGTGCTCAAGATTGCCTGTGGCAATATCGGCAATAAGATCGGAGCATGCGTTATAGAAGGCACTTAAAGTAAAAAGCTTCCTCGATCGAGGGGCAAGGGAGCTCTTTTCAAGATCAACGATATCTCTAAATATTTCAGATTTCATAACTACTAATTTAGCAAGTTTTGCTTTGTCGTTGCGGTGATCATACAGAAGACCTAAGGATCTGCTGGGTCGTATGGCATATCGGTTTAGATCTGCAAACATTTGCTGGCTGCGGGCTAAGCCAATATCTAAGAAAAAGACAACAGCAATCGTTTCGTAGGCAAGCTCAGGTTTTGCCTCCAATGCGGCCAGAATTGCGGCGCGACGATGTTGTCCGTCGTTAATAATAAATTTTGCGTCCATTGGGACGCGCAAAGTGCCAAGCCTTTCCTGCCCAGGAAGAGGATCAAATTCCACTTTGGAGTCAATTGAAGCTGTTATGGCAGAAAAGACATAATCTTTGGGGTTTTCTAGTATGTAGCCTGAAATTTCTGGAATGCGGGATCGATTTAGAATGCGTTGAGCGCGAAGTTCGGGGGGGATTTCCTTTTCGTCGAAGATGGAGATCTGCCGGAGCATTCGCAGCGTCCACATCGTGGTGTAATATTCGCGTCCAGCTTGAACCCCTCGTATGGCTGGGAAATTGAGGTTGGCGACGGAACTCATATTTGATTATGTATGTGAAGTTGGCATAAGCTAAAACTGTATGTCAAATAAAAAACATACACAAAAAAAAAGACATACACATGGTTTATTTAGACTGTAATGCGACAACTCCGATGGAGTCTGAAGTTCGTGAGGCCATTCTTCCGTACATGATGGAGGAGTATGGGAATGAGGGTAGCCGTACGCACTCTTTTGGAGTTCGGGCAAAACAGGCAGTTCAAAGAGCTCGGGAGCTCGTGGGAAAGGTCGTGGGTGTAGGTCGGGATGAGGTGATTTTCACAAGTGGCGCTACAGAGGGTAATAATATCGCCCTTCTGGGCTTATCAAGGTGGGGCCTCAAAAATGGACGTAATCATATCGTTACGACACAAATTGAACATAAGGCGGTTCTGGAGCCTATTGAACGGTTGCAAAAAGAGGGATTTGAAGTGGATCTAGTGGCGCCGGATCGAGATGGATGGGTTAATCCGGAGAAGATAAAAAAATGCTTACGACCCAATACTTTAGTTGTTGCAATGATGCATGCAAACAATGAGACAGGTGTAATTCAGCCATTAACAGAACTCATTGAGGTGCTAATGAAGCACCCCGCGTATCTATTTGTGGATGCAGCTCAGACTTACGGGAAAATCGACGGGGGACTGAGTCATCCCCGGGTAGATATGCTTAGTGTAAGCGCGCACAAAATTTATGGTCCAAAAGGAATCGGAGCGCTTGTTGTAAGACGGAGGGGATTTGAATCAATCCCCCTAGAGCCGTTGATGGTGGGTGGTGGACAAGAGCGTGGGCTTCGGCCAGGTACTTTACCGGTTCACTTAATTGTTGGCTTCGGGAAGGCGGCAGAGTTAGCCATTCGAGATCAGAAAAAAAGAGAGGCTACTTGTGCAGCATTCAGGACCAAATTCTTGAAGAACACCGATCCACTTAAACCTACTTTTCAAGGTGACCCCACAAAGACACTAATACACACGGCCAATGTTTCGTTCCCTGGCGTAAACTCTGAGGCAGCTATGGTTGCGCTTAAAGAAATTGTTGCAGTGTCCAATGGTTCAGCGTGTACATCTGCGAGTTACAAGCCCAGTCATGTGCTTAAAGCGATGGGTTTGGAAGAAAGTCAAATCTTAGGGGCTATTCGATTTTCCTGGAGTCACCTAACTCCAGAGCCGGATTGGGATGGTATTCGAAATTTCGTGTCCGCTCTTCAGTAAATAAAATTTGATTCAGTCTGTCGGCTGCACGCGTGAGATTGGATCATGAGCCGGGCTGTCGGCCCGACGCTTGGGTTTCACAAAGGCTTCATGGGTTCTGATCTAGCTACGAACCTGCAAAGCTGATTGGCTGGATCGATCTAGTGCGCAAACGTGGATTGCTTCGTTTTGCTCTAAAGAGTAAAGAGTTTCAAATCTTATCGTCGTCGTTGTCCTTGCGTGAATAAAGAACAGTACGCTGAAAAGAATTAAGCTTTTCGATAAGTTCCTTGAGATGTTCCATATTCTTATTTATCCCAGGATCTTGTGAGGGAGTGGTAAAACGTTCCTGCGATATTCTTTTACAGTATTTCAGTAGTCGTTTTACTCGTTTCTGGATCGATACTCGGTCACTGTCGGATCGACCTAGTGTTATTAGCATGGAAAAAAGCGTATCCGTTACAAAGGTGGGGTCTGATTGAGTCTCGCTTATGTCGTCCATCAACAGTTCTTGTGCGGCCATTCCAAAATCAAAACGCTCTTTCATTTCTAAGTCCTGATTCGCAAGGAAAACCTTAAGGATCGCGGCAACCTGATGGAGGAGGTTGTTAGCGTCAGTAAAGCGCTCGTGCTTATCGGCAAAACGCGTCATCCAGACCAGGACCTCCAGCTTGATTGGCGAAGGGGGATATCCGTTAATTAAATCCCGGCACTGGTCTAGACGATCTGAAGGGTGATCGAAGTCCTCGCTGGGATCATAGTCCAAACAGGATGATATAAAGTTCACATCCGCCTGGGAAAAGAAATCGTCATTCCAGCCAAAGAAATCTTTAAGAACCAGCGCTTTGTCTGTAACCGGATCACTGATCGCATCAATCGAAATCTGTCTCAATTCTTCTAATGAAGGTTTTTCCTCCTCTGACTCCTGCTCCTCTTCGGGAACGTCGGGGGGATCAAGATCTTCGTTTACAACAACTGGACAAGTGTTGGGCGTAATTGTCTTTGGCGGTGTCCAATCTTTTCTAGCCAGATTATGGGCATAGATTAGAGATCGGATAATCTTCATTTGAAGCTCTTGGGATGCGCTCCAAAAAGTCTGGGTTTCCTGATTGCTTATACTCTTTTGTGAGAAAACCGAATAAATGTGGGCATGCCCAAACCGTCCCTTGGACTCGGCGGCCATGAGTGCTTTATATATCTCCGGAGGGACTTCAAAATACCAGTAGACCGACCCCTTATGAAAACGCAGCTGAAGAAGGCGGTAGTTCGGATGGTACCGAACAGTTTGTATGTTAGTAGACACGACGGGAACTTCCTCGAAGGAATGAGACAAAGCTTCGTGTTCTGCCTCGGCATGTCTGGTCTCAGGTACCAGTGGTTCGTGGGATTCTGCTTGTTGCTGTGAGGGTTCTGGAAAAGTCTCATTCGTTCCAACCGTTTCTGCTAAAGCAACGAATTCGTCGTCTATCTGTCCTTCTGGCTGGTCCGCGGGTTCTTCCTGAGGGTGGAGTAATGCAACCTCCGCTGAATCCGTTAAAAATGTTGATGTTAATTGCGCTGTGGTGACTTCCGGCGGCGTCGACCCGGTCATTGTAGCATAAGCACCAGCTGGTTTAGGGGGATCGAGCCTTGTATCGGTGGGCGAGACATCATCGGGTTTATTTAAAATCTCGCGGATCCATGCGCCCAGGCCTGCAAGTAAAGCGAGGGCGCCCAGCCCGAGAATCAGCACTCCAAAATTAAAGCCACCATTCATTTCGAAGAATTAATGTAAAATAATTGCGGGCAAGCGGAAAGGACACATTTGGGCAAAACGGCGACCTATATACCCAAAACACCGACATTCTGATTATTTGCATAAATCATCGGTGGGCCATAGGCCCAGGAAGAGAAGCAGCGCCTCAAATAACCCCTTAGCAATCTTGGCTACGAAGAATGTGACAACGGTAGAAACAAGATCGGCGACAAACGGTCCGAAAACTCATTTGATTCTTTCGGCCCCAGCTAGAAAGAATAACTGGATGATTAGATTGCGGCAGATGGATTGGGTGGCCTTGCAGCCTACAATGATGAGGAATGAGGAGAGACCCACCACGATTGAAATCAGCGTGTAAGTGGTAGACCCAAAAAGATCCTATGGTTTTAGTCGCACATTACAAGAGATGCTTTGTTTGGGAATTAGTTTGGATAAGGTTGGTGTCATGAATGCAAAGGCAGGGAACTTATCGTGGGCATACTATTCTGCCCCGATCCAAAAGTTTCTTCAGGATCGTGATGGGTGTTTAGCAGCTTTAGCAAGTCATGGGGCTGCTGCTGGGTCCGTCGAGGGCGCTCAAATGGGAGCTTGGGAAGCCCAGATCGATTGCCTTCAACAAGCCCTTTTAGGAATGGAGGGGAAAATTCTGCTAGAGTTCGTGGTTCCAAGAATTGGAAGTCGCATCGATGCGGTGTTGTTGTTTGAGCAAGCGGTAGTTGTATTGGAGTTTAAGGTTTCGACTGAAAAGGGGAAGGAGCTTGGGCAGGAAGGCTATCGGCAAGTGTGGGACTACGCGCTTGATTTAAAAAACTTTCATAAAGCCAGTCACGACCTGGAGATCGTCCCCATCTTGGTCGGGCGTGAGACACGGAGTGTAGACAATAAGTTAACTGAGAGGGCAGATGATGGAGTTTATCGGCCGATGAGGACTGACTTTGAGGGCCTAAGGCACAATCTCGAGAAAGTCATTCACGAGGTCAGAGGCAAGAGAATCGATGCAGAGAGATGGGAGAAGGCGAGCTATTTGCCGACGCCGTCAATTGTAGAAGCTGCCCAAGCTGTGTTCTCCAGCAATACGGTAGATAATATCCTTTTGAACGAGGCAAAGGAAAACCTCGGGAGGACATTTCAAACTGTAGAGCAAATTATTGAGGGGGCTGAGAAGTCGGGGGAAAAAGTGATCTGTTTTGTTACGGGAGTCCCGGGAGCTGGGAAGACTCTTGTAGGAATGCAGGTGGCTGCAAAACGGAGGGAACATGGAAATCGGGCCCATGCTACTTTTCTTTCGGGTAATGGGCCGCTGGTAGAGGTTTTGACGGAGGCGCTAGTGCGTGACCGAATACGTCAGATGAAAGAAACAGGAAAGCGGGGAAAGACGGGGAGGGTCCGCACGGAGGTAAAAGCCTTGATTCAGCACAAAATGCATTTTCGAGATGCGGGCTTAAGAGAGCAGGATAAGGCACCTGCAGATCGGATCGTGATCTTTGACGAGGCGCAGCGGGCATGGAACCGACAACAAACTCGAAGTTTTATGATTCGGAAACGCAATTTGTCGGACTTCAATGAATCCGAACCCCAGTTCCTTTTGAACTATATGGACCGGCATAAAGGGTGGGCGGTGGTGATCTGTTTGGTCGGAGGAGGGCAGGAAATTCACAATGGGGAAGCGGGCATTGGGGAGTGGTTGCGAACGGTACGGGGAGAGTTTCCTGGTTGGAGGTTGTATGTATCGCCGAATCTGGGGGAGAGCGAGTTTGGCGCGAAACAGGATTTAGAAGCTATGAAGGGGCACGCGAAACTGGGTTGGGATGAGAAGCTGCATCTAGAGGTAAGTAATCGAAGTTTTCGGGCGGATAAAGTATCGCTGTTTGTCCGAGCTTTGTTGGATGGTGATGAGAAACTGGCTAGGGAAACAATAGATGGCTTTTCTGGGGTGTATCCAATTCGGTTAACCAGGGATATGGGCAAAGCAAAAGAGTGGATACGGAATCAGGCAAGGGGGTCACAGAGATACGGGATGCTGGCATCCTCAAGTGCGCATCGATTGAAGCCGGATGCGGTTAACGTAAATGAGTCGATCAATGCGGTTCATTGGTTTTTGAATGGTCCAGATGACACTCGTTCTAGTTACTATCTCGAGGACCCGGCAACAGAGTTTCAGGTTCAGGGGTTGGAAGTAGACTGGGCTTTAGTCGCATGGGACGGGGATTTTCGGCGAATAGGTAAGCAGTGGGATCATAGGTCGTTTAAAGGTTCAAAATGGCAACAGGTAAGAAAGGAAGAGCATCAGCGATATTTAAAGAACACGTACCGAGTACTATTAACTCGAGCTAGGCAGGGGATGGTAATTTATGTGCCGAAGGGAGACTCACGAGATCCAACTCGCGTTCCAGATTATTACGACGGGACATATGGGTATTTGAAAAGGCTAGGGGTAGAGGAGATATAAGTAGGATTAGCCAAGACTGGATTGGAGACAGGGAACGTTTATTATTGTTAATTAATAAAAGTTTAAGATTATTCAAATATGAATTCGACTGCACAAGGGGAGTTGTTTGGCATGTCCCCGATCCCGCAATCCGTGCCCGGGGCTTGGCCGGTCAAGGTGGGTCGGGCGGAAGTGAAAATCTCTGAAAACAGGTCGATCCTTACCCCGGCCTCCGGATTTATGGCGGGATACGACTTTACGCTGAATCCTTACACAGGATGCACGTTCGGATGCGCCTACTGCTATGCGGCGGCCTTTGTGCCGAATGAAGAGGAGAAAAAGCGGTGGGGGGAATGGGTGAAGGTTAAAAAGGCAGCTGTCAGAATTCTAGAAAAGCAGGCCTCAAAACTGACAGGCAAGGCTGTCTATATGTCGAGCGTCACAGATCCGTATCAGCCTGTCGAAAAGGCAACCGGGATCACTCGCGCCATTCTCGAAATCCTGACTTCGGTACCTGATCTGCGTTTGACCGTGCAGACGCGTGGCCCTTTGGTCACGCGCGACGCCGACCTGATGGCTAAGCTCGGTAGGTTGCGTGTGAATCTTACCGTGACCACGGATTGCGAAGAGGATCGAAAGAAGTTTGAACCGCTTTGTCCTTCGGTTGAGGCTCGTTTGAACGCCGCAAGGGAGTTGGCGGAAAAGGGGCTGGATGTGGGAGTAACGATTACGCCCTTGATCCGCATTCGTGAGCCAGTCGCCTTTGCTGAAAAGCTTTTATCAACAGGTGCCCAGCGTTTCGTGGTTCAACCGTTCCATGCTAGTAGCGCTAAGGGAAGGGGTTTTCGCGCGACCACCCGGGAAGAGGCAATCCCGCTAGCAAAAGAGATGGGCTGGACACAGAGGGGGTATGAGGAGACCGTGGGCAAACTGAGGGCAATCCTTGGGAGTCGACTTGAAGAAGGGAGAGGGGGATTCGCCCCACCAGCTGAATGAACACTATGGGAGATTGGCTGGATGGGATCCTTGCGGAGGGACTTAAGTCCTATATTGAAAAAAATAAAAGCCAACTGACAACGCCTGCGTGCCTGAAAAAGGCACAAACCGACCTTTCAAAACTGAGCAGGGGAGAAGATCCGTATTACGACACGCCAGCGACCGGTGCCGTGTACGGTCTAACCTATCACTCCATTAGGATGAACGATGGAATGAGAAGCCTGATTCCCGCTTTGAAGGATCGGTTGCAGGAAAACCGAACCCCTCCCTCCATTAGTTTGATCGATCTTGGGTGTGGAACCGGAGTGGGACTTTGGTCTTTGGTGGCTCTTTTAAAGGGAGCGCGAAGAGGTTGGGTGGAGGAGTTGAAAGGGATTGGTCTGCCGACTCAGATCCACTACTTGGGGCTCGATTCAAGCCCCTTCATGATAGATGCAGGTAAGGCGCTTTGGGAGAAATGCGGTAAACTCCTTTCGCCAGAAATTCCTGTTTCGGCCCATTTCCGAATGTGCAACTGGCCGATTGCCCCATCGGTCCTGCCAAAGGAAAAAGGGTTTGAAAAACCTTGGCTGATGGCCTCCTTTTTATTCGATTTCGACATGGCTAACGAGCAACCGGGGACGGGAGACGTGAAGAAATGTTTTATTTCCGCAACCAGATATTTTCAGCCCGATTTCGTCTTTCTTCTATGCACGGCACGGAAAAAGAAATGCACCGACGAAATCATTGAGGAGGTGCGGAAAATCAAGATCAAGCATGCCCCGGGGAAATTCCGGAAATGTGAACCGCCTGTTTGCGGTCCGCTGAGCGGGAATCTTGGCCAAACCACCCTCCTTCGAAGGAAAGTTCTGGGGGATTCCCTCAACCTTAAATGGGAGCCACCCCATGCCACCCATGTTCATGTTCTCGAATGGTCGGGAGTCAGGTTTTTTTCGCCGGAAATGGCCATGCAGGGAGTTGTTTTGGACGACAAGCAGCAACAGGCAGCGGATCTCAAGACCCTGCGGGAGTCGGGTGGATCCCCCAGACGAATCAAAGGGCCCCCGGGATCGGGTAAGACTATTATTCTTTATGAGCTTCTTATGAAGTTGATGAGGGAGGCTGTATCGAACAGCGAACCGGTGTTGTTTGTGACATTTAATTTAGCGGTGGTGAATCAGATCTACGATTGGAATCAGAGTCGTAGGCTTGGAAAAGGAGCTGAAGTTGGGGAACTGGAATGGAAGGCAAGAGGTGATTTTGGGGGACATTTTGAAATTCTAAAGAACGGACGGGTCAAGGCGCGCCTCATGAATCTAGACAAGCTGCCGACCCAGATCGGGCGGTTCACTAGCCCCGAGGGGCCTGGGTTTAACATTGAGTTAATGGGCAGGATCCGGAGCGCTGGACAAGAAATCAGAAATCTGAAGGAGGAAAAGCTTTTAAGTGAATTCAGGGTTCATTTTTACGGGAAGGCGGAAATGTCCTTTGAAAAATATCTTCTGATTGAGAGAAATAAATCGACGGGGCTTCGACTCGCAAAAGGGACAAAAATCCGCACGGAGGTCGGCAACCTGTTTCAGGGCATTCAGGATCCTTATTTGAAAAACAGGATCCGTTTGTTGGAAAAACTCCGCAGGAAGGAAATCCCCAGGCAATTCCGCTGTTTGCTGGTGGATGAGCTTCAGGACATGACGGATGCAGATCTGGAGATCCTGCGTCACCTTGCCCTACCCGGGGCAACCATGGTTGTGGCAGAAGACGCACGCCAGTGTATTCACACCGGTCCCTTTTACCGTGCCCCTGCGCTTTCCAGTAATCGTCGCTGGAATGACGTGAGGGTATCGACCTGCTACCGGACCCCTTACCGGATCGGGTTGGCATTGCAAAGAATCAGTGCGGAGCTTTCCAAAAAGCCCAAGGAAGAAGACGAAGGGTTTGAAGAACATGTTGAACCGGTTCCCACACGGCTCAGCTTCACGGGAATCCGACCGATCCTGATCCAAGGGGGACAGCTTGACGGCGTCGCAAAAGCCATCCGATCAATTGTTCAAAACATCCGGGAGGACTCCGTGGCTTCCTCGACTAGAGGTCTGATTCTTGAAACCAATAATGACCTATGTGGAGCTTTGAACGCCTGCGGGGACACTTTCATCAAATGGGAAACAAAAAGCATTTTAAAGGCAAAAGGCCTTGAATCGCCCGTCCTCGTTTGGGATACGGGAAGACCCCTTCCTTCTGGTTGTAAGCTAAGCCTGGCTTACACCATTATAAGTCGCGCCACTTCCATCTGCATCATATGGGAGCGGTCCGAGACGTCCAAAGAGGTAAAAGAACTTCTTAGCAAACTGACGGATGAGACGATCCTTAAATGGCCGAATACAATTTAAGACAAGGACCGTTTTTGTCCTAGGGCTGTACATACGTTAGAGGTATGAAAATGATGATATTAATGTGGGTTCTGGCTTTCGGAGTTGTTGGCTGGGCTGAGGAGATCTCCATTCGGCCATCCGTTTGGGGC
>JGI12547J11936_1000073_pt1 | contig 19737 bp, 12 predicted proteins | sample LakEriepJuly2011_2_FD_11936 | JGI IMG/M metagenome (IMG submission 11936)
TTCGGATTCTGAACGGGCGGTCCAAGGACCTTTCAACGAAGCGGCGATGGCGGAGCTCAGGCGGGCGCAATCGTCGTCCTTGCCTTCGCGCCACGCCATCGAGAAGTCGGCGTAGCGGGTGATGATGCCATCTTCGGCCAAGCCAGCCCGGTGGGCCTTCTGGTCCTTGATGATGCCGAGCAGGGAGGCACCGAGATTATCCCAGCGGGCGAGCGAAGTTTCGTCCTTGGGGGGCATCAGGCCGATGACGCCCTCGCGTTCGAAATCTTGATAGCGTTCCACGAACGTCTTGACCGTCTTTTGCAGTTCGGGGTCAAAGGCCTTACCCGTGGCACTGGCGTTCATTTCGGCGAGAGCACGGTTGAGTGCGGAGATCCATGCGCCGTATTCTCGGCGCGGGGTAACATCGAGAGGCAGGTCGCCGGGGATGAAGGTCATGCTCAGCGTCGCATACTGGCGGGCGGCGCTTTCGAGCGTGAGGAGGCCACGGTCTTCGACGTCGCGGTCGGCCTGCGGGCGTTTGCGTGCCTGTTCGGCCGCCTTGCTGAGTTCGGCGCTGTTCTTGAGGATACCGTCCCAGCTGACGTAGAGACTCTTCTCGGGGTCGCCACCGACGCGCTTGAGCACGTTGGGGTGTTCGACGCGGAAGGTCGGCAGATGGCGGGCAATCGGGGCGCGGAAGCAGACTTCGATGAACCAGTCGACCGAGCTGATGGCGCCTCCGGTCAGACGGACTTGGCGTTTTTCAAGCAGCGCCTGGAGTTCGGTCGAGAGGGCAGGGAGTTCTTTGGCGATTTCTGCACGCTGTTCTGCGGTCCAAGTGGACGGAGGCTGGCCGAAGGCGACGCGTTCGAGTTTCGAGAGGCTGATCGAGGTGCGCGAGCGCATCTGGAGCAAGGATCCCGTGGCGAGGGTTTGAATCGGTACAATCCGCCCGCCGCTCTGTACCGGGATATCGCCGAAGGAGCGCGTATCCCAAGTAGCGTCCGCGGCGGAGGCCGCGGGCGTGAGGAGACCGAGGGCTAAGACCACAGCGGCCGCCTTGGCGCTGCGACCGCGGAGGAAGCGCAGCAGGGAGACGCCGAAGTGCCAGATGAGGCCGAGGGACATCAGCGCGACGGAGATGTAGGGGATGAGCCAGCCGGGATTGCGCACGACCTGAAGTACGCTGAGGCTCTTGCCGTCCTTGGTGCTGCCGAAGCTCGACTGGAAGAAGGTCAGGCCAGCATGGCGGAGCGGTTGGTTCATCGAGATATTGAAGGGGAAGGAGCTCGCGCCTTCCTTGAGAGTCACGTCGCTGGCGAAGCGCTTGGGCGTCTCGGTTCCCGGATACTTCTCGTGGGTGAACTTATCCAGCAGTACTGTGAAGGGGACGTAGTAGCGGGTCCGGCGGAGCGAGAGATCGTAGGTCTTACCAGCGTCTACGAAGGTCTGGGCGTCGAAAGATTCCGTCAGGTTAAGATTAAGGACCCAGATGCCGAGCGACTTATCCTTCGTCTTCAGCTCCACGATGGCCGTAGGAGCGTTGGGCTTGTTGTCGTCAAAGCTTTCCGGGAGAGGCTTGTAGGTCAGCTCAGTGCGAGCGCCAATACCTTGGGTTGCCTTGAGGTCGATGCCGTCGCTCATCTGCGATTTGGCCCGGATCATCGCGTTCGGGTGGTAGGTCTGGACGACGAGCGTGTAAGGAGTGCCCGGGAGTTCGACGGAGGAGGGAGTCTTTTTGGCGGCGATGTCGCGGAGGATTGAATCCGGAATCGTGACGACGTCGTCTCCGGCGGTGGATTTCTCTACGAGTGCGATCTCGAAATCGCGGAAGGCTTCGGAGTAGTTACGTTGCTCGCCTTCGGGGATGATCATCGCGGACTCCTCCTGGTAGATCGCGGTGACGAAGCCTCCGCCCAGCAGAAGGAGTAGGCCAGCGTGAATCATGAGGTTGCCGACCTTGGCGGCGGTCGCCTTGAAGTGGCGGACGTGGGCGAAGGCCAGGTTGATGATCAGCAGGGCCCCGAGAGTGAAGCCGGCCGGCAACGGGATGCGTAAGGTCGCCGTCGGGTCCATCGGATAGAAGCAGAGCCAGGAACTGAAGTAGACCTTCTGGACATGCCAGATGCCCCAGTGGACTTGTTCGAATGTCCCCAGCAGGATGAGGATCATCGACAGGATGAGCAGGAGCACCGTCAGCTTGAGCGATGCCAGTGTGTCGACGAGGCGCCGGCCGCTGTCGGCCTTCTTTTGGTGTTCTTCGCTGTTCACGGGAGTTGGGAGGCGGAGAGGAAGGCGACGAACGCGGCGCCATTGGCTTCGACGGCAGCGGTCTCGCCGTTCATCTTGAAGAACCAGGTGGCACCGTCCTTGGCGGTCAAGACGGCGTCGACCGACTTTTTGCCGTCGGTGGAGGTCATCACGAAGCGCTGGCTCTCGAGCCCGCCGACCTTGACCGTCTGGGCAGAGCCGGAGATTTCATCAGGGCTGGCCGGAGGGAGGCCAATTTGGCCGCGCCAGCGGTTCACGTTGGCGGTGAGGCCGCCGACGTTTCCTGGGAAGACCGTCACGGCGATCTCCGCCTTGCTGTCGTTCGGGCCGGAGACGATCCAGGTGGCCTTGCGCATCGAGTTTTCCGGACCGACGGACCAGCCGGTAGGAAGCTTCGCCCACTTGGGGGCGTCGAAGCCGGCCGCTTCTGCCTTCATCGAGGCGGGAGCAACCATTGGCGCGGCGACGGCCGGAGAGGGGGCCGGCTGGGCGGCGACGGGGGCGGCCGGAGCAGTCGCGGGCGCGGCGGCGGCCGGAGCGGCTTCGGGTTCCACCTTATAGCGGGCAACCTGCGGGGCAGGTTTGCAGCCGAAGGCGAGGAAGGAGGCGGACAGGAGGAGGAGAGGGCGCATAAAGGAGGGGGTAAATTATTTGCTGGTGGCTTTGCCGGCGTTTTTTTTCTTTGCGGGATTGGTGCTCTCGTGCTGGCCTGTCTTCAGGCGATCTTCGTATTTCGGGTCGCGCGGCTCGATGATTCCACGCTGCACGAGCTCATCGGCGTGGAGGGCAGCGAGGGGTCCGCAGCGAGCGAGCCAGGCATCGCACTCGGCGCGGAGTTCGGCGAGCTTGGCGGCATTAGCCGGATCGCCGGCGATGTTCTTCACTTCCCACGGGTCGCTCTGGGTGTCGTAGAGCTCTTCCGGGGCGCGATTCGGATTGAAGTAGAGGGCTTGGACCGGGGTCAGCTTACCCTCAGCCTGCACGCGCCGGAGTTCCTGCATGGTCTGGCCGATTTCTTGGTAGGCGACCTTGCCAGCCTCGTCGACGCCTGGAGCTAGGTTGCGGACGTAGCGATAGCGGGCGTCACGGACGGAGCGGACCTTATCAAAACTTTCGTCCATGAAGTCGCGGAAGGAGTAGGCGTATTTCGGCGGGTTGGCGGCGGTGGGCAGGAAGCAATGGCCATCGAACTCGGCGGGCACGGGCACGCCAGCCACGGTTAGCGCGGTCGGGGCGAAGTCGATCCAACTGGCGAAATCTTCGCGCACGGTGCCGGGGGCGACTTGGCCGGGCCAGCGGACGATGAGCGGGACGCGCGTGCCCGTATCCTTCGGCGAGCGCTTGAAGCGCGGCATGCCGCGACCGTGGTCACCGGTAAAGATGACGATGGTATTTTTCTCAAGGTCGTGGGCCTTGAGCCAATCGAGCACGCGTCCGAGGGAGTAGTCCACGGCCGTGACGAGCTCGTGGTAGTGGGCGACCTCGCGGCGGACGGCCGGGGTATCCGGATAGAAGGGCGGGAGTTCGACCTTGGCTGGGTCGCGCCGATCGGAGGGCTTGAGGGCCGACGTGTTCTTGGCGTGTTCCGCGTCGGAGGCACGCACCTGGCTCTCGTGACTTACGGAGTCGTTGAAATAGGCGAAGAACGGTTCCTTTGGCTTGGCGGTCAGCGGACCGGCCGGGCGGTTGGCCGGGTTGACCCAGTTCTTGCGGTCGTTCGCGAGGTTCTTTTCCGGCACGCCCTGGAAGTCCGTCTTGCCGGGCCACATCACATGATAACCCGCGGACTGGAGTTTTTCGGTGAAAGGGTGAGGCGGGTTCACGACTTTGGAGCGCATGTTCTGCGCACCATACTTAAGCGGGTATTGGCCGGTGACCATCCCGCTGCGCGAGGGGGCGCAGACGCCGGTGTGCGTGAAAGCTCGGGTGAAGAGGGCGCCCTCCTTGGCGAGCCGGTCCATGTTGGGGGTGAGGGCGTCCTTGCAGCCGTAGGCGCCGGTATCCGGACCCATGTCTTCACCGATTACCAACACGATATTGGGGCGGGTCACCGCGGCGGAAGCGTGGGCGCCCGTTAGGAGGATGGCGAGGGCGAGGAGGCGACGGGGCATGGAGGGTGGGACAAGGACCATGTCTTATGGTTGCGGTGTAATCGCCCAAAGCAAAAAGAAAGGACGCTTTTCGCGTCCTTTTAGGGGGGTATTAGGGCGAGGGCCTTAGTCCGTGAAGCGGAAGAGAGCCACGTCACCATCCTTGAACAGGTAGGACTTACCTTCGAGGCGGTAGCGGCCGGCGTCACGGGCGGCGGCGACCGAACCGTTCTTCACGAGGTCTTCGTAGGAGACCACTTCGGCCTTCACGAAGCCTTTCTCGAAGTCGGTGTGGATCACGCCGGCGCACTGCGGGGCGGTCATGCTGTGGCGGAAGGTCCAAGCGCGGACCTCTTTTTCACCGGCGGTGAAGTAGGTGGCCAGGCCGAGGAGGTGGTAAGCGCCGCGGATGAGCGAGGAGACGCCGGAGTCGGTGACGCCGAGGGACTGGAGGAACTCCGTGGCCTCGGCAGGCGAGAGGTCGCAGAGTTCGGCTTCGACCTGAGCGCAGATGACCACGTGCTCGCAGCCATGGCGCTGGCCAATGACGGCGGCGACGGCGGCGACATGGGGGTTCTTGGAAGGGTCGGCGAGATCGGCTTCGGCCACATTACAGGCGAAGAGGACCTTCTTCGAGGAGAGGAGATTGTAAGTCTTCAGGCGGGCGCGTTCGTCGTCGGAGACGTCAAGCGCGGAGGCCGGCAGGTTCTCGTTGAGGTGCTTGACCAGGCGGGCGAGCAGTTCGACGTTGGCGATGGCGTCCTTGTCCTGGCTGCGGACCTTCTTCTGGTTGCGGTCGAGCTGCTGCTCGGCGGACTGGATGTCGGCGAGGATAAGCTCGGTCTCGATGACGCCGATATCGCGGACGGGGTCGACCTTACCCATGCTGTGGACGATGTCGTCGTTATCGAAGCAGCGGACGACGTGGATAATCGCGTCGCACTCGCGGATATTGGAAAGGAAGTCGTTGCCCTTGCCTTCGCCCTTGGAGGCGCCGGCGACGAGTCCTGCGATATCGACAATGTCGATCGTGGCGGGGATGACGACCTTGGTGCCGGCGATGACCTGGAGTTTCGGCAGGCGCTCGTCGGGGACGAGGACTACGCCGACGTTGGGCTCGATGGTACAGAAAGGGTAGTTGGCCGCCTCGGCCTTGCGCGAGCGCGTGAGGGCGTTGAAGAGGGTCGACTTGCCCACGTTGGGAAGTCCGACGATGCCTGCCTGAGTCTTTGCCATGGAGGGTGCAACGTGTGCTTCCGCCCTGCCGAGGTCAAGAGCCGGGGCTTAGGGTAGGAGCGCCTGCGCGCGTTCGCTGAGCTCCGCCGAGGGTAGGACGACCTCGTCCCGGGGCTGGGGCTGGCCGCGGATGATGCGGGCCACGGCGATTCGGCCCTGGAGCGCGGTGATCTCCAAGATCGCCGTGGGGTTGAGGCGCGGGTCGCGGGTGACCACGGTCATCTTGTCCTGCACCAAGGTTCCGGGTAGGAGCAACACGGGGACCGAAGGGCTGGTCAGCGGGAAACCTTGGACGAAACCGATGCGGACGTTACTGGGCGAACCCGCCGGTAGCGCGAAGGGATTCGGCTCCTCGCTCAGCGGAGGCGGGGCGGAAGCACAGCCTGTCAGCAGCGCAAGCAGCAGACAGACTGTGCGTAAGCGGTTCACGAACGGCTGGAAGCACCAGGGCCTTCGGGCGGCTTGCCGAGGAAGGCGGCCAGGGCGGAGTTAGGGGGAAGGCCGCCGGGGAGGCCGCCGGGGGAGAGCGGCCCGGGGGTCTGGTCGGCCTTGTCCTCTTCGGAAATGAACTGGTCGAAGCCTGGGCCGGTCGTATCGAGCTCGCCCTCGAACATGCCCTGCAGCTGGCGCATGCGCGTCGGGTGGCGCATCTTGCGGAGTGCCTTGGCTTCAATCTGCCGGATGCGTTCGCGGGTCACCTTGAAGTGGCGGCCGACTTCTTCGAGCGTGCGCTGGACTCCGTCAAGGAGGCCAAAGCGGAGGATGAGGACTTCCTTCTCGCGTTCGGCGAGGGAGCGCAGGACAAAGTCGATCTTCTCGCGGAGGAGGCGGGTGGAGGCGGTGTCGGAGGGGTTCTCCGCGGATTTGTCCTCGATGAAATCACCGAGGGAGGTGTCCTCGCCGTCGCCCACCGGAGACTGGAGCGAGATCGGCTGCTGGGCCATCTTCATGATTTGCTGTACGCGATCGATGGCCATGTTCATCTCGTTGGCGACCTCCTCGGCGGTCGGTTCGTGGCCGAGCTCCTGAGTGAGTTGTTTCTGGACCTGCATGACCTTGTTGAGCGTCTCGATCATGTGGACCGGGATGCGGATGGTGCGGGCCTGGTCGGCGATGGAGCGGGTGATTGCCTGGCGGATCCACCAGGTGGCGTAGGTGGAGAACTTGTACCCGCGCCGGTATTCGAACTTCTCGACGGCCTTCACGAGGCCCATGTTACCTTCCTGAATAAGGTCGGTGAAGAGCAGGCCGCGGTTCTGGTATTTCTTGGCGATCGAGATGACGAGGCGCAGGTTATGCTCGACCATCTCGGTCTTGGCGCGTTGGGCTTCGTCGAGGTGCTTACGCACGTTACGGGTGAGGTGGAGTAGCTCGGCCGGGGAGAGGCGCCAGCGAAGTTCGATCTCGCGGGTACGGGAGGCGGAGATCTCCGGCTTGACGGCCTTCTTGGCGCGGACCGGACCACGGGCGACCATGGTCGGCTCGACCAGGTTCCGGGCGTCCTCGATGTCGCCCTTGATGTCGGGCAGCTCGAGCCATTCCTCGAAGAGCTTCATCTTGAAGCAGAACTTACGGAGGATGTCCTTGCAGCCCTCCTTGGGGGTGCGTTCGATCTTGCCGTGGGCCTCGCGGAGCTTGGCCTTTTTCGGGACGTCGCTTTCGTCGAGGTATTTCTGCCACGACTTATCCAGCTTGCCCTTAAGCTTGGTACACTCGTCGGTGGCCTTGGGTAGCATTTTGTAGTAGGCGTCGCGCGACTCGACCTTCTTATCGATGACGACCTTGTCGAAGCGCTCTTCCTTGCGGAGGACCTTGAGCGCGAGCTCGAGTTGGTAGGTCAGGGTGAGCCAGCAGGAGAACAGGAATTCCTGGGCGCGGAGTTCGGCGTCCTCGATCCGCTTGGAGATCTCAACTTCCTGTTCGCGGGTCAGCAGGGGTTTGTGGCCCATCTGCTTGAGGTAGACGTTGAACGGGTCGTAGGGAGCGTCGACGGGCACCGTGCGCGCGGCCTCTTCTTCGGAGTCCTCGACCTTCTTGCGGTAGGTCTCGACCTCGTCCTCGTCGAGGAGCTTGATGTCGAGATTATCGAGGATGTTCATGATGTTCTCGATCAGTTCCGGGTCCGTGGCGCTGTCGGGGATGATTTCGTTAATGTTCTGGACGGTGACGTAGCCGTTCATCTTGGAGAGGCTGACGAGCTGCTGGACTTTCACGTTGATGTCGGGGCGCACTTGCGGGGTCGGCAATACTTTCGCGACCTTAGCGGAAGCGGGGGTCTTGCTGTCAGGAGCGGCCTTAGCCGGAGCGGTGGTCTTGCCGGCCGGAGCGGCCTTAGCCGGGGCAGAGACATTGGCGGCGGGAGCGGCTTTGACGGGGGCACCCTTGGGGGTCTGCTTAGCGGCGGGCGCAGTGGCTTTGACAACGGGCTTGGCCTGTTTGGAGGCTTTGGCTGGTTTGTCGGTGGTCTTCTTGTTCTTCTTGTCGGGCATGGGAGGAAAGTCAGGCGGGAGAGAGCGTGGGGGGCGTCGCGTGCGATTTGCGCAGGGCGATTTTCTCGGCTTGGAGTTGATTGAGCGCGGCGACGTCGTCGCGGGAGGTGCCGGCGATACGGGCGTCGAGGCTGCGCATCAGGGTCTGGACGTGGCGGCCGTGGAAAGACTTCAGAATCGTGTTGGCGCGGGGCAGGATATCCCTCTCGTCGTCGCGGCCGGCGTAGCTCTCGGCGGACAGGCGGGCGGCTTCGGTGCGCAATTCGTCGTCCAGAGCGCTGATGGCCTCACGCAGGCCCGCGAAGTGGCCATGGGCGGCCTCGTTGAGGAGGGCCATCAGGAGTTGGCCGCTTCGGCCGGCCGAGTCGATCCATGCCAGCGGGAGCGACTGAGCGATGGGAACGAAGAAGGAATCATGCCGTAGAAGGAATAGGGCTAAATCTTCCTCTGGGGTTGTCAAGCCCCCCCCCTTGACAATCGGGACGGGCGGGGGGTCGCCGGCGGCACCGAGTTGGGCGGCAGGGCGCTGGGCTTGAGATTGGGCGCGATGGCGTTCGTAGGCCATGTGCATTTCGCGGATGCCTATGCCTGCATGTCGCGCGGCCTCGTTCAAGGCCTCGCGGACGATTTCCTCGGCGCCGGCTTGCTCGACGATCGGGAAGATGGCTTCCAGGAGGCTGAGGCGGCTGGTGAGCGGGAGGTTGACCGAGCCTTCGGGCACCAGCGATTGGACGCAAAACTGCATCGCGCTGCGGGCGCCCGCGACGAGGCCCGCCCAACCGGCGGCGTCGTGCGTCGAGAAATATTCATCCGGGTCCTTGCCGCCGGGGAGGGAAAGGAAGCGGATGTCGAGGCCCTCGCGCAGGCCGATGGGCAAGAGACGTAGGGCGGCTTTCTGGCCAGCGGCATCAGCGTCGAGGAAGACGATGAGGTGCTGCGTGAAGCGGCGGAGCTGTTGCATGTGCTCCTCCGTGACGGCGGTACCTTGGGCAGCGATGGCGCCCGGGATGCCAGCCGAGTGACAGCGGATGGCGTCGAGCTGGCCTTCGACGAGCACGAACGGATCCGCGTCCTTGCGGGTCATGCGGGCGCGATCGAGGTTGAAGACCGTGCGCGACTTCTTGAACAGCTCGGTCTCGGGCGAGTTGACGTACTTAGCTTCGCGGGACGGGTCGTCCTGCGGGGTGATGTCGAGCGTGCGCGCGGTGAACGCGATGACGCGCCCCTGGATGTCGCGGATGGGGATGATCAGGCGGCCGCGGAAACGGCAGCGCCAGCGGAGCGGGTCGGGCACGCGGTCGACGCCGAAGAATAGGCCGGTCTGGGCGAGGGCGTCCTTGCCGTAGCCCTTGGCGAGCAGTCCGGGGATGAGCTTCGAGTCGTCGACGGGTGCGAAGCCGATGCCGAAGTCATCCGCGACCTCGGGCGAGAACTTTCGCTGGCGCGTCCAGTAATCCCGAATCCACTCGCCGTGCACGGGGTCTTCGAGAAAGCAGCGGCGCCAATAGTCGGTGACGAGTTCGTGGATCTCGAGGAGTTGGCCGCGGAAGGATTTCTCGTTCCGGCCGTCGCCGCCGCTTTCGTAGTCGAGCTTGAAGCCGAAGCGGTTGGCGACGCGTTCGATGGACTCCGGGAAGTCGAGGCCCTCGCGGGTCATGACCAGCTTGAAGGCGTCGCCGCCTTGCTGGGTGGAGAAACAATACCAAAGACCCGTCTCGGGGTTGACTTTGAACGAGGGGCTTTTCTCGGACTTGAAGGGGCTGAGGCCCCACCAATCCCGTCCACGCTGCTTCATTTGGGTATAATCCCCGGCGAGCGCGACGATATCGGCCCGTTGGCGGAGCTCATCGATGGATTTACGGGAAATGCGGGCCACGGCTGTCAAGGGGTGTCTGTCAAGAGGGGCGGGGCAAACGAAAATAATTCCCAATCGGCGATAGGGCGTTCCCCTGTGGTATGCCTAGGGGGTCTGGTTTCACAAGGGCCCGGCCCCCTTTTCAGCACTCGTCGCAGAGCTTGTGGCGGATGCGTTTGGCCTCTTCCCGCAGGCGGGCGGCCTCGGCTGGCTGGCCTGCCTTCTCCAAGACGTCGGCCAGGTTGTCCAGGACCGAGGTAGTTTCACGCTTCTCGGCTCCGTGGAGTTTCTGAACCCCGGTGAGTTGGCGGCGGAAGAGGGCTTCGGCTTCGGCCAGTTTGCCGCGCTTGAGTTCGAGTCCGCCCAGGATGCTCATTGTGCCGAGCGGATCGGGGTGGCCTTCACCGAGCGTGGCGACTTCGAGCGCCAGCACTGAGCGGTAGAAGTCCGCGGCCTCGTCGAGGCTGGCTTGGCGATAGCAGAGTCCCGCAAGCTGGGTACGGAGGTTGATGATCGCAGCTTCGGAGCCGCGGGGGGCGGTCTCGAGTAAGGCCAGTGCTTCGCGATAGAGTTTCTCGGCTCCCGCTAAGTCGTCGGCGGACATCCGTAAGGCAGCGAGTTCTCGGCGGAGGTCGGCGGAGGCGGCCCGTTCATCGCGAGTCTTGGTCCGCTGAAGTGTGATCGCTTGCACGAGGAGTTGGGCGGCCTCTTCTGCCCGACCTTCGCTGCGGCTAGCCGTCGCGCGTTGACGTAGCGTCTCCGCCTCTGCGCCCGGGGCCGCAGGGGAGGCGTCACGGCAACCCGCCGAAAGAATCGCTAACAGGATGAGTGCGCCCCTGGACATCAGTCGCCGAGGAAGCTGGCGTCGTCGCACTGCGCCCGGAAGTAGGGCGCGTTGCCATCGACTTCGACCGTCAGCGAGTGGTTGCCGGCAGGGATCGAAGCGGCGGAGACACCGGCCTTCAGGTCAAGGGCCTTGCCGTTGAGCCACGCGGCTTTGACGCCGGTGAGCAGTAGAGGCTTGGCGGTCGCGGCGGCGACGGTGAGACGGGCGGTCGCGTAAAGCCGGCCAGGATTAAATTCCTTGGTCAGCTGGCCGTTGACGAGCGTGTAGACCGGCGTGGCTACGGCGGATTTAGCGAGGGCGCCGGGCGGCTGGTCGTCGAAGACCCAGAGGCGGGCGACGTTGCCCTTGCTGGCGTCGAACGGGCCGGGTTTGCCGATCTCGCCGAGGAAGGCCAGCAGGTTGCGGCGGGGTACGCCCGCGAGGCCGTCGATCAGGCCAGCGGGCATGATGCTACCGATATTGTCTCGGCTAATGATGTTGGCCTTGAGCAAGGGGAATTCCACGCCCGGACCCGGGCGGATGAAGAGCTCGGCCGCAGTCTCGCGCGCCGGGATGCCGATCATCTGACTGCCGTCCTTCATCTTGTAGGCGAAGCCGTGGTAGCCTTCTTTCACTTTGGCGGCGGGATTCAGCACGCTCTCGATGACGTAGTCGAGCGGGGCGCTGGCGCCGAGGCTGCTCAGGTCGGGACCGAGCTTACCGCCGGCGCCGCCGATGGCGTGGCAAATCGCGCAGCCGTTCTTGCGATAATGGATTTCGCCATCCGCCGGATCGGCGCCTTTCTTGATGGTGTCGATCAGTCCGGCGATTTCCGCGGAGTAGTCACGCAGGCCAGTCTTCGCGCCGGCGAGCGGTTCGATGGTCTTGACCAGCGCGACTCCGTTGCGGCCGAGCGAACGGGCGGATTGCAGAGCCGCTGCGTAATGTTCGATGCTGAGTCCCTGCGGGAACTCCTTGGCGAGGCGCTGGGCGAAGGCGCCCAGCTGGAAGAGGTTGGTCCAGACGGCCACGGCTTCTTGCTTCGTCTCAATCTGGGCGAAGACCGACGGGATGGCCTTGAAGGCTTCGCCCGGGGCGAGGACGGCGAGGGCGGGCAGGGCGTCGCGACGGACGACCGACGGACGCGCTTCGGCCGTCAGGCTGCGGAGTGCGTTGAGCGACGGCTGCTGGCCGATGGCACGGAGCGCACCGATGGCCGCCTGGCGGAGGGCGGCCTGTTTCTCGCGGCCGGCAAAGTCGCCGATCTGCGGGACAAACTGCACGAGCTTCCATTGGCCGGTGAGGCGGACGCATTCGATGAGCAGCTGCGCTTCGGTCTCATAGCCGAGGAGAGTCCCCAGACCCGAGAGATCGCCTTTCGGGCGGACATTGCGAGTGCCGGCTTCAGCGAGCGCACGGGCGACGCGCTGGCGGGTCGACGGCTGGAGGGAGGCATCGTTGATGAGCGCCTGATAGAGTAGGGTGGCCTCGTCGGCCGTGCCGGCCTTGCCGATGAGCTCGATCCACGGGCCGGTGCCGACGGCGTCGATCTTGCGACCGACGAAGAGGCGCTGCACGTAGGGCGTGGCGATGCCGGGGTCGATCGCTTTCACGATCGCGTCGAGCGCGGCTTCCTGACCTTCAACCTTCGAAGGCTGAGCCGCCACATCCTCGAGCCACGGACGCGCGAGTTCGTTGATACTCGTCCAGGCGGCGAAATCGAGGAAGGTGTCCTCGGTGTTCTTCGGGAGATGCGCGAGGACGGCGCGGGCGCTTTCCGGCGTGCGTACCCGGGCGAGCGCGCGATGGGCTTCGAGCTGTACGCGTGGATTAGCGTTGAGCAGGAGGGGGGCGATCAGGCCGATGTCGTTCACGCCGCGGGCGCCGAGGGATTTGCCGAGTTCGCGGAGGCCGACCTGCACGCTGGCGGGATCACGGCTGCGGAGGAGTTCAGCGAGGTGGGCGGTCTCGGTCGTGCGGCCGCTGAGCAGCCAGGCAGCGTGTCGACGCGTCACGTCATCCTTGGCCCAGGCCTTGAGGGCGGCCTGCAGTTCGGCGACGGGCAGTTTGGCGAGTTCGCGCCGGGCCTGTTCGAAGTCCCAGCGGTTGGGCGAGAGGAGATTGGCAAGGAGTACCTTGGTCGGCTTGCCGAGCAGGGGCTGCCAGGCGAGCGGCTGGACGTTCTCCGGTAGGATACGCCAGATGCGGCCGCTGATCTTGTCGCGGCGGGGGTCGCGGAAGTCGACCTCACCGTGGTTGATGATCGGGTTGGTCCAGTCGGCGACGTAGAGCGCGCCGTCCGGGCCCATCTTCAAGGTGATCGGGCGGAAGGCCACGTCGCTCGTGCGGACGACGTCGGGGAGCTCCTTGGTCACGTAGCCGGATTTCGGCGACGCGTCGGTGCTGAGGTCGTTGAAGCCAAAGCGAACGATACGATGGGCGCGGAAATCGCCCGTGAGCGCATTGCCTTGCCAGTCGGCGCCGAACAGCGGGCTTTGGATGATTTCCAGACCGCAGAATTTTGGGTAGGAGCCGGGGCTAATGCTGCCGACGAGACGACGGGCGCCTTCGGACGGTGGGAAGGTCGCGCCGGGGAAGGCCCAGTGGACGCCAGTACCATCGGCGCCGGAAGTCAGGAACGTCTGGCCGGAGAGGTCTTCCTGCTGACCCCACGCATTGACGAGGCCCTTGGAGTGGACTTCGAGGCGTTCGGTGTTCGGGTCGTAGGCGAAGGCGACGCCGGAGTTGGCGCGCACGAGGCCCCACGGGGTCTCGAGGTGCGAGTGAATGTAGATCGTCTGGTGGAAATAGAGACGGCCATCGATACCCCAATGCAGCGTGTGGATGATGTGGTGGGTGTCTTCGGTGCCGAAACCGCTGAGCACGATACGACGATCGGCGAGCACGCCTTCGGTGTCGGGCCTGGTGAGGTGGAGGAGTTCGGTGCTGGCGCCGACGTAGACGCCGCCGAAGTTATCGGGCGCGACGCCAGAAGGGATAAGGAGACGGTCGGCAACGATGCGGGAGACGTCGGCGATGCCATCGCGGTCGGTATCCTCGAGCAGGATGACCTTGTCGTTACCCGTGGAGGGACCGAACTTAGACGCATTACCAGCCATCTCGGCGGCGAGGTCTTCGGGGTTGACCTGCGGGTACGTGTTGGAGGTCGCGACCCAGAGGCGACCGGAGCTGTCCCAGCTCATGTGGACCGGCTTTTCGAGCAGGGGGTTCTCGGCGAAGAGGGTCAGGCGTAACCCGTCAGCGAGTTTGAAATCCGGCCGCGGCAACGAGGCGCGTTCCGTGAGTTTGGCCGTCTTTGGCTCGGGCGGTAGCGTGCTCGGCTGGCCGGCGGAGACCGCGATGGCGTCGGCCTCGGCGGATTCGATCAGCGGGTCGAACTTCGGGATCTCCACGGAGTTATTGCCTTGTTCACGTTTCCGAAAGCCGAAGATGTAAGTGTAGTTGGCGGGGCGGCTGCGGTGGAAGAAGAGCGAGTTCTTGCGGAGAACCGAGGCGCGCAGGGCTTCGGCGGCGAAGGGATGGTCCCAGGATGTCTTGTTCACGCTCCATCCGAGTTGGGCCGCGACGCCTTCGCTCAATGCGCGGTAACCGCGTTCGGTCAGGTGGATGCCGTTGTCGGTGCCGAAGTCGAGGGCGATGCCCTGGGACTTCCATTCCGCTTGGATGAACGGCACGTTCTTTTCCGTGGCGAGTTCGGCGAGGCTGCGTCGGTAGGCGGCGAGGAGGACGTTGTGTTCGGCGGGGTTGGGTAGGCCTGGGCGGGAGCCGCGGAGGTCTTCGTGGGCAATCGGGCCGAGGATGACGAAGCGGACTTTGCCGCCGGCGCTGTGCTTCGTGATGAGGTCCATCAGCTGGGCGACTTCACGCTTCAGGCGGGCGGGAGTGTGATCCGTGCCGTAGCGGGCCGGATCTGGATTGAGGGCTGGGTCGTTCTTGCGATAGGTGAGTTCTTCGAGCGAAGCGGCCATGCCGTAGCCGATGATCGCAACAGTCGGCTTCACGACGGCGAGCTGTTCTTCGAGCTGTTCGATGCCCTTGGCGACCGGATCGAAGCTGGCGCGCGAAGCGCCGAGCGGGGTATCGCCAGAGTAGCCGAGGTTGCGCACGGCGAATTTCTTGCCCGGGAATTCTTGGCGCATCTTGGTCTCGAGAGCTCCGTAGTTATTCTCTCGCTCGATGAGCACGTCGCCGATGAGCAGGACGCGGTCGCCGTCCTCGAGCGTGAGCTTACGGTTCTCGCCGGCGGCGAAGGAGCTCGGGTGGAAGGCGAAGAGGGCACAGAGTGCCAGCAGGGTGGGGGCGCGGGGCATGGTATGAATGGAAGAAGGTTTGGACGCTTTTGCGAGCGAACATACGACCCTGCGGAGTCGATCTTGTTGCGGCTATGCCGCCTTTAATTTCGCTCAATTAAACCGACCGCACGGAATCAGTCCGTGAATTGCGGCCAACGTGCCCGGAAAGCCAGCTGGGCGTCCTTGTCAGGAATCTCCGGGCGGGCGGGGTCGGTCAGAAACTTGAGAGGGAAGGCTGGCTTCAAGTGGAGGATGTGGACAGTCGACGCCTTGACCTCGAAGACTGCAAACCAGGCGCCGCAACCAATGTCGAAAAGGTCTCCGTGGCGGCTGCGGATGCGGCGGGTGCGATGGGGGGTCGGGTCGCGACTGAGGATCTCGAGCAGGCGGGCTTCGAAATCCACCGACCAATCCTGCTTCAGCCAGGCCATGTGTTCGGCGGCCTGGGGAGAGAAGGTCACCGCGAACGCCGGCGGGGAGTCGAGTGCGGCGTCCACTTCGTCGATCCATCCGGCTTTCGCGTCGGGAAAGGAGTCGTAGGAGGGGATGTAGGGCTTGATGTCGAAGATCGGCGTGCCGTCGACCAGGTCGCACGGGCCGAGAATCAATTTCCCTTTTTTGATTTCGATCAGCTGTACCGGCGTGATGCCGATTGGATTTGGACGATGGGGGGAGCGCGTCGCGAAGACGCCTCGCCTTTTCGAGGGGCCGCGCGGCGGGAGCACTTCGGGGCGCCAGTCGGTGTTGCGATGGAACCACCAGATGAGCCAGATGCGGTCGAAGCCTTCGAGGTCTTTGAGCGCTTTTTGGTATTTGTCGCCGGGCAGCATCTCCAGGATGTTGGTCTCGGCCTGCTTCTCGTCAGGCTGATGACGGGCGTCGAATTTCAACGGCTTCCCCGAGCGGATGAAGCCGATGGGCGTGATGGTGAGTCCCGAATCCAAGATGACCAAGGCCTAGACCTTGCAGGCCAAAAGGCAAAGATTCATTGTCTTACCTTCGTGGCGTCGTTAGCCGTTTTGCTCCGCAATGTCCGCCGAGGTCATCAATCTCTCCTGTTATAAGTTCGCTCCGTTGGAAGGACTGGAGGAATTGCGGACGAGCCTGCAGGAGGTTGCGATGGACCATGGGCTCAAGGGGACGATTCTGCTGGCGCCCGAAGGCATCAACTTCTTCGTGGCGGGCACTCGGTCGCAGTTGGCGGCCATCCTTGACGTCATCCGCGCCGTGCCTGGTCTCGCGGGCATTACTCCGAAGGAGAGTCCGAGTTCGGATCAGCCCTTCAAGCGCATGCTCGTGAAGATCAAGAAGGAGATCATCGCTTTCGGCGTGGAAGGCGTCGATCCCGCCCGCCGTCCGTCCCCCAAAATCACGCCGAAGCAACTGAAGCAGTGGCTCGACGAGGGCCGGCCGGTGACGTTGCTCGACACGCGTAATGAATACGAGATCCGCATGGGCACGTTCAAAGGGGCAATCGTGCCGCAGATCTGGAATTTTCGGGATTTCCCTGCGGCGGTGGAGAAACTTCCCGCTGAACTTAAGTCGCAGCCCGTCGTGATGTTCTGTACCGGCGGTATCCGCTGCGAGAAGGCTGGCCCTTTCATGGCCATGCAGGGCTATACCGATGTGCTGCAGCTCGATGGCGGTATCCTAAAGTACTTTGAAGAGGTCGGTGGCGCGCATTACGACGGCGAGTGCTTCGTCTTCGACGAACGCGTCGGCGTCGGGCCTGACCTCCGCGAGACCGGTTCGATCATCTGTTTCAACTGTCAGATGCCGTTGACCATCGAGGATCAGCAGCGTTCCGATTACGTCTATGAGCAGACGTGCCTGCATTGCGTTAACGGCAAGCCCAAGGGTCGGGGCAATACCGCGCAGCGCGGGGCCTGAGGCTTACCAGCGGAGTTCGGAGAGGCAGAAGACGCGGCGGCTGCCTTTCGGCAGACGCGCCTGCAAGGACGAGTCGTCTTTGTCGCTGAGGATGCCCGTGCGCAGCAGCAAGCTATCGAGGCCCGCACCGGCGGCCCCGGCGATATCGTGCTCTGGGCTGTCGCCGATCGCCAGCACCGTCATCGGCGGCGGGTTACCGAGCGCGGCCAGCGCGGTGCGATAGATATCAACATGCGGCTTGCCGAAATAGCGAAGCACGGCGCCTTTGCGCTCGAGTTCGAGGGCGATGGCGCCGGCCGAGGGGCGGACGCCTTTGGGCGTGAGCATCTCGAGGTCAGGGTTGCAGACGGCAATCGTCACGCCGCGTTTGGCTGCTGGGGTGAGGTCGCGGATTTGTTCGCGCCAGTTGCGGTCGGGTTCCTGGCAGGAGGCGAGGATGATGCCTTCCGCTTCATCGGGCCANGNNAGGGTGAANCCAAGGTCGCCGAAGCCGTAGTCATCGCCCGGCTTGCCGGAGATGTGGACCTTCGCGCCCGGGCCGAAGCCTGTGCCCAGTGCGCCGGAGCGGATCGCCGCTTGGGCGGCGTCGCCCGATGTAATCACGGCGTCGAAGTGTTCGGGGCCGAATCCAAACTTCGCGAGGCGAACGATATTGTCGGCGCCGGTCTTCGCGGAATTAGAAAGCACGATGACTTTGCCGCCGCTTTCGCGGAAGCGACGCAACGCTTCCGCGGAGTGAGGGTAAGCAACGGTGCCATCATGCAGCGTGCCGAACTGGTCGACGAGCAGGGCGCCGTATTGGCCCGCGATCTCGGAAAGTCCAGTGATGGGTGAAAGCGTGCTCATGCGAAGGCGATCTCGTGGCCGAGGGAACGCCAAGCCAGACGGGCGGCCCCGGCGGCGGCTTCTTCGCTCCAGGAAGGAGTCATCGGAACGCCGAGGGCAGTCGCCCGCAGGGTCATCCAGGCCGCACTCCGGGAACCGCCGCCGGCGTGGCGGACGCTGCGTAAGGCGGGTCCGCCCAGTTCACGGAGCTTCGCGAAGCCCGTCTGCTCAACGCGGGCGAAGGCTTCATAGATGCCTTGCAGGAATTCGGCGTCGGAAGCCGGCCGGGGTATCAGGCGTGGCGCGAGTTTCGCATCGGCGACCGGGAAGCGCTCGCCGATGGAGGGCAGGGGGTAGTAATCAGTGCCCGTCAGCTTTGCCGGATTGAGCGAAGTTTCGAGGTTAGCCAGTTGTTCGGTCGTGAAGAACTGTAGGAGCGTCTTGCCACCGCAGTTGGAAGCGCCGCCGGCCAGCCAGGTGTCGCCGATACGGTGGCTATAGATGCCGAGTTCGGGCGCGAAGATGGGACGGTCGCTCAGGAGCTTGAGCACGATGGTCGAGCCGAGCGCTGTGGAGGCTTCGCCGGGTTCAGTCGCGCCGCTGGCGAGGAAAGTCGCGCAACCATCGGTCGTGCCGGCTGCGATGGTGATGCCTTCGGGGATGCCGAGGGCGATGGCCGCCTGCGCGGAGACATGTCCGATCGGCGTACCGACTGGGACGACTTCGGGGAGGAGGCCGGGGGAGAGTCCGAAGTCGCGGAGCCAATCTGGCCAGCAGCGATTGACCGGATCATAGCCGGTCTTTAGAGCGTTATTTTCGTCGGTCTGCCAGTTCGTGGCGCCGAGGCAGCCGTTGATCCAGTCGGCTTGATGGATAATGCAGTGTAGTCGCGGCAACTTGGCCCACTCGAGGGCACGGGCAGCCGGAGAAGTGGCGCCATGCGCGGCGCTTTCGCGCGGAGCGAGCGACTTGATCTTCGTGGCGAGATCGCCCGTATCGGCATCGTCGTACATGCGGGCCGCGGCGAGCGGGCGATTATGATTATCGACCGGCAAGATCGTGCCGGAGGTCGCGTCGACCGCGATGGCACGGGCGCCGGAGAGGTCGAGCTTCAGACTGAGTTCGTCGAGCGCCGTGCGGCAGCCGTTCCACCAATCTTCCGGGGATTGCTCGCGGCGGGCACCCGTGGCCTTGGTTGCCGGTAGTGTCGCCGAACCTAGGGCGAGAATCTTTCCGGAGGCGTCGACGGCAACCGCGCGGACACCTGAAGTGCCTAGGTCGAGACCGATGACGAAGCCGTGCATGCGGCTTTATTGAGGGGCAGGGAAGCGGTGGGCAAGGACTGAGGAAGGTATTGGCGGTAAGCGGGTAGCGGTTGGCGGTTGGAAAAGCAACGTGGAGAAAGGGAGGCCACCCGTATCATGGGTTTTGGCGCGGTTATGCTTTCTTCCTAACCGCCAACCGCTACCCGCTGACCGCTTCTTACCTTAGGTTGAGCTCGTCCCAACTCTTTAGGCCGCAGGTCTTCAGGTAAGGTTCGGCGGCGGCTTTCCATTCAGGCGTATCGGCGGCTTTGAGCAGGTGCCAGATCGGGCGCTTCTGATCGGGTTCCGAGATTGTACCCGGCTTGTTGCTCCAGAGTCCGAAGCGCAGTTTGTTTTCAAGGGAGTGGTCGACGTGACGATGATAGTGGAAAGCGTCGACGGCATCGCCGAGGCGTAAGACCTTTTCCCACGCATACGCGTATGCCGCGGCCTGTTCGGCGAGTCCTTCGGGGCGATCTGGCAAGTCGAAGCCCTGTTCGGTGAAGCTGAGGCGACGCGGTTTACCGGCGTAGAGCATTTCGGGCGTCGCCAGTTTCTTGGTGAGCACCTCGAGGTTCTTGAATGTCACTTTCGGCGTGTTTTCATTGAACGACACTTTATCGAGCCAGGTGCGTGGGTCGCGCAGATTCGAAGGG
>JGI12547J11936_1000086_pt1 | contig 18800 bp, 15 predicted proteins | sample LakEriepJuly2011_2_FD_11936 | JGI IMG/M metagenome (IMG submission 11936)
GGCAGTATTCGGATTCATCAAGGTGAGCTACAGGACCGAATGTTTCGAGAGATCCTGAAGATTCCGCCCGAAATTGTCTCCAGCCGTTTTGGCTACATGATCGAAGCGCTTAAATTTGGTGCACCACCCCACGGAGGAATCGCGCTGGGCTTTGATCGATTGATGGCTCTTTTCCTGGGGCAAGAGAGCATTCGAGACGTGATTGCGTTCCCGAAGAATGCCCGTGGTCAGGATGTGATGAGTGGAGCACCTGCGGAGGCGACCCCCCGGCAACTTCGGGAGATTCACATCAAGAGCGAAGGGCCCGCCACCACCTAAATTCGGTTTCTTGCGAACTTGGCTGGGTTGGGTAAGGTGTTCCTATGACCACATCTGTAAAACCTAAGATCGTTGCTTATCTAAAACCTCACTGCGGCTGGAGTCGTGGTGTACGCGCTGTTATGGAGAAGTACCAACTGCCTTTCGAGGATCGGGATATCTGGAATGATATCAATCAGAGGGTGGAGATGATTCAAAAAAGCGGCCAAGAGCTCTCCCCTTGTGTGGAGATAAATGGGAAAATGTTGGCGGATGTGAGTGGGGATGAGGTGGAGGCGTGGATGCTAGAGCAAAAGTTAATTCAGCCGAGCGGAAGCCAAGCTGCCGTGCCGACCGATCGAGGTTGCTCCGATGAGGAGCACGCGGCGCAGCGGGGCGAGATACCGGTTCATTTCCAAGGATAGAATGATTCGCCTCCTCTGCTTCTCTTTGTTTCTGCCATGGGCGACCTTAATGGCGGAGGAGGTAGCGCCTCCTGTTGTTATCGCCCCATCGGAGGCAGCAGCCCATGTGGGCAAGATGGTGACGGTGAAAGGAAAAGTGGAAGGGCAGAAAACAAGCAAGTCAGGCAATACCTATCTAAACTTTGGTGGACGTTTTCCGAACCACACCTTTAGTTGCCTATTGCGTTCCAAGAACTTTCCGGAGGCGATTCCCCCTTATGAGGGTCAAGAGGTTGAGGTAACGGGCATGGTTAGCTTGTATGAGGAAAAACCCCAGATAGAGCTGACGGCGACGAGCCAGATTCGTGTGGTGGAACAGGCGGCGGCAGGGGCTAGTGGCGACAAGCCAAGCGAGCCGGCTCCTTGATCCACTTTAGCCCTTTTCAAACGATTCCGATTGCCTCGATATGGCAAACTTGCGTATGCTCAACGCGATGCCTACGGAGATTGAGACTGAAGAAGTAGTAAAGATGGAAGACGTTCCTGATCTAGATCCCAAGTCGCAAGCCAAGTTGAAAGCTTTTGTCCCTAAAGCATACTGTCGTCATCGGAGTTGGGGTGTGGGGCAGATTGCGCAAAAAGATGACGCCTTAGGAGCTTTTCTCATCAATTTCCGTACTAAAAAAGGCCATTCGATGGAGTTTGGCTACGCAGCGGAATCCCTCAAACATTTACCGGATGATCACTTTGAAGCACGTATTTTGCGTGAGCCGGACGTGATGCGAGCGATGGCGCGGGACGAAGTGCCTGAGTTGATGAAGCTGGCGGTGGAGAGTTTAGGGAAAGAATCGACGGTCGTTCGTTTAGAGGAGGCAATGGTGCCGCATCTTTTCCCAGCTGAAGGATGGAAAAAGTTTTGGGAAGCGGCAAAGCGAGCGATGAAAAAAGATTTACGCTTCGTTATTCCGGGTAAGCGTCAGGACCCGATTCAGTACCTTGAGTCGGCTCCGGACAAAAAAGCGGGCGGATTGGAGGAGTTGCAGGAGGCGGTGGGATCCAAAAGGGTAATGGAAGCTTTGGAGAAGCTGCAAAAGGCAAGAAACGCTGAGGAACTGAAGAGTGTGGCCGAGGAAGCTTTTCGGTTGGTTGATGCGGCCGCACAGAAGATTCCGAGAAGCCAGATTAGTCAAGTGGCTGAGTTGGCTTTAGCGAGGGCTGAGTATGCGGCGTCAGCGGGGATGCCGGTGGCGATCGGTGCGGTTTTGCAGGGAATTTTACCGGTTGAACCCAACCGGATGGCGGTGGTGATCGAGGCATTGCCGGCTGGCAAGATGCCGCGTTTTGCCGAGCTGGCCTGTCAGCAGTTGGGTGAGCGATGGACGGAGCTTTTCTTTGCCCTACTTCCGAGAGCTTCGGGGCGTCTGATGGATGCGATAACAGCCCGTTTCAAAAAAGGAAATCGACTGGCAGAGCTTGAGGGTGCCTTGGACCGTTTATTGAGGGAGAGGCAAACTCACCCCGATCTGATTGTTTGGTTGTGCCGCAACAGGACCGGGGAGTTGGCTCGCTTAGCGAATCCTTCACTCTTTTTGACGGCTTTGAATGTTTTAGAGAAAGAGCAGCTATCGGATTCAAGCCGTGGATCTCGTTTGCGAGATCTTCTGTTGGAGGACAAGGAGCTGATTCGGGATTTGTTGGCCCCCTCCTCTCCGGAAGAGGTTCGGGATGTAACTCGATCGGCCTTAGCCTCAACTGCGTTTGAGGAGCTCGATAAGCGTTCTTTGATTGGGGCACTGGTGAAACTGTATCCGCAGGTGGGTTCCATGGTGGCGGGAGAAAACAGGACAACAGTGGTGGAAGCTCCGATTGTCAGTTGGGAAAGTTTAGAAAAGAGGAAGTCGGAGTTGGAGGAGATCACTACGAAAAAGATTCCTGCCAACAGCAAAGAAATTGGGGTGGCGCGCTCCTATGGGGACTTAAAGGAGAATCATGAGTTTAAGGCGGCAAAAGAGATGCAGGCCGTGTTGATGAGGCGCAAAGCCGAGCTGGAGGCGATGATTGTTTCTGCCCAAGGAACCGATTTTAGTGGGGTGAAAGGGGATGAGGTGGCAATTGGAACTGTGGTGGAGTACCAAAGTGCCGATGGGGGCGAGAAAAAGACGGTAACGATTTTGGGGGCATGGGACAGTGATCCGGAGAGGGGAATTCTTTCTTACCAGACGGCGGTGGCTCAGGCATTGGTGCGGCGGAAGGTGGGTGATTCGGCCGAGTTACCGAGCGAGAAGGGTCCCAAGACGGCTGTGGTGATTCGATCGATACGCCCCTTTCATCGCTAAACTTTTTCGGGAAAGCCTAGCCCCATGAAAACGAAAATTCGCAGCGTAACAGCACGTGAAGTCATCGATTCCCGTGGCAATCCTACGCTGGAGGCAGATGTGGTCTTGGAGAGTGGTGCGGTGGGCTCTGCGATGGTTCCGAGTGGGGCCAGCACGGGAATTCATGAGGCTCTTGAGTTAAGGGATGGAGACGCAAAGCGGTACGGGGGGAAGGGTGTCCTGCAGGCGGTTGCGAATGTGAAGAGTAAAATCGCCCCCGCTCTGGTTGGCAAAGATGCAGCGGATACTCAAGGGGTGGATCGAGTGATGATTGATCTCGATGGGACAAAAAATAAGAAATCGTTAGGTGCGAATGCGATTCTTGGAGTTTCTCTAGCGGCGGCGCGGGCGGCAGCCACTGCGGCAGGATTACCCCTGTACCGTTGGCTGGGTGGGGATAAGGCGACGGTGTTGCCTGTGCCGATGGCGAACATCATCAATGGCGGCGCTCACTCCGATGCACCGATTGATTTTCAGGAATTTATGATTGTGCCCAAGGGGCTTCCCACGTTTCGTGAGGCGTTACGTTGCGGGGCGGAGATCTTTGCCGTGCTCAAAAAAATCCTTCATGACCGCAAACTAGGGACGGCCGTCGGGGATGAGGGTGGTTTTGCCCCACGATTGGAATCGACGGAAGCTGCCTTGGCAGTGATTGCGGAAGCTGTGGAGAAAGCAGGCTATTCGCTAGGAAAACAGGTCTTTTTTGCCTTGGATGTGGCCAGCAGTGAATTCTTCGACGGAAAAACCAAGGAGTATGTTTTTAAGAAATCGGATCAGAGACGCCTCAAGGCCGCAGAGCTGGTTGAGTTCTATGCGCAGCTTCAGAAAAAATATCCGATCNTATCGATTGAAGATGGGACAGCGGAGGAGGATTGGGATGGATGGAAGATTCTCACACAGAAGATGGGTTCGAATACCCAGCTGGTTGGGGATGACCTCTTTGTGACCAATGTGGAATTTTTGAAGAGGGGAATTCAGGAGAAGGTGGCGAACTCGATTTTGGTGAAGGTGAATCAGATTGGGAGTCTGAGTGAAACTCTGGAGGCGATTCAGTTGGCACGATCGGCAAAGTACAGTGCGGTGATCAGTCATCGCAGCGGAGAGACAGAGGATTCGACCATTGCGGATCTCGCAGTGGCCACGAATGCAGGCCAGATCAAAACTGGCTCGTTTTCACGGTCGGATCGCTTGGCGAAATACAATCGACTTTTGCGAATTGAAGAAGAGCTTGGGGACAAGGCGATTTATGGCGGGCAACTCAAGACTGTTTGATCCTCGTGGGCTGGGCCAGCCCCCTGCCAAAGGCCACTATTGGCGGATTCTGCAACCTTGGGCTTATGCGCTGGTGGGGCTTCTCTTTGTGGCAATTGTCTTGGCACTTTTTTATCCTGCTTGGAAACGTGGTGAAAACATGAAGGTGATGTCCGAGAAGGTGCAGAGGGAGTTGGACGAGAAGAAGCAGGAGCTAGCGGAGCTACAAGATGAGGCCGGCCGTTTAAAAGATGATCCTTTTACGGTGGAGCGGATGTCCCGTGATACCTTAGGTGTTGCGCGGCCGGGGGAAGTCATTTTTAAATTTCAACCCTATCGCACCAATGGGCCTACGCCTGGGGATGCGAAGAGGCAGGTGCGAAGTTCTGAGGCGATGAGAAAGCCGTGAGCGGGGTAATTCGAGTTGCCGTCACGGGAGCTGCGGGTCAGATCGGATACGCGCTGGTCTTTCGAATCGCTTCGGGCGGACTTTTTGGGCCGGAGCAGAGAGTTCGATTACAACTGTTGGAAGTTCCACCTGCGGAGAGTGCCTTGCGTGGGGTGGTGATGGAGTTGCGGGATGGGGCTTGTCCTTTGGTGGAGGATATTGTGGCAACGACCGATCCGAAGCGGGCCTTTGAGGGGGCTAACTGGACCCTTTGTGTGGGCAGTATTCCAAGAAAACCAGGGATGGAGAGAGCTGAGCTTCTAGGCCTCAATGGAAAAATCTTTGTCCAGCAAGGAAAGGATTTGGCGGAGGTCGCGGCGTCGGATGCGAGGGTTTTAGTGGTAGGCAATCCTTGTAACACGAATGCTTGGATCGCGCAGCAGTCGGGCAAGGGGTTACCGGCGGATCGCTGGTTTGCTATGACCCGGTTAGATGAGAACCGGGCAAAAGCGCGGTTAGCGGAAAAGGCGGGCGTTGCGGTAGGAGCGGTGGATCGTTTGGCAATCTGGGGAAACCATTCCACAACGATGTATCCTGATTTCACCCACGCGCGAATTGGTGGAAAAGTTGCCACCGAGGTCATTCAGGATCGGGCTTGGTTGGAGGGGGAGTTTCTGGCTTCGGTTCAGCAGAGGGGGGCCGAAGTTCTTAAAGCGCGTGGCTTGTCCAGTGCGGCCAGTGCGGCACATGCTGCGGTGGATACGGTTCGCACCCTGCACGAGGGTACGAAGGCGGGAGATTGGACGAGTGTGGCGGTTTCCTCAGATGGAAGTTATGGAGTCCCCCAGGGTCTAATGTGCTCCTTTCCGATTGAGGCATTGGGTCAGGGGAAGTGGAAAATTGTTCAAGGGTTAAAGTTGGACGAGTTTGGAAAAAAGAAGGTTGCGGCGACCGTGGCAGAGTTGCAGGAAGAGCGGAGCGCGGCAGCAGCCGCGGTTGGTATTTCGGCGGCCTAATTCTTTGAGTGATGGGTTGAGCGGCTTTTGGGTCGAGCCAGTTTCTTGTGGTAAGCTAGTCGATCGTTTTGCAGAAATCAGGGCAACGGAGGGAGTTGAAAGAGCTGTGTGGAACGCTGNGTTTGAAACAGCTGGTTTCCCACACNGAGGCGGGAGGGGTGTACACATGTGGGGAGTGGCCGGGGGCGGCCCAAGTTCTNTTGGCNCTCGCCTTGGTGCAGAACCGGACCGGATCTGGATGGCTGGTGGTCGTGGGGAGTGTGCGTGAGCAGGAGGAGATGGCGTCCGAATTGGAGGCTTGGGGTGAAAATCCGCTGCTGGTTCCAGAGGTGCATCGCGGCGGGGAGGGAGTGCGGGCCGATCCTGATCTGGAGGCGGAATGGCTTGGGGCATTGGGTCGGTTGGTGGGGGAGAGTAAGCCTCGGCTAGTCATCGTCACAGAAGGGGTATTGAAGGCGAAGCAACCTGATCCCCGTGCAGTGAAAAAAGGTTTACGCAGGATCGTGAGTGGTGAGGCTTTAGATCCGCTAAAGTTTGTTGAGGAGTTGGTAGAGGTGGGATATCGAAAGGTCGGAACGGTGACTGAAAGGGGTGAGGTGGCGCGACGTGGGGGGATCGTGGACCTATTTCCGACTCAGTCGGACGTTCCCGTGCGAATGGAGTGGGGAGGGGACCGTGTAGAGTCGATCCGGCAAATCGATATTCATGAGCAGGTGGGGGTAGGTGAGGTTGGGGAGGTAACGCTCTTTTGTGGCCAAGCAAACGAGTTGCCCTGCCGATCTGATTTCCAAGACTATTTGGGTAGCGGATGGGGAAAATTGGCGTGTAGTGAAGTGGGTGAGGGAGAGAGGTTAGAGAACTGTTTTACGCGGCACGGATTGGCAAGTGAACCAGTGCGTGAAGCAGGGTTGGCAGAGGCGAGGAGGCGAAGGGTCGGGTCGGAGGTAAGGGCCTGGTTGATGCGAGGTTGGAGGGTGATTCTTTCCGGAATCAATCAAGGGGAGTCGGAGCGACTGGGGGAGTGGATGGGGGAGTGCGATTTAAGTGAGGCAGAGATTGCCAAACTAGAGTTTGTTATCTCCGGATTAGGACGCGGGGTGGCTTGGCCAGAATGCAAGTGGGTGATTTTGGCGGGGGCAGAGATCTTGGGTCGGACGGAGACGGGGCGAGGGTATCGGAGAGGGAAAAACTTAGCGGGTGAGAAGTGGAAACGTCCTGCTTTTGATTCTGGTGAGTTGAAGTTGGGAGATTATGCGGTGCATTTGCAGCATGGGGTAGCGATTTACGAAGGATTAGTGGACAAACCGGGAGGAGCGGGGCAGTGCATCTCACTACAATACGCCAATGGGGGAAGACTTTATGTTCCGGTGGAGGAATCCTATCTGGTGTCTCGGTATGTGGGGGTGGGAAAGAAAAGGCCCACATTGGATACGTTGGGAGGTGGAAGGTGGGAGCGGGCTAGGGCCAAAGCGGAGAAAGCGGTGGAGGAGTTTGCGGCAACATTATTGCGCACTGCCGCTGAGCGGGAGGCGTTACCAGGGGTGGCCTTTCCACCGGATCATGAGTGGCAAGGAAAGTTTGAGTCGGAATTCGTCTACGTTCCCACAGGTGATCAGGTGCGTGCCATAGCGGATACAAAGACAGATATGGAGAGGAAGCGGCCGATGGATCGTCTAATTTGTGGAGATGTGGGTTACGGGAAAACGGAGGTTGCCATTCGTGCGACCTTTAAATCGGTCATGGCCGGTAAGCAGGTGGTGATTTTGGCTCCGACAACCGTTCTCGCACAACAGCATGCACGAAACTTACGGGAGCGCTTTTCGGATTGGCCTGTAGTGGTGGAGGAGTTGAGTCGTTTTCGCACTGCCTCGGAGCAGAAAACGGTGGTTCGGGGTGTGGCGGATGGATCGGTGGACGTGGTGGTGGGAACTCACCGTCTTTTATCGCCCGATGTGCAGTTTCATCAACTGGGTTTGGTGGTGATCGATGAGGAGCAGAGGTTTGGGGTTAAGCAAAAAGAAAAATTAAAGGAGCGGTTTCGGAGGGTGGATGTTTTAACGCTTTCGGCAACACCGATTCCGAGGACTTTGTATTTAGCGATGTTGGGGGCGCGGGATTTGAGTCAGATCGAAACACCCCCACCGGGACGGCACCCTATTGAAACGGTGATTGCGGAGTATGACGAGAGATTGATACGGGATTGGATCAAGCGGGAAGTGGATCGTGGGGGGCAGGTCTATTATTTGCACAATCGGGTAGCTGCATTACCTGTTTTAGCGGCGAAGCTGCGCTTGCTCATTCCAGGGATTCGGGTTTCGATCGCGCATGGGCAGATGGGGGAATCGGAACTTGAGGACGCGATGGGAAAGTTCTTTCGGGGAAAAGCGGATGTTTTACTCTGCACCACGATCATTGAGAGCGGACTGGATATTCCTAATGCAAATACGATTATCTTAGATCGAGCGGATCGTTTTGGATTAGCGGATCTGTATCAGTTGCGGGGAAGGGTGGGGAGAGCCTTACATCGGGCTTATGCTTTACTGTTGGTACCTCGGGAGCGGAGAAAGGGTGAGGCTGGTGAAAGGGTGGAAGCTTTGCAGATGCATGGTGGCCTGGGTGCAGGATATCGGATCGCGATGAGGGATTTAGAGATTCGTGGGGCAGGGAATCTGTTGGGGACAGAGCAGAGTGGGCATGTCGCGGTGATTGGGTTTGAGTTGTACTGCCGTCTTCTACGTTCAGCTGTGGCACGAATGAAAAAAGGGGAGTGGCGCCCACCTCCGACGGTACAACTGCGGTTAGATTTTCTCACATTACGAGGTGCCGAGGTGGGTGAGGGCAGGGCAGGAGCTTATTTGCCTGCCGGATATATTCCTGAAGTGCGGGAAAGAATTGAGGCTTATCGAGTAGTCTCGGAGGCGGGAAGCTTGGGTGAGTTGGGACGCATCGCTGGGCAGTGGCGGGATCGGTATGGTCCTTGGTGGGTGGAGGTGGCCCTGTTGTTGGCGTTTCATCGGGTGCGGGTAGCCGCAGGGGTTGCCGGGGTGACTCGACTCGAAACAGAGGGAGAGAAGATACGAGCTTGGAAAGGGTTAGAGCTCGAGATGGTGGGAGCCAAGTTGCCTCGTTTGACCGGTCAAACAGCACCCGATAAGCTTACCCAACTCGAAGGATGGCTAAGATGAATCCAATGTTTTATGGAATGGTAATTCTGCTCTGCTGGGCAACCGCAGGAGTGGGCTGGTCGCAAAATACGATTAACAATGGTGTGGCGGCTGTGGTGAACAGTGAGGCGATCACTTTTCGTGAGGTTTTGGCGCAAACGCAAATGGAAGAGGACGATCTCCGTGTTCAGCAGCAGGCCGGGAAAATTACAGATGACGAAAGGAAACAGAGGATCAGGAGTCGACGAAAAACAGTTCTCGATTCGCTGATTGAGACCCGACTCATCATCCAGGATTACAAAAAGAAGGGGTATAACTTTCCCGACTACTATTTTGACCGGGAGGAAAGATCCCGAGTGCGTGATCAGTTTGGGGGAGATCGGCAAGCACTCGTGAAAACCCTAGAGGATCGGGGTATTACGATGGCGGATTGGAAAAAAAATATTCGCGAGACCTTCATCGTGCAACAGATGCGACAGATCAATGCCAAGCGGTTTATTACCATATCTCCTCACATGATTGAGGCATACTATCAGGAGCATGTTCGGGACTTCTTGCAACCAGACCGGGTCAAGTTGCGCATGATTTATTTATCGCCCGAAAGTGGAACTGAAGTGGAGGCGGTAGGAAAAGAGGTGCTAGGGCAGGTTGAGTCGGGAGTGGATTTTGCGCAATTGGCCAAAAAATATTCCGATTACAATCGAGCAGGCGGGGGACTTTTCCAAGACAATGGCGGGTGGGTGGAGCGGGACGGATTAAAAAGTGACTTGGCTGAGGTGGCGTTTCAGCTGCGACCGGGTCAGGCCAGCGGGCTGCTGAGTCTACCGACTGCCCAAGGTACGAAGGCTTTTTATATTTTAATGGTTGAGGAGGTTAAAAAAGCCACGGTTACGCCCCTCACGAGCATTCGGGATGCGATCGAAAGTACGTTAGTGGCCGCGGAAAGTGAGAAAGTACAAAAGGATTGGATCGATCGTTTGAAGAGGGACGCCTACATCGAAAGATTCTTGTGAAGAAGAGGGGGGTCGTGGTGGGAGTTACTTGGGGAGACCCCGCTGGAGTGGGTCCTGAGTTAGCGCGTCACGTTTTCAGGAAACTCGGACGTTCCTTGAGCCTTCGGCGAATCGGGCACGGGGAAAGTCGCCCGGGCAAGCCTACCTTAGCGGGAGGGAAGGTAGCCAAAGAGGCCTTAATGCAGAGTGTGGACCTGTTGCGATCGGGCGAGATTCAGGCTGTGGTCAACGGGCCTGTTTCTAAGGATTGGTTGGGGAAAGTGGGATTTCGTTTTCCAGGTCAGACCGAGTTTTATGCAAAGGCTTTCGGAGTAAGACCTGATGACGTGACGATGATGATGATTGGGCCTCGTCTGAGGGTTGGATTGGCGAGCACCCATCTTTCGTTGCGGAAAGCGATTCTGGGTCTTCGGGCCAAGCAGATTGTCAGGGCGGGAAAGCATCTGGGGGAGGCACTGAAGAAGCTGGGCGTACGCAGGCCAAGAATTGCGGTGTGCGGATTGAACCCGCATGCGGGAGAGAGCGGCAAATTTGGCAACGAAGAAAAGAAAGTCGTTCTCCCAGCGATCCAGGAGTTAAGGAGGAAGACTCAATTTCGAATCTTCGGCCCCGAAAGTCCGGATGCGGTATTTCGGAGGGCTTGGATGGGGGAGTTTGATGGAGTGGTGGCCTTGTATCACGATCAGGGCCTGATCCCGGCGAAGTTATTGGATTTTGACGAAACGGTGAATGTTACAGCTGGTTTGCCCTTTGTGAGGTGCTCTCCGGACCATGGAACCGCTTTTGCTTTGGCAGGAAAAGGGAAGGCTCGACCGGATAGCTTTCTTGCGGCGGTGCGGTTGGCCCGAAAGCTGGTAAGTAAGACGTGAAGGTGGTGTCGGGGAGGGAGGCAATTGAGGAGTTAAATCGATCAGTCCCTGAAAGCGGCCTTTTTCGTGGCAAGAAGTGGAGGTGGTCGGATCAGCCTTGGACGTTGGACCCTGAAGAGGTCCGGTGGCTGGAGGGGTTAGGTAAAAAACTGGCAGTGTTTCAGCGGGCAGCGGATAAACTTTATAGAGCGAGTGTAGCGGGGGATGAATTCAGGTGGGTGTCAGAGTGGCTGGACCTCGGAAAACCGGAAGAGGTCATTCGGGTTGGGCGTGATGCAAAAGGTGTACTCCCAAGGGTGATTCGTCCTGACTTGATTCGAACGGAGAGTGGTTGGGCTTTGACCGAGATCGATTCCGTTCCTGGAGGTGTGGGCTTAACAGCTTGGCTTCAGGAAGAGTATTCGAGGATGGGTCATTCGATCTTAGGTGGAGCGAACGGAATGAGGTCGATCGGGAAGGAGATTTTGGGCGAGCAGGGGGAGGTGGTGATCTCGGAGGAGGCAGGGGATTACCGACCCGAGTGGGAGTGGTTGGTCGGAAAGGATCGGGTGAAGGACGCGGAAACATTTCAGCAAAAAAAAGGAGCTGCTTATCGGTTTTTTGAAATGTTCGACTGGATGGGGTTCGAGGGAATTCGCAACTCCAAGGAGGATGGGGTGAAGTGGGAGGCTCCGCTCAAGGCGTATCTGGAGGAGAAGTTGTGGTGGGCGCTCTTTTGGATGAAGCCGTTAGAGGAGTGGTGGCGAAAGGAGTTAGGCGAGGGATATTTTAAAGAGTTGAGGGCACTGGTTCCCAGAGCTTGGCCGTTGAGACCGATGGAGCTTCCGCCGGAAGGAGTCCTGCCTGAACTGGGAATCCAATCGTGGAGCGAACTGGAGGGGTTTAGTCAAAAAGCGAGGGAGTTGGTAGTTAAGATCAGTGGTTTTTCCCCACGAGCTTGGGGATCTAAAGGTGTCTTTCTTGGAAGTGATCATCCGAAAGAGCGTTGGGTTCAAGAGGTGAAGCGGGCGTTGGGTGAGTGGTCGCATCAGCCACATCTTTTACAGAAATTCGCTCATCCTCTTTCCGTGACCCATCCTGTTTGGAGTGAAGAACGGGGGGAGATGATCGAGGGGAAGTGGAGATTGAGGCTTTGCCCCTACTATTTGGTGATTGGCGAAAAGGTGGAGTTGAAGGGGGCNTTGGCGACGTTATGCCCGACCGACAANAAGTTGATTCATGGNATGGANGAGGCGGTGCTGGTTCCCGTGGGAACGAAGAAGGGGCCATCCGAAGGCCCGNAAGCGGAGANTATTTTTTCTCGCGGTGGAGAGTGTAGCGTTTGAGGAAGGGGTTGAACTTTTTCAATTCAATCCTGTCCTTCTGAAGCTTCTTATTCTTGGTGCCGAAGTAACGAGACGGGGGTTTCCCCTCTGCCCGTGCTTCGGTGCATTCAAAGATGATCTGCTCGCGCATAGAAAGACAATGAACTAGGAGGCTGCTGGGGTCAAGGCTTGAGGAAGTTTGGAGCACGATCGGCAAAGCGGTTGGGGCGGGAGCTGCCGTGGGCTGGTGGGTCGCGCCGAATATGCTCCGCGGGGCCTAGGCTCATAAAGCCTTTAAGGATGAAGACATCAACCCACATATCGGCTTGGGGTTCGTAGGCCCGGTAGGGGGCAAACTCTCCAAAAAAACGATATTTTTGATCATGATCGTCTTCGGGTCGTGGAAGAAAGGTGTGAGGGATTGGGCATAGCCCGGGGGAGGCTTCGATGGCGATCCAGCGTCCCTTGTTCCACTCCTGATCGTCCTTACGGACCCAACCCCAACCGCAGTAATCCTCGACAATGGTTCTTTGGGCGATCCAAGAGGGGCCGGTGGTCTGGCCATGCTTTGCTGGGGTATGTGCCGCGGGGAGAGTCGCGCGTTTTACTTTCTCCACTACTGGGCGTCGAACCTCGACATCGGACTCCTCGGCGGGAGGCTCGGATGGGGTAGGCGTTTCTTGGGAGGAGGGTGGAGGATTATCGGTCGTAGAACGTGGGGTGAGGGGCGGGGCTAGGGCGATCCCTTGGCCGAAAAAAAGGATCACCAGAATGAAGTTTAGTAAGCCCATGTGCCTCCTTTCCCTTTGGATATTTTTGGCATACCGCCATCGCTGTAGTCGGTTTTTCCGACCGCTCCGACCATGGGTCGACCTACGATCATTCTCCAGCGCTGGGAAAATTCTTCGCCGGAGTGGCAACCGTAACTGACGCATTCAGCGTCGGGGGTAAAGCTTGAGCCTGAGATCTTTTCTAAATCATCCACGTGAAGAACGAGGGGTTCGAGTGCACCTCCGTCCACGCGATTACTGTAGTCAAACATCCAGCATTTTTTGTTGGAGTGGCCAAAATATTCCAGGCGGGAGATTTTTGGTTTGTCTTTTGAACCATCTCGTCGAAGGAGCGTTAGGAGCTGATTTTTGTTATCAAAGTAAATAGGGGATACCCCGACCAGCTTTCCACGTTCTTCAATGATTTTGAGGTAGTCTTGGTTGTCCTCTCGTCCACGACTGAGGTAGCTGGGGCGAAAAACAAGCCAGACGATTTTATCGGTTGTCTTAGCTTCCGCTTGAAGGTCTTTGGCTCTTTGGAGGGCTGAATCGATAAAATTGCCCCAATATTTATCATGTGAATTTATCTTAAACTTTTCAAAGGAGCGGACAGCTGGGCCGCCGGACAAGAGGATGATTTCTTGTGCTTGAAGGGCTGGGACAAGCGCGGCAAGAAGCCAGAGCAGGAGGACGAGGCGCATAGGTCGAGAGTACTTTTGATTTCTTCTGGGCTCAAGCGGTGGGTTTGGCGTTGACCGCAGAGTGCTGAACCGCAATTCTTTACGTCTGATGTCAAAAAACACGCCTATCACGGTAGCTCGGGGAGACGGAATTGGTCCGGAAATCATGGAGGCGACTTTAAGTATTCTAAAGGGGGGTGGAGCTCGACTGGACATTGAGGAGATTGAGATTGGGGAGAAAGTTTATCTGAGGGGAAACACTGCCGGTATTGAGCCTTCGGCCTGGGACTCTTTGCGCAGGACAAAAGTGTTTCTAAAGGCGCCGATCACCACTCCTCAAGGCGGCGGATACAAGAGTCTGAATGTGACGACGCGGAAGGCTTTTGGACTTTATGCCAACATCCGTCCCTGCATTGCTTATGCGCCTTATATTCGAACGAAACATCCGGGGATGGATGTGGTGATTGTTCGGGAGAACGAGGAAGACACCTATTCGGGGATTGAGCACCGGCAGACTCATGATGTGATGCAGTGCCTGAAGCTGATTAGCCGTCCGGGTTGCGAGAAGATTGTTCGTTATGCCTTTGAATATGCCCGGGCCTATGGACGCAAGAAGGTGACCTGTTTTATCAAAGACAACATCATGAAGATGACCGACGGTCTCTTTCATAAGGTGTTTGACGAAATCGGAGCGGAATACGCCGATATCGAGAAGGAGCACTGGATTGTGGACATCGGAGCGGCGAAGTTGGCCGATACTCCCGAAGCGTTCGATGTGATCGTGATGCCGAATTTGTATGGGGATATTCTTTCCGATGTAGCGGCGCAGATTGCGGGTTCGGTAGGGTTGGCTGGTTCGGCCAACATTGGGGACGGGTGCGCGATGTTCGAGGCGATCCACGGATCGGCCCCACGGCGAGCGGGTCAGAATCTGGCCAACCCCTCGGGTCTATTCCTCGGTGCGGTGCAGATGCTGGTTCACATTGGGCAGGCGGATGTAGCGCAGAAGGTGCACAATGCGTGGCTCAAGACGATTGAGGATGGGGTGCACACTTATGACATTTTTAAGGAGGGGGTGAGTAAGGAAAAGGTGGGGACCAAGGAGTTCGCGGCGGCGGTGGTTGCGCGGATCGGGCAGAAACCAAGTCACCTGAAAGCGGTCGATTACAGCAAGGCGAGCACGCGTCCTTTGACGACTCGGCCTCCGTATAAGCGGGAGACTTCGAAGCGGGAGTTGGTAGGGGTGGATGTGTTTGTCTGCTGGCCGACGGGGACGATGGAGGATTTAGCGAAGAAGCTGGAGCCTTTGGCTGGGGACGGGATGAAGCTGGAGTCTTTGTCGAATCGCGGGATGAAAGTCTGGCCAGGTGGACATAAGGAGACCTTTACGGTGGATTCAACCGCCTGCCGGTTTCAGCTGCCCGAGGGGAAGGGATCGGTTTCCCACGGTGCGGTGGTGAAGCTTTTGGAGCGGGTCACCCAAGCCGGGGTGGAGTTTGTGAAGACGGAAGGTCTTTACAACTTCGATGGAAAAGCCGGTTTTGCGAAGGGGTAGATTCGTTAGCGGGCGAGGACGCCGAGCTGGTCGCGGGCGCCGAGCGTTTTAGAAAGGTGAGTAGGATCGGTCTGACCCGACAAGGCCTTACGGTAGGATTGAAGTAGATTGATCGCCTCATCGGGGGATTCATCCAAGAGCTCAATTCGAAAGTGGCGTAAGCCAGTGGAGAGAAGTTGGGGTAGGTGAGAGGCGCCGGATTGGGGGCGGGCGTGAAAGACGGTGTTGCGACAACCGACATCGGCCCGAATGGGATGAGATTCTCCGACGCGGTCACGGACGGCGATTCGGTGATGGTCGCAAGGGCGACCACAAGTGAGGTGGTCTTTGCCTTCGGATAGAAAAGCGGCGAAGACGCAGTGTTCCATATGAAACATCGGGATGTGCTGGTGGAGGGTGAGTTCAAACCAAGCAGGTGGAGCTGAGCGGATAAGTTCAAGGAGCTGGGTGATATCGAGATCGTAGCTGGGAGTGAGGCGTTGAAGGCCTTCTGAGATAAAGAGATTGGCGCAGAGGGCATTTGCCACGTTGAGGGAAAAGTCGCCGATCATGGGGAGTTTGGCGGATCGGAAGTAGTCGAGAGCGCCGAGGTTGCGGATGAGGACTCCGTCGGGGTTGGCGTTCTCGATCAGGCGAAAAAATCCGGTTTCGCCGGCCTTTTGGATTCGCGGTGTAGCGAGGTAGACGGGAACCCGTGATTTTTGGCGAATGGTTTCGACTGTGGGTGTGAAACGGCGGAGATCTTCGAAATCGAGATAGAGGAGATCGGGGGACTCAGCAAGGAGGGCCTCGGCTTGAGCTGGGTCGCGGCAGAGGACGGAGAGTTTGACGACTCCTACGGCAGAGCTTTTGGCGGCGATCGGGGCAAGAAGCGGCGGTAAAATCGGCCCCATCGATTGTCCCACATTCCCAGGATTGTGGGATAATGGAGCCGTGGCAGTTAGGTGGGCGACTAAGTCGCGACGGAGGCGGTTGAGTTCAGACAGAGGCAAAATGACGGGCTGGGGAAGATCGACCGCGAGGTCACCGAGATGAAACGGGGTTCCGCCCAGCCGACTTAACTGATCCCTGAGAGACTCAGGGGTGAGGGGCCGGTTCCGGGCCGAAGTAAGGTTGATGGCGGACGATAACTTAACCTCTTGGTTTCCAGAAACGGCATGGATTTGAAGAGGTTGTGCAGGCAGCCCGGATATTTTTAGATGCATTGGAGTCGTTTCGGTTGGAGCTTCCTTGGAACGTTCGGCCTTTAACTGCTTTTCCAGCTGTGGATCTTTGGTTTTCCAAACGCGATCGCCAGGTCGAGTGTAGTGTGGTGGGAGGGATCCGTAACGGAAGCTGATTCGGTTTCCTTGGACGCCAAAGAGAAATCCGCCCGGTTCGTTGTCGGTATCCGAACCACGATCGATGACGACTCCGTCGCCTGGATAAAGTGGGGTGAGCATTTCTTCGAGCTCGATCCAGTCGGGACCAGTCCGCGCTATTTTTCCCGCAAAGGGGCCACGCTTTTTTCCAAAGCGAGCATGAACGAGTTGCTGATGGTCCACGCCATGGAACCAGCCGGAAAAAAGGCCGCGACTGAAGGTCATCTCCAAGCGGTACTTCTCTTCAGGAGATGCGGGCGTGGGTTGCTGAGCCAAGGCGCGATCGATGGCTTGGCGATAAACGGTGGTGACGGCGGTAATGTAGTCAGGAGATTTGAGCCGACCCTCGATCTTGAAAGAGTGAAGACCGAGTTTGATCAGTTCGGGGATTTCATCCACCGCGGCGAGGTCTTGGGGAGAGAGAAGGTAGGCCCGGTCCCCGAGATCGCGGGGTTGGCCATCGACTTCGAGGGTGTAGGGCATGCGGCAGGCTTGAGCGCACTCGCCACGGTTGGCGCTGCGGCGACCGAGGACTTCGCTGGTGAGGCACTGGCCTGAGTAGGCAACGCAGAGTGCCCCATGAACAAAAACTTCCAAGGGAAGGCCTGAGGGTTCTGTTGGGGATGGGAATTTGGCGAGTTCGCGGAGGGAGAGTTCTCGAGCAAGAACGGCGAGGGAGATGCCTTGGCGACGGGCGAAAGCGACGCCTTCGGGTGAGGTGAGAGTCATCTGGGTCGAGGCATGGAGGGCAACTTGAGGGCAAACTTTTTGGGCGAGTCGAACGAGTCCAAGGTCTTGGACGATGATGGCATCGACATTGGAATGGGCAACGAGGCGGAGGAGTCGCTCCGCTTCGGCTAGTTCGGATGGAAAGATGAGAACATTGAGAGTTAGGTAACCGCGACGGCCACGGGTGTGGAGGTAGTCGATGACTTTGGGGAGGTCGGCTTCGGTGAAGTTTTCGGCGCGGATACGAGCGTTGAAGGCGGGAAGGCCGAAGTATACGGCGTCGGCACCAGCGGTAACCGCGGCTTTAAGGCAATCCCAGTCGCCAGCGGGGGCGAGGAGTTCGGGTTTGTGTGGGGAGGCCATCCCAAAGGGTAGCCTCATTCAGAGGGAAAAACGAGCGGAGAGGCCTTAGTCGAGGAAACTGACGCGCCCTGTTTCGACATCGTAGACTGCGCCCATGATCTGGAGTTTTCCTTCGGCATGGGCTTTTTGAAGGAGGGCGCTGTTTTTGAGGAGTTCTAGCATCTGATAGCGGGTGAGAGCTTCGACTGCGTGGTTGAGTTGATCTTCCTTGGAAAGGTCCTTGTGTTCTTGGCGAACCTTTACGATCCCGGGTTCGAGAGCCTTGGTTAAAAGGGAAATATTTCCAGGGACGGGTTTGCCCTCAAGAGTCGCGGTGACGGCACCGCACTTGGTGTGGCCGAGAACAAGAATGGTATGAACACCCAGGGCGGCCTGAAACGGACGCGACCCGTTTCCACATCGTAGAGAGCGCCCATGATCTGAAGTTTTCCGTCTGTTTTGGCTTTTTTAAGAAGCTCGCTATTTTCGATTAGTTGAAGCATCTGGTATCGGGTGAGAGCATCAACGGCTTCATTCAGCTTATCAGCTTGTGAAATGTCCTTGGTGGAGCCGACGATTTTTTTGATGCCTGGGAGAAGCGCTTGAGTGAGAACGGAAATATTTCCAGGGACGGGTTTGCCCTCAAGAGTCGCGGTGACGGCACCGCACTTGGTGTGGCCGAGAACAAGAATGGTATGAACACCCAGGGCGGCCACGCCGTATTCGAACGTGGCGTTGACTTCAGGGGTATCAAACCCGCCTGCATTTCTGCAAACAAAGAGATCGCCTACGCCCATGTCGAAAATCAGTTCAGCAGGGGTACGAGAGTCTGCGCAGGTCAGGATACCGACGGAGGGGGATTGACCGAGAGCTCCGGTTTTCGCGACGGTGCCAGTTTGCCAAGTGTGGGCGATCGATTTACCGGTAGAAAAGCGATCGTTTCCTGCTTGGAGGGTTTTTTGGGCTCCCTCCATTTTAATTTCAGACCAGGTGGAGGATGCAGTGAGGAGAAGCGAGAGGCAAAGGACGTTTATTTTGTTCATCTCCGAATCTTATTTGAATCTATTTTGGATGACAAGCGGACTGGTCGAGTGGGTTTATTTTGCTAGGGTATGTTTATGGAGCGTAAGCCGCCATGGTTAAGAGCAAAGATTCCGAGTGGCCCTGGTTACACAAAGGTTAGGGATCTTGTTCAAGGTAATCGTCTGCACACGGTCTGTGAAAGTGCGCACTGCCCGAATTTGGGGGAGTGTTGGAGTCGAGGAACGGCCACGATCATGAT
>JGI12547J11936_1000089_pt1 | contig 18570 bp, 19 predicted proteins | sample LakEriepJuly2011_2_FD_11936 | JGI IMG/M metagenome (IMG submission 11936)
CCAGACCCAGACCCAGACCCAGACCCAGACCCAGACCCAGACCCAGACCCAGACCCAGACCCAGGCCCAGGGATACAATGTCCACAGTTAGTACAAGAATTTGTTGCATTGCAAGAAGTACTATTATTACTAGTATTGGAGTTTGTATAACACATAGTTGTATTTATATCTGTATTAGGATCATAATAAACTCCATTACTAATATCAATCCAGTACTTTGTTCCAACTTGAGTTGAAACATTTGAGTATACAATATTAATTTGAATAGTACCATTTGAATTAGCTTGAACTGCGAATTCATTTGTATCACTTGTTCCTGTAAGATTAAAAGCTCTTAAACCAATATAATATAATTTATTTGGTCCAAGATTATTAATTTTACAAGTTGACAAATCAAGTTTAGTCCAATTATTAGTCCAATTAATTAATTTGTACTCGAATCCAGTAATATTACATGAAACATCATATTGATTAACACGTGCTAAACAAGATGATACTGATGCTAATATTGGTTGTAGAGGTACTTGTTGTTTAGTACTAATAAATGAAAAATTATTTCCTCCACCAATCCAAGTTATTTTTTTACTCGAGTCAACTGATAAATTACCTCCAATCCAAAAATCACCCCAGGTTATAACAGAGTTATCTGGTTTTAAAACAGCAAATGCTTTAGTAGATGAATATATTCCAATAACATTAGATGAAATTTGATTTGATACATTAGATGAATCTCCTCCATATATTCCATATCCCCATGTTACAACTGATCCATTTGATTTTATAGCAGCAAATGCATAGTGATTACTATATAATCCGACTACATGACAAGCCAAGTTTGATGCAACAGATGATGAATCACCTCCATATGTTGGAGCTCCCCATGTTACAACTGAACCATTTGCTTTTAGAACAGCAAAAGCTTTCATTGTACTACAAATACTAATAGCACCAAAAAGTAAATTTGAACTGACATCTGTTGAATTACCACCAGATGTTACTGAACCCCATGTAACGACTGAACCATCAGTTTTTAGTGCAGCAAATGCAGAACCTGTAGATCTAATATATATAACACCAGATAAAAGTTTTGATCCAACACATTTAGAATCACCACCATATTTATATGAACCCCAAGTAACAACAGAACCATTTGATTTTAATGCAGCATAAGCATTTTTAGTAGAAAAAATATTAACTATATTACAAGTTAATTTATTTCTCATACATACTTCATTTTTAATTACTTCTTTACCATTTGAACCAATTGAATAGTAAACAATACTTGAATTGCCACCAGCTAGCGAATAACCCCATGTTACAACTGAACCATCTATTTTTAGAGCAGCAAAAGAATATAAATTAGAAAATACTTTTACAACACAATAATTAATTAAATTTTGAATTGATACATAATTAATTACAATACTATTAGTACATTCAATATAATTTGCAATACATGAATTACCACCAAAAATATTTTCACCCCATGTTACAACAGAACCATTTGATTTTAAAGCTGCATAAGCATACACAGTTGGAGTAATATCTTTAATATCTACTAATAAATGAATTTTTTCAGATGGGATTGACCCCCCAGAAGCATTATCACCCCAAACAGTTACGCATCCATCTGATTTTAATGCAGCGAATGAGTAATAGTTTGTAAAGATATCAACTACTTTTGGAGAAATACTATAACAGTTAGTTTGGATAGAACAAGGATCAAAAGTTAAAACAGAATTATTTGTTTTTAATACAGATAATATAGTTCCAGATGTATTGGCTATTGGATAAAGTACAGATGTATGATTACAAGCCCCATTATAAGCACTATATTGAATACCAACTAATGTTCCACCAGTACAAAGTTTATTTGGTTTGGAATTAAAAGATGATAAAAATGGATAGTACCATAAAGTATGATCCCATTTATCGATTTTATCTGTAAAATATATTGATTTAATATTTATATTTAAATTGTCCAAGTACCATGTACCTGGTTCCGAACCAATTTCACCAAGTGCATATCCAATTTTTACTGTAGGATAAATCTGATTTAGTTTATTAACTGAAAGAATAAAAGATTCTGTAAATAAATTACATGTAATCAAATGAATAGTAATACTAGGATTTAATTTAATAAATTGTATAAATTCATCAGAAAACCATTTATTTACATCTAAATTAAAAGTTTTCCCCCAAGGAATATGATGGAAGTCTGGTGAATTTTCCCAAACAAAACCAATTGATTGATATTTATTGGATAAACTAATTGGTTCAAAATTAATTATTTGCGTGTAATTTTTAATCCCATCTAAAAACTCTGATAAATTTTGTATATTAGGATATATAACAAGTGCGTTTAACATCTATAATATAAGAAAATATTGAAAATTTTATTTGTTATGGAAAATATATATATATTATTATATGTTCAGGATTCTAATTCTTACACTTGTAATGTTAGGATTAGTTAATACATATTTTATGTTTAGTTACTTGGATCAACCAATAAATAAAACTAAATATTTTAGATCAGTTTCTGATTTTAATGATAATAAACAACCAGTTGTTAATGTCCCTACACTTTTACATATTAATCCTATTTTTTTCCTGGTATTACTAGTAATAGAAGTAGGTATAGTACTTATAGATATTTAGTTTTTTTTATTTTATAATTCAAAATCAACAATTACAGGATAATGGTCTGAATTATATGTTCCACAAAATTCTTCATATCCATGATATACAAATACTGATTTAATCTTATTAGCTAGTCTTGGTGTAACTAGAATATGATCAATCATAGTAAATTCATTTGGTGTTGAAACACACGAGCTATCTTTATCCCACCAATTAGTATAACGACTATCTTGATCAATCCAGGTATTAGTTGTTACTAACTTGCCTCCTACTTTAAGAATTTCAAGAACTTGAGATGTTGGTACAGATTTATTTGCATCCAATACAGCTCCATCATAATCATTTAAATCACCTAAAATTATAACTTCATAACCAGCTGTCAAATATTTGGAAGCAACTTGTTGAGCAACAAGTGCTTGAGCTTCTCTTTCAGCACATCTAGTTGGATCTGTTGGTATTGCTAACAAATGTAAACCAATTATAGCTATAGAATATTCACCAAGTTTAAGTTCAGTAATATAATGTTTAGAAGTTCCAGATGTTCCAGATGTTCCAGAAGCTCCTGTATAACCACATTTAGATCCTGGTATAGGAAAAGTGTATCTTGTTTCATCACGATATAAATTAACATTTGGGTCTACACGACTAATTATACCAACATTTTGTCCAGTTGCTGAATCAGTGCCCTTTATTAAATAAGGTTGATAAGAACCATCTAGCTGTTCAACTAATTCATCAAGTTCATCACAACCCTCAACTTCACATAAATTAACATAATCTGGATTTAAATTACTAATAACATTAGCAACTGATTTCATATGAGTTAGAGCTTGAGATTGATTAGACCATGCACATCCAGATCCAGGACATTGGGCATTTGAGTAATAGTCAGTAAATAACCATTCGACATTGTACTGCATTAGTCTAAAAGTAGTTTTATTAGATCTACGATCAGATGGAGTAGTAGGAACATTAGGACATTGGGTATCAGAAGCTAATACTAATACTAACCCTAAACTTGATAAAACTAAACTAAAATTTAACCAATACATTTTATATATAAGAAATATAAATTTTAATTATCAATCTAACAAATAATTGATTTTTTTTATTGTTTGGATTGTATTTAGTTAATATAAAGCAATGGAACATATTATATCAAGTTTAATAGGAACTACATGCGCTGAAGTTTTAACTCTACCAATATGTACTGTTAAAACTATTTATCAAACACAAACTCAGTCAAAGGCCAAGCCTTGGCAAATAGTATCTGAACTATATCAAACCCAAGGGATTAAAGGATTTTTTCAAGCATCAGGACCTGCATTTGCATCTCAAATACTTTCTACTTCATCCAAATACTATCTATATCATACTATTAAAGATCTGAGACAGACAGAACCTGATGATTTTATATCAAATTCTGTGAATGGCGCTCTTGGAGGTCTTGCTGGATCAGCTCTTTCTCATCCATTTGATGTATGGAAGAATCATATACAAAGATCATCTACATTATCTTTTAAGGAAGGTTTGCTTTTAGATCTCGTTAAAAGTCCTGTCATAACTATTCGAACTTTATATTCAGGTTATTCAGGATCTATTATAAAAAATCTTGTTTTGTATTCTTTATTATTTCCTGTGTATGATTTTTATAAATTAAATTTACCTAACCATTTTTTTGCATCAATTGCAACAACTTTGACATGTAGTATATTTACTCAACCAGTTGATTATTATAAAACAGTATTGATGTCTGGAAAGAAATTTGATGGTTGGGCTAATCCATACAAAGGTTTTGGACTAATGTTATCAAGATCAATTCCTCATTTTATGATATCTATGGGTATAACTGATTTTATTAAAAGTCGGATCTAATTTCTAAACACAGTTTATATATACACTTGGATAAAAATTGATTTTTATATCTATTTAAACTTTTATTTGTTAAATTAAGTATAACAAGTATAATGAGTTCAAAAGTTTTTTATGGAGTAGCATCTGGGAGAACTAAAGGAATCTTTTTAACATGGACTGAATGTGAAAAATCTGTAAAAGATTTTCCTGGTGCTAAATTTAAAAAATTTACATCTGAACAGGAAGCAAATGATTTTTGTAAAAATCCATCAAAAGGATTTACTAAATATACACAAGTACAAGCCCAAGTACAAAAGAAAACACAAGCTCCAAATGAATCTAAATCAAAATATTCAGAGATTACGTTTGATTCTGGATCTGAATCGGAGTCGGATTATAACTCAAAAATAACATCTAAACACAAATCTATAATATCTCAAAAAAAATCTGTCCCGACAAAAAGTTTTATTAACACAAGAGAAGAAGAAGATACTATAAGAGCAAATATTAACTTTGATACTTCAGATTCGGAAGATGACAAACCAACTAAAACAGTTTCTAAAATAATTGTTGAAGATGTAGATTTAGATGAAAAATATACATTAGAAGATATTATGAAAAAACTATCTAAATCAAATGAAAAAGAATCTACTAAAAATTCAGTTTTGTCAGAGTTAGGTGATTTTGTTCCTGATATTATAGTATATACAGATGGGGCTTGTATAGCAAATGGTGGACCAAATGCTAAAGCAGGAATTGGTATTTATTTTGGTCCAGAAGATCCAAGAAATGTATCTGAACCAATTCAAGGAAAACAATCAAATAATACAGCTGAACTTAGTGCGCTTTCACGAGCTTACTCTATTCTAAGTACAGAAATTACAAATGGGAAGAAAGTCGCATTTTTCACAGATTCAATTTATGGAATATGGTGTTTGACAACTTATGGAGATAAATTAGAAAAGGAAGGATGGAAAAAAATAATTTCAAATAAAGAACTAGTAAAACAAATTTATGAACAATTTGCTTGCAAATCAAACCCAAATATCAAATTAGTTCATATTAAAGCTCATACTGGTAAACAAGATATCCATTCATTAGGTAATGAACAAGCAGATCATCTAGCAAATGCATCAATTGGTGATAAAAAAGATGAAGTTAAAAAAATATATTTAAAGATATCATTTGATAAAAAAGATCAGGCTAAAAAATTAGGTTGTAGATGGGATCCAGATAGAAAATCATGGTATACTTTTGAATCAAATGCAAAAGCTCTTGAACAGTTTGGTGGAAAAATATAATTAATTTAATTAATTAAATTATTTAAAAAATATCAAGTGTTATTAAATAACAAATGCCCAGATCAACAAAATCACATATTTTAACACAAGGTCAATCAAAACAAGGTCAAACTAGGACAATACCAAGACCAGCACCACCAGCACCTTTAACACCTCAAGCACAAACTAGATCAAATTCTTTTGGATCAGGATTTGTTGATTCAATGGTTAGTGGTTTTGGATTAGGTATTGGTTCCAGTTTAGCAAGAAGAATTTTTGAACCTAAAACAACTCCTGAACATCGAGACCCAGTTCCAGATTTAACTGTTCAACATCCTAGTGTTCCAGATATTCAACCAAGTTTTTTAACATCTAATGACATTTTTAACAAGTATCAAGAATGTTTACAAAGTAATGAATCAAATACAAATTGTGAAATGTTATTAAATATGAAATCATAAATTTTTTAATTAATTATAAGTTAATTAAAAAAAGTAATTTTATTTGTTTTCAAAAGATTAGGATATTTATTTCTTGTTCATCATATCAAAAACAGTCTTAGCAGCAACGGCACCAAGAAGTTGAGCTCCAACATAAGGAAGGAAGTCAGCAACAGGAAGAGACTTGTTAAGTGCCATCATTACTGATACAGCAGGGTTAAGATGAGCACCGCTGGAAGGTCCGGCAACAACAATAGCAGCAAGAAGACCAACAACAATCATAATAGGGGTTAAGGCAGGTGCAAGGGCATTCTTGGCAGTGGCAGCAAGGATAACTGAAAGAAAGAAGAAAGTTCCAAGGAATTCAGCGACATACTTCATCATTTTTATATATATATTTATATATCACATAATTTTTTTTGACTAAATTATTTTTTTAAATATCATTTTAAGCAAAACTATATATTTTTTGTATTAAAAAAAAATTGATATACTAGTTATCTTGGAACTTTATCTAGTAAATTTACAATAAAAGAATAATCATGGGAATCTGTTCGAGTAAAAAAGATACATTATCTGAACTAGCATTAAAATCAAATATTAATGTTTGTGTAACTGATAAAAATTATCATCAAGATATAGAAAAAATTAAATTAATTGATCCAACTAAAATTCCATATTTTAATTGGAAAGGAAAAATATTTTATGCAAGACCATGTAATATCTATGACGGNGATACATTTAGTATATGTTGGGTCTGGAAGGGAGATATAATAAAATATAGGTGTAGATGTTTAGGATATGATTCTCCTGAAATGAAACCGCGTAAAGTAGCACAAGAAACTCCAGATAAATTACTACAAGTTTTAAATTCTAAACGTGATAAAGAAAAAGAAATGGCTAAAGCAGCAAAAGAAAGATTTGAACAATTATTAAATGCTAATTCAAGTGGATTAATTAAAGTTGAATGTGATGACTTTGATAAATATGGAAGAATACTTGTCACAGTCTGGAATGGAATTGAAATTAAATCTATAAATCAGATAATGTTAGATGAAGGTCATGGTAGACCTTATTTAGGTGGTACTAAAGAGTCATGGTCGTAAAATCTAAATTTTATTTTCTAATAGTATTAATATATGGATACTAATTCTTATCAAGCAGGGGGGAGACATATTATTTGTGATATGTTTAAAGTGAATATAAATAAACTAGAATGTATTACATCTAATACATATGAAACATTTGATAAATTTATAATAAATACTCTAGTTGATGCTAAAATTAATTTATTGACAAACAACCCATCATTTTGGAACACCTGGTTCCTTTACTACTTTATACTTATTAGCTGAATCACATTTAAGTATTCATACATGGCCTGAACATGCATATATAGCATTAGATGTATTTACATGTGGTGAATCTAATACACAATGGATTGTAGATCAATTGGTAAAATACTTTGAACCAGAATCTATTAATTGTCAAGTAATAACTAGAGGTTAGGTCTTAAAATATTCGTCTTTCACAGCTCATCAATAAAAAATTGACTTTATCCAAGCATTTTTTTATTGAATCGTAAAGCTCATCAATAAAAAATTGACTCTTTTGAGAATTTTTTTATTGAATCGTAAAGCTCATCAATAAAAAATTGACTCTTTTGAGCATTTTTTTATTGAATCGCAAAGCTCATCAATAAAAAATTGAAAAAAAATATTGATAATAAAACCAATTAATTTGATTTATTGATCAAGTAAATATCAACTTGATTAATATAGTATATTTAAAACAATGAATATCCAAACACAAATTTTTGCCATACCAGAACAGGTTCGACAGTATATAGATAGAAATCATAGTTCATTTGTTGTTACCACTGATTTTACCGAATATAACTACTATATTTTAGAAACACCTGAAAGCTCTATAGTAATACTGATTAACAAAATTAATCAGTTTTATTATGTGTTTACACGTGTGTTAATGAAACAATCTGGTTCTACACAATTTATTCCAATCACAGAAGCTAGTACAGTAACACAAAATAAAACTGTATTTTTAGCTAATGTACTTGCTTGCCAAATCAAACATATTGGTTCTGATACTGATATTAAGAACGAGTCTAGAGCAATTGAAGAAGCCCAAAGAGCTCAGGCTCAAGAAACCCCTAGAGCTGCTGAAGGAGGAGGAGGACATATGCTTGACTATATTGGTTACATACAAGATCATGCTCTGAGCACAAATATTAGAAGACAAGTACAACCAGGTCTAGCTCCAGCAGCTCATATTCAAACCGAGAAGATTAAAGAGGATCAGAACTATAAGATAAATATAACATGTCCTATTTGTTTTGAAAACAAAGTAAATATTGTTTGTATACCATGTGGACATTGTATTTGCTCGACATGTCAGGAACAAAATCCTAAAAAAAATGCATGTGCAATATGTCGCAATCCAGTAAAATCAACTCATGTTCTTTTTTTGTAGATATTATTTAATGTCAACATTGAATACTCTAATATTAATATTGAGGATTCATCAAGTACCAAAAGAACATGGATTATTAAAATTTATGAAAAGAAAAATCAGTAATTTTATTTAAATTTATTTTATCCTGCAAATCCAAATGTTTGAGCTAATTGATTTTTTAATAATTCTGGTCCTAACCATTCAAATAATGTAGACTCTCTTATTCTACCTTCTGCTCTCTTAGTTGTTAGATCGATCAAGTATGTTTCTTTTACATCTATATAATTAAAACAAGTATGTGCATTAATTGGTGGTATCCCAGGATAAGGTACTAAATTAAAACTTATTCCTGTTTTTTTTATTTTATTAGATATTCTCTTTGATGCTGTTATGAAATTTAATAATGATTCTAAATATACATTTATTTCTCCCTTTTTTTTTGATTCTTCACTATGTAATGTGATTAATTCTTTTATTGCTTCTTGTTCAACAGATGTCATGTTTCTAGAAACCTTATATTTATTATTAAATCTTAAATATTGGAAAAAATCTTCAAGCATTAATTTTTGCTCTCCACATATTACTGTTTCTAACATTTTTAATTCTAACAACTCTTTACTATTTCCTAAAAAATCTATAAATATTTGTTCTATACTTTTTAATAATTCTTTTCTTCTTGAATATTTTTTTCTCATTTCATCTATTAAATATTTTCTCATATTTGATATATTTTTATCTGTTAATTTTATTTTTCTATCTTCTTCTATACAATTACCACTAACATCTCTGTCACAGAACTCAATTTCTATAATAATTTCTTCTTCATCTCCAGCTTCACCAATTTCATATGTTATTTCTTTATTACATTCATTAATTTGGTTAAATTTTGTTTCATCTACACATCCATAAGGAAATTCATCATTGTCTAAATTAGATCCTAATTTAAGCATAGGTTCTAATGGTAATAAATTAAATTTTTCAAAATTATTATTAATATAAAATGTCCATAATAGATATGGATTTGCCAAAGTATTAAATACACAATTATTGTATATATAAAGTGCAAATATTTTACTTGCTGTTCTATAGGTTTCTACTGGAACTGTTTCTATAATATCAAAGGTATTGTGTTTATCAATTTCAAATAATTGATTATATTCTGTATATTTTTCTTCTAATTGTATATTAATTACTTGTTCTTTTATTTTAGCTTCTGTTAATTCAGTATCATTTTCACAAGATTGTTCTGTTATTATTTCTTTTGCCTTTTGTATATATTTTTTTAGTATATCCTTAACTTGTTTATTTTCTTTTATTTTTTTAATTATTTGTTCTTTTTTAGCTTTATTTGCTTCTGTTAATTGATCACGGGGTATCTCTGTTAATTCTGCATATATTTTAGCATTTNCTTCATCTTGTTTAATTAAAATATATATAGAATCATAGTATTCTTCTAATTGATTTTTAGAAGAATCAAAATTATCTTTAAAAGTAAGAGTTAGATATTCACGTTTAAATACTTTATCAATTTTACATGCTTGATTCATAAAAATATCACAACTTTCTTTAGTTAAACCATTTGCATCTACACCAGAGTCTTCCCTTCCTTCTAAAATATTAAAAAAAGTTATTTTTAAAATGTTTTTATAATCAGGTAAACTTTGTAATAAATTATATATTGACTCATAATATTTTTTATTACCAATTATTAAATATTTTATTTGAATTTTAACCTTACGTTTACCAATTTTATTATTTGTAATATTATCATAAAAAGATTCTAAAGATACAACATTAAAAGATTCTAAAGATACAACATTACTAAATATTTGAATTCGATGATTATCACTATCTGCAACTACTATTTTACCATCTGGTCCTGGTATAATACCTATACCACTTGGATGTTTAAACTTTCCATCTCCATTACCTCGTGAACCAAATTTAGAAACAATTGTACCATCTTGATTAAATATTTGAATTCGATGATTATCAGTATCTCCAACTACTATTTTACCATCTGGTCCAGGTGTAATACCTATACCTTTCGGAGATTTAAACTTTCCATCTCTATTACCATGTGAACCAAATTTAGAAACAAATATACCATCTTGATTAAATATTTGAATTATATTCTTAAAACTATCTGCAACTACTATTTTACCATCTGGGAGAATACCTATACCTAGTGGAAAACTAAACTGCCCATTTGCACTACCTTGTGAACCAAATTTAGAATGAAATGTACCATTTTGATTAAATATTTGAATTCGTTTATTATAAGTATCTCCAACTACTATTTTACCATCTGGAAGAATACCTATACCTTTTGGATATTCAAACTGCCCATTTGCATTACCTCTAAAACCAAATTTAAATTCGAATGTACCATTTTGATTAAATATTTGAATTCGATGATTATCACTATCTGTAACAACTATTTTACCATCTGGAAGAATACCTATACCATATGGAAGGAAAAACTGTCCATCTTCGCTACCAGGTGAACCAAATTTAGAATGAAATATACCATTTTGATTAAATATTTGAATTCGATGATTACCACTATCTGCAACTACTATTTTACCATCTGGGAGAATACCTATACCTCTTGGATATTCAAACTTTCCATCTTCGCTACCTAATGAACCAAATTTATTTATTGATTGTAGTGACCGTGGTGGTGGCGGTTGTGCTGGCTGTAGTGGTTGTAGTGACCGTGGTGATGGCGGTTGTAGTTGTCGTGCTGGTTGTACTGGTTGTAGTGGTAGTGGCGGTTGTAGTTGTTGTAGTGGTTGTGCTGGCTGTGGTGGTTGTGGTATACTAAATATTTGGATTCGACTATTAGAACTATCTGAAACTACTATTTTACCATCTAGGAGAATACCTATACCATATGGAAGGAAAAACTGTCCATTTGCATAACCTTGTGAACCAAATGTAGAAACAAATGTACCATCTTGATTAAATATTTGAATTCGATGATTATCTGCTACTATTATTTTACCATCTGGTCCTGGTGTAATACATATACCTTTTGGATACTTAAACTGTCCATCTGCATCACCTTGTGAACCAAATTTAGAAATAAATATACCATTTTTATCAAATATTTGGATTCGATGATTACCACTATCTGCAACTATTATTTTACCATCTGGTCCTGGTGTAATACCTATACCTTTTGGAGATTTAAACTTTCCATTTGCACTACCTTGTGAACCAAATTTAGAAATAAATGTACCATCTTGATTAAATATTTGAATTCGATTTTTCTGATCAGAAACAACTATTTTACCATCTGGTGTAATACCTATACCTTCTGGAAATTTAAACTGTCTATCTTCATTATCGAATCGACCAAATTCAGAAATAAATGTACCATCTTGATTAAATATTTGGATTCGATTATTAGAACTATCTGCAACTACTATTTTATCATCTGGTCCTGGTATAATACCTATACCTTTTGGATAGTTAAACTTTCCACCTATATCACCTTGTGAACCAAATTTAGAATGAAATGTACCATCTTGATTAAATATTTGAATTCGATGATTATTACTATCTGAAACTACTATTTTATTATCTGTGAGAATACCTATACCTCTTGGGTAATTAAACTGTTCATCTTCACTACCGAATGAACCAAATTTAGAAATATAATTACCTCCTTTTAAAATTATTTTCTTTTCTAAATATTTTTTCTTATATTTTAAATATTTTGAATTATAATTAGTTTTATCTTCTAACATGCATAATTTAATTTAGAAAAAAACTGTTAAATAAAAAAACAGGATTCATCAAGTACCAAAAGAACAAAATCCTGTTTTTTTATTTAACAGTTTAAAAGAACATAGATAATTAAAAAGATGATATAAAATAAATTTAAAGATAATTACTGATTTTTCTTATCATAAATTTTAATTATTTTTTCAACAACAGCACTTCTTCTAATATCTGAACCATCTAATTCAACAATTCCAAAAAATGGCTCTTGTTTTTCTATATAATCAGAATCAAAATAATCTAATCTATATAATAAATCAGATAAACCATTAATATAATTATCTTTTTGAAGATCACACTGTGTTGGATCACCAGTAATAACTAATCTACTATCAAATCCAACTCTTGTAGTTAACATAATCATTTGATTTGGTGTAGAGTTTTGCATTTCATCGGCAATAATAAAAGAGTTTGTAAAAGTTCTTCCTCTCATAAATGCTAATGGTGTTATTTCAATTACACCATCGGCTAACATTGATTTTACAGCATGTTTTGAAAAATGATCATTAAAAATATCAAATATTGGTCTTGTCCATGGATCCATTTTCTGATTAATTCCACCAGGTAGAAAACCAAGTTCCTCACCAGCAGTAACAGTTGGACGTGTAATAATAATTTTATTTATTTTATTAGTATTTAATTCATGAATAGCTTGTTCACATGCTAACATTGTTTTACCAGTTCCAGCTGGTCCTACTGCAACAATAACAGAAAATAACTGATCATCTAAATATTCTTTATATTGAATTTGATTAGGTGATAGTTTATATTTAAATAAATTACTAGTTTTAATTTTTTTAGAAAAACTAAAACTAATAAATGATAAAAATAGCAAGATTAGAATACTAGATATAGATGACATTTTTTGATTGATTTAATATATTATATCTATATTAAATTAATATATTATTCAATTTTTTGGTATTAACGAGCTGTTCACAACCTTTCTAAAAATATTTTGCCATTTGAACACCTTTAGTTTCAAATCCACACTTTGTATAAAATCCAATATTATGCTCTGAACAATCTAATATTACTTTATAACATTTTGCTATTTTAGCTACATTTATTAACTTTTCTATTAAATATTTTCCTAGCCCTTGACCTCTAAATTTGTTATCTGTAACTATATCTTCTATATGTGCTACTTTTCCTAAACCATGAATTAGTTTATTTTCTATTAAAATTGTTCCTGTACCAATTATTCTGTTTGTTAATAAATCCTCTATTACAAATATTTGATGATCTAGGTTTAATTCACTAACAAATTTATTAAACTCTTCATAAGATATTTCTGTTGTATTTGTTAACTGGCTTAATAGATTAAAATATTCTTTATTATAATCTGAAGTTTTTAGGTTTCTTATAGTAAATTTAGAGTCCATTATATAAATAAAAAATTGAAAATAAAAAAGTATATTAAACACCTTAATAATAGTCCCTCCTTTCTCTCTTGCATGCATAAAACAATCGCTCAAACTAATGTTATATCTGCAAAATCTATCAGACCAACCAAGTCTTTAACCTATATACTAGGTAATGAAACTGGAACAATTAAAAAACATCCTCAAGATATTAAAAGATCTACATATTGTCCAAATCTTACACGCAGTGTTCTCAAGTATCTCTCATCTCACCCAAATGCAAGAAATTTGTATTTATTAGGTGTCAAGTATATTGACAAAAAAGGTGGTGATATACAAGCAGGTATTTCAGAAACACGTCATTGCAATGAATCTCCTATTGATAATGCTCTACGTGGTCTTACTGAAGAACTTCATATTTCGATTGACAAAAACAGCTTGTGTAAATTTGGTGAAAAATATAATCATCACCACTTTGTTATCGAAATTAATGATAGTTCTCAATATACATTTGTAGATATTGAAAATATTTTACCAGATCCAACTAAAGATGATAATATATCTAAAAGTAAAGCTAGTGTTTATATTTTTGGTACATTAGAAAATTTATTACCAATCCTACAAAAATATCAGGCACCAACAGGAAATTGCAAGTCACACGATCCTATAGACTTTCTATGTATGATCCCTTTTTTAGATCTAAAAAATTTTTAGAAAACAAACACTTTAAAAAAAATACTTTTTTAAACCATTTTTAACTATTTATTATATATATATATATTAATGAATAGAAAAAAGAATAAGAAGATGATTGAAAGGATAGTAAACGAAGATTTGGAGTCTTATAATGATAAAAAAAAGGCAAATGAAGCAAAGTATTTAAATGAGTACTATTCATATGTGTCACCAAAAGAAAAGACCCAAATTGAAGCAAAATTTACTAAACCAAGATCTTGTGCACAAAAAAAATATGTGCAAGTTTTAAGTGATCAAACACAAACAATTGTAATTGCAACTGGACCTGCTGGTTCTGGTAAAACTCTTTTAGCTACAGAAATGGGTATTAAAGGATTTTTACAAGGTAAATTTGAGAAACTTGTTTTTGTTCGTCCTGCAGTCACTACTGATGAAGAAATTGGATTTCTTCCTGGTACTTTAGAAGATAAATTAGCACCTTGGATGAGACCATTGTATGATGTTCTATATAATTTTATTACACCACATGAAGTAACTCAATTAATTGAAGAAAAAATAATTGAAATTTCTCCATTAGCTTATATGAGAGGTAGGACATTTAAAAATTGTTGGATAGTTGCAGATGAAATGCAAAATTCATCAATAAATCAAATGAAAATGATGTTAACACGTATTGGAGAAAATACTAGACTAATAATTACAGGAGATTTAGAACAAAATGATAGACATGGAGAGGTTAATGGATTAGAAGATTTTTTATCAAGATTTCAAGGTAGAAGATCTGATTCAATATCATCTATTGAATTTGATACTGGAGATATTGAAAGATCTGAAGTAGTTAAAGAAATTTTGGATATATATAAAGTTATAGATTTACCACCAGGTTATCTAGAAGATTCAAAAATTGTCTAAAGGATTGATAAAAGATTGTCTAAAGGATTGGTAAAAGATTGTCTAAAGGATTGATAAAAGATTGATATTTAATTAATTTGATTTAATTTAACTAAGCTAAATCAAATGTCTGAAGAAAAACAAGTCTCAACAATTTGTGGAATATGTTGTGAAGATATGGATGAAACTAATACACCTTGGTTAGATCAAGATTTAAAGTCAAATACTATATTTTGTTTAGATTGTTTAAAATATATGATTGATAATAATTTTTCTCGATATATTCAAGATATAGCAAAAGCTGATTGTGAAAAATCACTAGGTTCAGCATTAGCAGATCCTATACCATTATATGTGACTAAAGATAGTTTAAAAAAATCTGAACAAATAATTAAAGTTTATTTATCAGATAGTGTTCTAGACTGTAAATTATTAAAACCAATTGATGATATAATTTTAGATGAACTAAATAATCAATTTAATAAAATAAAATTTCAAATGGATCATGAACCAACATTTGACTATTTGGGAACAATCACTCAAATATTAAAATCATATAATTTAGACAATATTTGATAAAAAATTGAATTATAAACTTTATATAATTTAATTTTTAATTATATATTATCTTATGAAAACTATAAATTTATTAATTCCCAAACTAGCTCAAGAGATAACCTTTTTAATAGGTTCAAATGCTCAAGATAATGTTAATATTATAACTAGTTCTAAACCAAGCGATATTTGGTTTCATGTTGCAGATTATCCATCTGCTCATGTTGTTGCACAAATTCCAGAAACCCTAATAGATGTACCAAATAAAACATTACTTCCAATAATTAAACAAGGAGCTGTTATATGCAAGCAAGTATCAAAGTATGCAAATAAAGGAAAATTACGAATTACATATACTAAAATTCTAAATGTACATCCAACTGATACAGTAGGAACAGTTAGTTTATCAACAAGTAAAGCTATTTTTATATAAATTTATATCAACAGTATCAAATTCCATATTTTTGTTTAAGTTTTTCTAATACATGATTTGGGATTTCTGGTTTATTATGTGATCCTTTTATTTCAAGTAGTTCTGTTGATGTAGTTTTTGCTAATTCTTCAATATGTTTAAAATTTATAAGTCTATCATCTCGACTATTCAAAAGAGTCAAGTTAAAGTTATTTGATTTAATTATAAGTTCATTATCAAGTTCATAAATAAAATTACTAATTAATGTACCAATATATGGTATTTTTTCTTTAACAATGTCAGACATTTTTCTAAATCCAATATAGTTAATTATATTTGGAATTTTATATTTATGAGCAATACTTAAAGCTATTGCACAACCAAGTGATTCACCAAATAGAACAATTTGATTTATATCAAAACCTTTGGCAAATAGATCTTCTATTAGTTTTTCAGTTCGTGTAATCATATTATCTAATGATTGTTCAGGAGATCTTAAATAATCTATACAAATAATTGGACATGAAAAACTGTTAGAAAGTCTTTCTAAAATATATTTTTTCCAAGTGATATTATTTGAATTTCCATGACAAAATACAATTATTTTATTATTTTGTTTCCCAGGTATATACCATCCTAATGTATCTATTAAATTAAATTTAACTATTTTTTTTGATTTTAAAAAATCAGTATAATTATCTGCATCTTTTAAAATTGGATAGATATACATTGATTTTCGATATATAATCATTTTTGCAAATAATAATAAAAATATACTTAAAATAAAAATAAATATTTGTTTGATCATCAAACTATTTTATAATACAATTCGATAAAAAATTAACTTATAGTTAAATTTGTAAAATCTAACTCTATTACAGACTCTTTTTTTATTAAACTCGTTATTTTTTGATAATTTGGATATGGTTTATATTTGATTAGTTTTTCTAAATTATAGTAATATGTTTGAGATATTGGATCACACAAAGTTAGAATAGAGTTTCTTTTAAAAAAATTCAAACAAAATCTTTTTTCATAATCTGATTTTGTTAAATTTGATAAAATTGTATCAATCTCATATTTGCTAAACACATAGCTAGCACTTCGTGATAAATACAAATCAAATTGTATAATTAAACTAAAATCTCTATTCATCTTATTTACTTAAATTATATAATTTATATTATTTAAATAAATATATTTATCAATTTTTATTCAAAGTAAAATTGTTCCTTTATGGATCAATTTTTATTCAAAATGTTTATTAAGTTTATTATAACTATCTAGATTATTTACTTTACATATTTTATGAGTATCTGTTCCCATATGACAACCTGTTGGTTTGGAACAAACTTCCAAGCAATCACTCATTTTTTGTACCCATCTTATACAGTTTTCATTTATAATTTTGTTATCATCTGTTTTTAAATACACTATCTTGTTATCTTCCATTATAATATATAAATTTTTATATCTTTATATTGTTTTTATTATTTTTATTTAATTTATCCAGAAAAAATTATGCTAAAAGAACTACCAAAACCTATTGGTAGATGGAGAATGGGAAAATGTGTATAAAAAAATTGTTTTTCAAATTAATTGGATATTAAATTTAAAAATAATTTTTATATAAATTAAATGTCACAACCTGTTTGTAAATTTTTTCTTGAATCTAAATGTACCAAGGGTTCTCAATGTAAATTCTCACATACAAAATCTACAACTACTGATCCTGGTTTTACACTTGCAAAGTCTAAATCAAATAAATCTAATAATTCCAGACATAAACTAGTTAAAGTTAATACAGAAACATTTGAACCTTGGTATGAACCTCCGCATATGCAAATTCAAGTTTTAAGTCCGCACCACCCCCAACCTATAATAACTGAATCTGATGTTTTTGTTCTTCCAGGGTTATTTGATGATTTAAAATCAGTATACTCAATATTACTTGAGGAGATTGAAGCATCGGGTAAAGATTTAAATCAACTCTGGAAACCATGGCATGGTAATACTCATTTAATTGCAGATGATCATTTAAGATGGAAAGAATCTTGTCCTGTATTTAACACAATTATTGATAGAATTTCTCAGTTCTTTGATATGGATGTAAAAGCAACACGTTTTAATTTGTATGAAGATTTGAGAGATTATAAACCTATGCATTTTGATGC
>JGI12547J11936_1000092_pt1 | contig 18431 bp, 18 predicted proteins | sample LakEriepJuly2011_2_FD_11936 | JGI IMG/M metagenome (IMG submission 11936)
GAACGACAGGGAAATGTGAATCTTTTTTTAGGTGATAAAAGTATTAATCAAAATATAATTGGCTGTATAAATATTGGTTCTAAACAACCTAAAACTAAATCAGATAAAAGTCAAAATAGGCGGAAAGTCCTGCATCATAGCCGTAAAAATTGGTCAGGGATGTTACCCTAATGATAAAGTTGCCAGAAGATTAATCGCCAACTTTCTCCGTGAGACACTAGGCAATCAGTGAGTATAAATGTTCAAAAAACTACAGAAAACACAAATTTATCTACTTGCGGGCGCTGGACTATGTGCCTTTTTAGCCGGGGCAATGGTGTCAGCCCCCCAAGTTGGCAAAACCGTGAGTCAATGGTTGAACTTGAGTCAGGGTAAGCCGGAAAAACTATCTGAGGCTACCAAAGTTAAGTCAGTTGTATTTTCTCTATTGTCTCAATCTGTACCAGAAAGATTAACAAAACTCACGGAAATTGCCCAAACAGGTAGTTCCCCAGATCGAGAACGCGCCCGTTATCTGCTCTCTTGTGATTACGTAGAAACTTCTCAAGGGAAAAAAGCCCTGAGTTTATTGACAGGACTGGAAAAAGATTATCCTGTATTAGCACCTTATATTTTACTTAAACAAGCCCAGGCTCATGATATTTTGGGCGAAGATAAGCAAGCTTCCGATTTGCGCCGCAGGGTGTTAAAGGAATATGGTAAAGAAGCAGCCGCAGTTAAAGCTATATATGCGATCGCTCAACCAAAATTGTCTGATCAAGCGATCGCTCAATTTCCCTCCCATCCCCTCACTTGGGAAATTATCCGCAAACGCTTAAAAGATAATCCTAATCAGCCTAAGTTACAATTAATCTTAGCTAAATACGCCGCTGACGAACCAGGAATTGTGGGTGTATTAAATCAGTTAATAAAACAGCCACAACTCAAACCCGCAGATTGGGAACTGATTGGTTCAGTCTATTGGGATAACAATGAATTTACCAAAGCTAAAAATGCTTATATTCAAGCACCAAAAACCGCTACCAACCTCTACCGCATCGCCAGAGGATTACAATTAAATAAAGAACAAGATCAAGCCATTGAAGTTTATAAACAACTGCTACAAAAGTTTCCCACAGCCAAAGAAACAGCTATAGCCCTATTAAGATTGTCCGACATAGCTAAGGGTAAAGACTCTATTATCTATCTCGACCAAGTAATTAGTCAATTTCCTGACCAAGCACCTCAAGCATTAGTTAAAAAAGGGACTTTGCTGGATAGTCTCAAAGATAATCAATCAGCTAACACAACATGGAAATTATTAGTAGGTAAATATAGTAGCAGTGATGAAGCCGCTGAATTTCGCTGGAAAATTGCCCAAACTAAAGCTAAAAACAACGACTATCTAGGTGCGTGGCAATGGGCGCAACCAATTACTATTAATAACAAAACTAGTATTTTAGCCCCTAGAGCCGGATTTTGGGTAGGTAAATGGGCAACGACACTAGGCAAGCAACAGGAAGCTATTACTGCTTATAAGTCTGTAATTAGTGAATTTCCTTACTCTTATTATGCCTGGCGTTCTGCGAGTATTTTGGGTTTAAATGTGGGAGATTTTAACAATCTGCGCGTGATGAATCCGGCAATTATCCCCCCGCAACGTCCTGTTCCACCAGCGGGTTCTGAGACTTTTCATGAATTGTATTTGCTGGGGCAAGATCGTGATGCCTGGTTGCAATGGGAAACAGAATTTAAAAATAAAAATCAGCCTAGTGTCGCGGAACAATTTACCGAAGGGTTGATGAAATTAACTAAAGGTGAATATCTCATTGGTATTGACAAAATTGCTAAATTAGAAGACCGAGAAACACCCGCTGAAAAAGCCGAATATGCAGCTTTAAGTCAACAAGCTATTTATTGGCAAGCCCGTTATCCCTTTCCTTATTTTAAAGAAATTGAAAAATGGTCTACTTCCCGGCAACTTAATCCCCTGTTAGTTACGGCTTTAATGCGCCAAGAATCTCGCTTTCAGGCGAAAGTTAAATCCCCCGTTGGTGCAACTGGTTTAATGCAAATTATGCCCAGTACAGGGGCATGGATAGCCCCACAAATCGGTTTAGATTTTAAAAAAATTAATCTAGAAAATCCCAGCGATAACATTATGTTGGGGACTTGGTATTTAGATTATACCCATCAACAGTACGGCAATAATTCCATGTTAGCGATCGCTAGTTATAATGCCGGACCTGGTAACGTTGCCAAATGGCTGCAAACCATCCCCAAACAAGATCCAGATGAGTTTGTGGAAGGAATTCCTTTTGATGAAACTAAAAATTATGTTCGGCAAGTTTTTGGTAATTACTGGAATTATCTGCGACTTTATAACCCAGAAGTTTCTGCTACAGTCAGTAAATACTCGGAAGCACACCCCAAATTACCACCCAATTGATATCTATGATTGCAACTCCCAGCTATAACTATCTTTCCCCCGTCGAATATCTCCAAGGGGAAGAAACCAGCCCTATTAAGCATGAATACAGAGACGGAGAAGTGTACGCAATGGCAGGGGCTAGTAATACTCATGTCATTATTACACTCAATATTGCTTCTCTACTGAGAAATCATCTGCGTGGCCGTGGCTGTCAAGCTTACATTGCCGATACCAAGGCACATATTGAATCAATTAATACCTATTACTATCCTGATGTCATAGTCAGTTGCGACCAAAAAGATAAAGCCTTTAATAACTTTTTGCGTTATCCCTGTTTAATTATCGAAGTTTTATCTCCCACAACAGAAGCCTTTGATAGAGGTGATAAATTTGCTGACTATCGAAATTTAGAATCACTTCAGGAATATGTGTTGATAAGTCAAACGCGGGTAAATGTCGAAATTTTCCGGCGTAATTCCGAGGGACAGTGGGGATTTTACAGTTATGGACAAGGGGAAAATGTGCATTTAGCAAGTGTAGATTTTCACTGTCCGATAGAAGATGTCTATGAAGATGTGAATTTTGAATCTCCTACTGGAGAAAATTGACCTAACTCCTGACTCCTGCTGCTAAATTTCAACTTTCAGAGGGAACAGAAAAAACTCATGTTTAAAAACATGAGATGGAAATAATGACACTGTTTTTTTTGGGCTACCCATCTTTTAAGGATCAATTATCAATTGTTTACCACACCTTTTACAAAATCCAGCATCTGTATCATGAAACGCTAAACCGCACCCTTGACAAACAGTTTCCACCTGATTTGCAGTTTTTACCAATCGTCTAATTAAGTCGCCAATTTGCCACGGAATCAGAGCCACTCCTGTTAAAATCATCAATACTGTTAGTAACCGACCTAATTCAGAAATGGGAATCACATCACCAAATCCCACCGTTGTCATTGTGACAACGGAGAAATAAAAGGCATCTAAAAAAGTATCAAAATTCTGAGGATTAACTGGATGTTCAACTTGATAAATGAAGCCAGAAAAAATAAAAACTATAGCAAATAAAGTAAATAATATTCTGGCAAAAATTACACTATCTTCATTACTAATACTACCAAATAAAAATTTTTTATCAATAAATCTCAGTAAACGGAGAATTCTCACCCAGCGGAATAACCGAATAAAACTAATATCTACCAATCCGATAAAAGATGGCAAAATTGAGATTAAATCAATAATTGCATAAAAACTCAGAATATATTTAATTCTATTTTTTGTACTCCATAAGCGGAGTAAATATTCCCCAGCAAAAATCATTAATATGCAATCATCTAATCCTCTTAACTGCCAGCGAGCTTCTTGAGAGAGATCATAGGTTTCCGCGACAAAAATTCCCGAAGATACTAAAACCAATAAAGCAATAGTTACACTAATTACCTTACCTACAGGAGTTTCTATATCTGTTAAGTAAAACTCTAATTTTTCTCGGTTCATCTCGGTTCAGCACCATCTTTTCAAGAACTCAAAAATTAAAAAATTCTTACCAATGACAAATAACGAATTAAAACCTTAACCCAACTCCACCCTGTAAAGATAAAGCTGTACCACCAGTATTCCGGTAGGCATCAAAAGCAATAATAGCATTACCAAAAATCACAGTATTACTATTAGGAATAACATAATCAATGCCTGGTTGCAAAGCAAAGCTAATTTTATTACCTACAGGAGAAGCTATATCACCACTAGTTAAGACTAAACCAGCACCTAAATAAACATCAGTTTGCCAGTTGAGAGGGAGGTCATAGGAAACAGTCGGGACTATGGCTGTGCCTTTACCAATTAACGTTTGAGCGCGGAAAGAAATGGGTGTTTCTAGTAACTTGTAACGAAAAGCCAGGACTCCACCCAATTGCGTACCATCTGTCAATCCCACCGTTGGACCAATACCAACATAGCTACCATAAGCTACCTGAGCTTGTACTGGTTGAGAGTTTACAGCTAAACTCAAAACGGTTCCCATTCCCATTACCCCAAGCCAACACTGAAAATGCTTCATTACCCTACTCCTGACACAATCTGTATTTAATATAACTTAGCAATACCTTCGCCAAATTGAAAAAAGCCTTGATTCGTAGGTTGGGTTGAAGCATGAAACCCAACGCATTTGTTGGGTTGCACCTCATCCCCTCATGCCATTATGGACAACGAGAATGTAGTCCACCTTGAGTACAAATAAATGCCAATTGTTGAGGATCTAAATTTTTAGCTTTAGTAAAATCTACTCCTTTGATTGAGGCATTTTGAGAACCAATATCAGGTGTTTCCACAAACTGATCTGCGGGATTTTGTTTACCGACAAAGAGGATTGTACCTTGAAAATTTGCTCCGTCCACATTTGCTTTTCGTAAATCAGCCCGACTTAAATCAGCATTTTGCAAATTGGCGTTTTCTAAGTTAGCGGAACGCAAACTAACACCAGTCAGCCGAGTAGCAGTTAAGTTAGCATCGCTGAGATTAGCATAATCTAAATAGGCTTCAGATAAATCTGCACCTTGCCAATCAGTTTTGGTTAAATTTGCATAAGCTAATTGTGTCCCAATAGCAGAAACACGCACTAAACGAGCAGCATATAAATTTGCTTCTGTTAAATTAGCATTGCTTAAATCTGCATTTATCAAGCTGGCATTTTCTAAAATCGCATTTCGTAAATCTGTACCTACTAACTGGGTACTACTGAGATTAGCAGCAAATAAGCGGGTGTAGGATAAGTTGGCTTTGTTGAGATTAGCCCGACTTAAATCACTCCGACTCATGGAAACACGGCTCAAGTTAGTATTACTTAAATTAGCTGCCTTTAACTGGACGTTGCTTAAATCTGCAATCACATCATCGTAAGTATCCCAACGTCCATCTTCACCGACGCTGCGAAAACGGCTACCTTGGAAATTAGCTTGGTTAAGATTTGCCGATTTCAAGACAATTCCTGATAAATCAATGTTGTTTAATACCAGGTTAAATAAGGACTTTCCCCCAGATGATTGAGAACCTAATTCAGCTTTACTCAAGTCAATATTGTTAATTTTGCCACTATAGACAGCCAGAATTTTATTAATTACCTGCTGAGTCAGAATTAACTGGTTTTGTCTAATGTCCGAATTAGGACTTTTACCCATAGATGCTAGTTCTTCCGCGAGAAACTGATTCATCCGGTTTAATTCCGGGATAGCTTTAAAACCAGTATTAGTTAAAGCTTGTTGAATAGTATCCAGGGTTTTGGGGTCTGTTTCCTTGACTAATAAGTCAATTAATAATTTGATGGATTGTTTATCATCTATAGTCCCCAAGGCTAACACTGCTCTTTGTCGATCTTCATTAGTAACACCGCTGCTGGGATTTAGTGCTTTGATGAGTTCGATAAACTTTTGACTATTAGTTTGTTCGCTTCTCCGTTGGCTTTCTTGGGTTTGGATATAGATTTGTGTACCGACTAAAGTTGATAGTACAGCAATCATACTAGTCAGCCCTACCAAAAACAGACTGAGATAAGAATTATTTTTGGGGACTGGAGTGGAACTAGATTTTTGAGTTGCAGCACTATCTACATCAGCTTCGTTTATTGTTGACTGTTCCCCAGGATGACTAACCGTGCTGGTTGCATCTATTGTGTATGTTCCTGCTATTTGATCATGGAAAGAGCGGCGATGCTTTTGGACAGGCCAGCCCTTAGACTCTGCTAAGATCATTAACATCGTTAAAGATGTAAACAGAGCTAAGTTGGGGAAAATAAAGCTGTAACGCCAGAGTAGATAAGCGGCAGAAACTGGTACTGTCCAACGCCCTAATCCTTCTCTAACTATGATTGCACCTAAGCCTGGGGCTGTTCCGGCTGCGGTTACTACTCGCACTCTAAACCACCGTTTGGGAATGGTGCTGCCAGTTTTAGCTAATAAATATAATTGCCAAGCACCGAAGCTGGTGGGTAATAATAGGGCTAATGTCCATAAGATATTAGTCGGCCAAGCGACGTTACGAATACCGTAACTGACAGGTAATGCGAGGGGTCTAGCGATCGCTTTTTCTGTGACTACGAGAACAGGGTTAAGAGGAACTCGCTGGATCTCACTCCGAGAATTTACATACACGCCCAAAGCATAAGGAACTAAACCACTGGCAATAAAGAGGGTGATTTCCACCGTCCAAGCCACAAAACGCCTGGTTGCTAATGGTGTAATTTTAGCTTTCTTCGGTTCTTTGGAGCGGCTAGACTGACTACTACTTTTGCCGATCATTGGATTTGCCATTGAATAATTACCTGTGATTTTTTTTACGCGACTATTGGCATGATTAAAATAGGCTATTGCTTATTTTGCCTTTCTATTAGCAATAAAAAATTTGTATCCAAGATACACTAACACTGCCAACATCGCTAGACTAATAACAGAAGCAACTAGAGCAAATACTGTTTGCACCATCCAAACAGTTAACAACATGACAATACCTGTGACTGCCAGCTTTTTAATTGTTGATAAACTATTAAACCAATTTCTGGATCTTTGTAAATACAAGTTCCATTGAGAAAACCCTGTCAGAGGTGTCTGTGCTTCTGGTTGCGGAGGATTAACACCAGCAGATTTAATTTCTGCTGCTAGATTTTGGAGACGACGCTGCAAATCTTCTTCTGGTTGAGAGTTCATAAATTTTTATTGATCATGATCAATGAATTTAAGGGGATGTGGAAACCCCATCTTCAACGAAGTAAGATGGGGTAGTTCATGACTGAAAAACCCTATGATAGCAGGTACAATTTTGCAGAATGGAAAATATACCATCCTCCAGGAAATAGGGCGGGGCGGATTTGGTGTTACCTTTAAAGCTATGCACCACTATTTAGGTCAAGAAGTGGTGATGAAAACTATCAATGAGAGGTTGCGACAAGATCCCGATTTCCCTAAGTTCCAGCGCCAATTTCAAGATGAAGCTAAAAGATTAGCCGCTTGTGTTCATCCTCATATTGTCCGGGTAAGTGACTTTTTTGAGGAAGATAGTTTACCTTATATGGTGATGGAATACATTCGCGGAGACACCTTAGGTGCAGCATTTGTTTTACCAGGAATACCCCTACCAGAAGCTACAGCCATTCATTATATCCGTCAAATAGGCGCAGCATTGCAGGTTGTACATAATAATGGTTTATTGCACCGAGATATTAAACCAGATAATATTATTTTGCGTCAAGGAACGCAGGAAGTAGTGCTAATTGATTTTGGCATTGCTAGAGAATTTAATAACGGGGCAAAACAGACACATACAGGTTTAGTCAGTGAAGGTTATGCACCCATTGAACAGTATCTAACCCAAGCACAACGAACAGCAGCTACAGATGTTTATGGTTTAGCAGCGACTTTATATGCACTGTTAACTGCACAAGTTCCTATACCTGCATTACTGCGAGATCGGGAAAAAATGCCCTCTCCCCGTGAATTACAACCTCATCTGAGTGGGGCTGTGAATCAAGCAGTTAGCCGAGGAATGGCTGTNGAACCTCAGTTTCGTCCGACAACAGTAGCAGAATGGCTGCAACTACTACCGGGAAATGGGCTAAATGTGACATCATCAACTTTAGCGACTCAAGCAGTACAGACTATTAATTTATCGGATTTAAAATCCAAAAATTTCCTCAAAAAAGCTACTCCCCATCCTATTGCTACACCACCAAAAGTCGCAAATACAGGCAAAAAAGCAGGTGTATCGAAGGGAATTGTGAGCATTAGTATTGCCTTAATTGCCGCTACGGCAGGTTTTAGTATGACGCGGATATTATCAAAACCTAATTTACAATCATCACCTAAACCAGTTATTAAACAATCTACTTCCGAATCTATTCCACCCAAACCTGTTGTGGAAATATCACCATCATCTCCAAATCAAAAAATTCAAAATTCCTCTTTTAATGAATCTGTACCACTGAGAGTCAGGAGAAAACGCAAAAATACTCCTGTTTCCCCAGAACCAACTCCTACTAATAATAGTAATGATGAAGAAAAAGCCCCTGAGAATAATAACTCTCAGCCCACTCCAACCCCGAATACTACAATTAATAAATCAACACCGGTTGTGACTTCTTCACCATCCTTAATGGATACCCTGCGTGACGCTAAAGAATCCCAGAAAGCTTCTCCACCTCCAGAAAATACTGCACCGGAATCTAATCCCGTAGTCACCCCACCCCAGGAATCTCAACCAGAAAATTCTTCGGCTGTAGTCGTCCCCACTGTAGAAATAAACCAAAATCAAGTGCCGGAAAGTCATCAGCAAAAGGAAGAAAAACCGCAATAATCATTATTTGAATCAACGGAGAGGGGGGGATTCGAACCCCCGTTGAGTTTCCCCAAAACGCATTTCGAGTGCGTCACCATCAACCACTCGGACACCTCTCCAACATCAACTGTGAAATAAAAACTTCACTAGTAGCACCAAAAATTATAACACAACCTATTTAAAATCTCAAACTTTGCGTCTTTGCTCCTTTGTGCCTACCCTGCGGGATCTCTTAGAGATTGCGCGAAACATAAATTCATTTAACTTAATCGTCCATAACGGGCTGTCATCACAGTTTCGGGATGAGATTGATTATATAACCAAGCCCACATTTGATCACCAAAAGAAAAATGCCACCATTCTCTAGGATTGCGTTGAAATCCAGCTTTTAACATTACATCCCGTAATAATTGCCGGTTAGCATTATAGCCTTGATGACTATGAATATAATATTCTGGATGCGATCGCTCGGACATCTCATCAATGGGTGAACCCATATCCACAATTTCCCCAACATCATTGACTAGAGTAATATCCACCGCAGCCCCCGTACTGTGGGGAGGAGGGGTTTTCATATCTAAACTGGGTACAGCCCAAATTTCATAAACCGCTGTCCAGATATCTTCCCGTTGCTGGGGTAATAATTCCTTTTCCGTCAAACCCCGTTCTCGCAACGCTTCCCCAAAGCTGTAATCTACCATAAATTGCTGGACAGCCACAGGCCGATAAGCATCGAATATTTGAATAGACCAATGGGGATGTAGTAATTGTAAATGATTTTGCGCCTGAATTAAATTTTCAACAACACTTTGACGCAAGTAATAAGGTGAATTTCCGCCATAATTAGCACCTAACTTTTGATAAGGGTGAGGAGATTCCACTGCAAACAATTCTAGAGGAATTTTAACTAAAGGTTCACCACATTCAATAATGGGGATTTGGTAATAAGGTCGCATTTTAATTGCTAGTTTTTAACTCTTTTTTTAACGCTTGTGAAATTCTATGCTTTCAAACTCTGACTCTCTGAGACTCTGCGCCTGGAGCGTGTTAGCGAAGCGGGGGGGGAAGCCCAATAAAATCATATTCTGAATCAGAAATTCCCAAAAAACTATCCGTGTAATCCAGTAATCCCTTAAATCCGTGTTCACTCTTCATGCTGACAACAAGATTTTTCTTTCACATCTGGAACAGGATCATAACCTCCTGGATGAAAAGGATGACAGCGTAAAATCCGCATAATAGCCATCCAGCTACCGCGAAATACCCCAAACTGTTCAATAGCTTGAATCGCATACAGAGAACAAGTAGGTTGAAAGCGACAAGTTGGGGGAAACAGGGGAGAAATAAAGAAGCGATAACCCTTAATTAGCCAAATCAATAATATTTTCATGTCCAAAGCTCATAAAGTAGAATTAAAGTTAAAAATACCTCTATTCCCTCATTGTTTAACACATTCCTCAGCTTAGAAAACCTTTCCCCATTGTCGCTGCAAATTGCCCCCGCTGCGGCTTGGGTAGGATTAATTATCTGCATTGCTTGGGTAGTTAGTCGTTTTACTGATAGCGAACCGGAAATCATTCGTAAAATCGTGCATATTGGCACAGGTAACGTAATTTTAATTGCTTGGTGGTTAGATATTCCCTCTTTTGTGGGAATTACTGCGGCAATTTTTGCGGGTATTATCACCTTGTTATCTTATCAATTCCCTATTCTTCCTGGTATTAATAGTGTCGGTCGTCAAAGTTTGGGAACATTTTTCTATGCTGTAAGTATAGGTGTTTTAGTGGGTGTTTTTTGGTATTTACACCAACCCCAATATGCTGTTTTAGGAATTATGACTATGGCTTGGGGAGATGGATTAGCTGCTTTAATTGGGAAACGGTTTGGTAAACATAAATATGTGGTTTTTGGTTCTCAAAAAAGCTGGGAAGGTTCTTTAACAGTGACTTTAATTAGTTATTTTATTTGTGTAACTCTTTTACTGGTTACTCAAGGTAATATTTGGCAAACTTGGATGGTTTCCTTAATTGTCGCCGTAATCGCCACGATTTTAGAAGCCTTTTCTTTTTTGGGCATAGATAATTTAACAGTTCCTATCGGTAGTGCTACCTGTGCTTATCTGTTAAATCAGTTACTCTCCTATTACTGAATAATTCCTGATCTAGCAAAATGATTTTTCTGAAATTAGAGATATCTAAAAACATAGATATTTAATTTTCTGTTGAGTAGAAATCCGAATAAATTCATATATTCAGAGTTTTCTGTAAAAACAACAAATATACATTGTGCAGATTTTATGTGAGCTAGGATTAATCTTTTAATAATACTATTCTAGTAATTAAAAACTATTTTGTCTCTACTTTTAGACGTAAATTTGCAAACTTTATTTTCTACCCGTAGGTTTATGAATTCTTAGGCAACAATGCTTATAGTTGAGTTGTTAGGTGATGGAACACCTAATTACGTAAGTGAGGCTAATAATTGTGTTAAATCAAATCAACGCATCCGATTTAATTGTTGCTTTATCTGATCAGCAACAAGAAATAGTGACTGGTGGGGCTGACTTTGAACTAGCTGCTAGTAACTATGCTAACAAGGGATCGCTCTTAATGGGAACAAGTGTCTCCGGTCCTCAAGGTAGTAGTGCTAACTCCGCAGGTAAGTCTAATACCATATTGACTGCGGGACAAGATTTCTTAGGTTTAGGTGCAGACCTTCCTGCTGGTGTAGGGGCTTTAGGTCCAGCAGTGCTACCAACTGATGCTGCAATTACAGCCCCAGTCGCAGCTCCTGGACCTATAGCTGCAATTGGAACATTAGGTGCAACTGGTACGGTTATTCAGTAAATACGGGACTCTAAGCCTATAATTTGCCCAATGTCAAAGCAGCACTGAACTAGTACACTGCGGCGTAAGTGAGTGAACCATTTTTAAGCCTTGCAATCAGTCAAATTTTCGCAGCTTTTAATGGTCATTTTATTTACGCCGTGTTGTACTAGTACCGAGAGTGGTATTGAAAATTAAGAATTAAAAACTAAAAAAGCAAATTACACCAGCTTTTTAAGGATTTTTAATGGTTACTTATTTTCGCTACTCTGCACTGCTAGTCAACAACTTTTTTAGACAACAAAGGGGGTTAGAGGAGATGACAATAACTTGCTCAACGTAAGTGAGGACTTTGAGAAAGTTTGATTCTTCTCCCCCATTTTCTTCACGCTTAATCCGCATCGAAGATTTGAGAAAGATAATTCCCACAACTAGGGCATAACCATCTCTACCCCCTTCACTAAATTATAACCGATGATCAAATTAATTTTCACAATGTGAATAGAGAAATTTAATTGTTTTTATTGCTGTCAATTTATTACCTAAGATAGTTACTTTTCGGCTGCATGATAGTAGTAATTTCTATCTTAGGTGAGACTATTTTAGTCCTAATCAAAGGTGTAATACCGTGAACTCCTTACAGAGTCAAAATAACAATTCTCCCTATCATTTAAATAACTCGACTACAAAGGATTTGCATATACTAGAAGCTAATGAGTTTCTCCCCCATATCGGTAAATGGATTCATATCGGTGGGGGGGTAATGATTAGTATGTTTGTAGTGGCTGTGAGTCTTACTTCTGTCCTCTATTACAACATCACAGTTAAAGTCCCTGCAACTATCCGACCATTGGGAGAATTACGGTTAGTTGAATCTGGCATGACGGGAACTGTGAAAAGAATTGTCGTTAAAGAAGATCAGCTAGTAAATAAGGGAGAAATAATTGCTTATATTGATGACTCCCAACTGCAATCTCAAAAAAGACAACTGCAAAATACTATCCAGCAAAGTCAATTACAACTTATTCAAATTGATGCTCAAATTAATCAGGTCAATACTCAAATAATTTCTCAAACCAACTTAAATGAGCGGACAATTATAGCTGTACAAGCTGAATTGGCTGGAACTAAGCGCAACTATAACGATCAGCAAATTAAAGCTGGTGCGGAAATGACACAAGCTAAAATAGCGATAAATTTAGCAAATGAGCAACTAGCAAGATTACAAAAAGAAAGGGTATTAATAGCTACTGTAGAAGAAGCAGAAGCAGCATTAAAACTGGCTACTTTACAGCGCGATCGCTTACAGAGTATAGTTACATCAGGAGCAATATCTCGCAATTTAGTTGAAGAAAAAGAACAAGCTGTTAAATCGGCTCAAGCCAAATTGGAACAAGCTAAATCTAGCACTAAAAATCTCCAAGAAGAAAAAGAACAAGCTGTTAAATTAGCCCAAATAAACTTACAAAAAGCCAAAATTGCCGTTAATCCCAGTAATGCAAATGTGACAATTGCCTTAGAAAAAATTAGGCAGGAAAAAGCCAGAGGTGAAAGCAATTTAGCCGCTTTAAAAAAAGAACGAGAAACATTAATTCAGCAACGGTTAGAATTACAAAAACAACAGATTCGCACTCATCAAGAATTACAACAGTTAGACAATGAGTTAAATAAAAGTGTGATTCGTTCCCCAGCTAATGGCACACTCATGCAGCTCAAACTTCGCAATCCTGGACAGGTTGTACAACTCAGTGAAGCTCTTGCTCAAATTGCTCCCGTGGATGCTCCTTTAATCATTAAAGCTCAAGTTTCTGCTAAAGATATTGACAAAGTAAAACCTGGACAAATAGTACAAATGCAGGTTTCAGCTTGTCCCTATCCAGACTATGGAACTCTCAAGGGAATTGTAAAAACAATTGGAGCAGATGTCCTAGCAATTCCCCAAAATAATTCAATTATTAGCACACCCCAGGTAGCTACTTATCAAATAAATATTGAACCACAAAATCTATTTTTAGCAAAAGGAAATCATGTATGTGATCTCAAATCTGGTATGGAAGGACGCGCGGACATTATTTCTCGTCAAGAAACTATCATGCAATTTATTCTCAGAAAAAGTAAATTAATCACCAATTTATAAATAAGGATTGAGGTTTGGTTAAGTAATAGCACAACCCGACAAAACAGCACAATAGAACAAAGACTTGCATAAAGTTGGGTTTCCTATCGTCAACTCAACCTACTAAACTTTTTTGGATAATTATGTTCAATATCTTTAAAAATCATCAAAATTATCAGTGTACTTTACAGTTAAGTGAAGAAGACTGTGGGGCAGCTTGTTTAGTTTCTATTACCAAGCACTATGGACGCTTTTTAAGCATGATTAAAAGCCGAGAAGCTGTGGGGACTGGACAATTAGGAACAACATTATTAGGTTTAAAACGAGGTTCAGAAAATCTCGGTTTCAATGCTAGAGCGGTCAAAGCTTCTCCAGAAATCATAGACAGAATTACAGAAATTACATTACCTGCAATTATCCATTGGCAAGGCTATCATTGGGTAGTTTTATATGGTAAAAAAGGCAAAAAATACGTTATTGCCGATCCGGCTGTGGGACTTCGTTATCTGACCAAAGAAGAATTAACCAATGCTTGGAATGGCGTAATGCTCTTATTAGAGCCAGATCCAGACCGCTTTTTTGAACAACCCCAAGAACAATCAAAAGGTGGTATCACGCGGTTTTTTTACCGAATTTTACCATTTCGTGGTTTATTAACTCAGGTTTTAATGATTAATATTGTCCTGGGTTTACTAGCTTTAGGAACTCCTGTTTTAATTCAATTATTGACAGATGATGTTCTCGTGCGTGGAGATGTGCAATTACTCACTGTTGTAGTTTCCGCAGTCGTAGTTATGAGTTTATTTAGTGGAGGTTTACAAGTATTTCAAGCCTTAATGATTTCTCATTTTGGGCAAAGATTACAATTGGGTTTAGTCTTGGAATTTGGTCGTAAACTGCTGCAATTACCCTTAAATTATTATGAATCTCGTCGCAGTGGAGAAATTACTAGCCGACTCCGAGATATTGGCGAAATTAACCAATTAGTATCCCAGATTGTGATTGTTTTACCCAGCCAATTTTTTATTGCTGTGATTTCTTTTTGCTTAATGTTATTTTATAGCTGGCAATTAACAATAGCAGTTTTATTAATTGCTGCTTTTATGACTTTATCAACCTTACCTTTTTTACCAATTCTTCAGCAAAAAACCCGCAGTCTCTTGGTCTTAGGAGCAGAAAATCAAGGTGTTTTAGTCGAAACATTTAAGGGCGCACAGGTAATTAAAACTACAAATGCTGCTCCTCAATTTTGGGATGAGTTTCAAAGTCGGTTTGGTCGTCTAGCAAATCTGGCTTTTAGTACGGTTCAAATAGCAATTATCAACGGGACTATTGCTAAAATTATATCTACAATTGGTGGTGTTATCTTGTTAGGATTGGGGAGTATGTTAGTAATTAAAGGCAATTTAAGCATTGGACAAATGTTAGCTTTTAATACTTTGCAAGTCAATGTTTTAGCTTTAATCAACTCATTAGTTGGCTTTGTTGATGAATATTTTCGTTCCCAAACAGCAGTTTCTCGATTATTAGAAGTTATTGATGCGACACCGGAAGTGGTGGGAGGAAGTCAAAAGCCAACTGCACAAATTTCTAGTGTGGCAGATATTAATTGCTCTCATCTTCAATTTCATCACGCAGGTAGAATTGACTTATTAGATGATTTTTCTCTTCAGCTTCCTGGAGGAAAAACTATTGCTTTAATTGGTAAATCTGGCTGTGGTAAAAGCACTTTAGCTAAATTATTAGCTGGTCTATATGTTCCAGATTCAGGTAATATTCGCATTGGTTTTTTTAATATCCAAGATATTGCTTTAGATTGTTACCGACAACAAGTAGTTTATGTTCCCCAAGAACCTCATTTTTGGAGTCGGACAATTTTGGAAAACTTCCGTTTGGGTACACCTAATATTTCTTTTGAAGACATAGTTGAAGCTTGTGATATTGCTGATGCAGATGGTTTTATCAGTCAATTACCGAATAAATATCAAACCGTATTAGGGGAGTTTGGTGCAAATCTTTCTGGGGGACAAAGACAAAGATTAGCGATCGCTCGCGGAATTCTCACAAATCCACCTATACTNATTTTAGATGAAGCTACCGCCGGACTAGACCCCATGAGTGAAGCTCATGTTCTAGATCGGCTTTTGGAACATCGTACAGGTAAAACCACAATTTTAATTACCCATCGTCCTAGCGTCATTCATCGTGCTAATTGGATTGTTCTCATCGAAAAAGGTCAAGTACAAATTCAAGGGACTCCGCAGACATTCCTCTCAAAACCCGGAGAGCATTTACAGTTTTTAACTGTATAAATGAATATTGTCAAAGTCTTTATTTTCCTATTCTTTAGCCAAACCTAATTACTTATGTAAGGAGTAATAATATGCTGAAAAATACTCAATTATTTAGATATCTTTCCGATACAGAACAAGAATCTGTAGTTGGTGGGCAAATATTTCCCATGTTAGGTTTATTCAGTGAAGGTAAGCTATTCTTCCAACAAACTGATCTGGAAACTGAAGGAAAAAGTGATTTAAAACTTGCTTCAGGTGACTCTACCTCACAAACTAGCAAATATAAATTATCCCAAATCACCATGGCACTTTCTTTCACTTTTGGGTTAATAACTATTAGTTCTAGTGCTGATAAGTTAAGTAATTTGTTTTCATAAAATAGCCAGATTTAAATTTAAACATCTTCTTGTAGAGATAGCTTTATTCTTTTTCTACATTTTCTGTTGTCTAATTAATTAATAATTTTTTAACCTGTAAACTAGATAATTTACTCTTGTTAATTAGATAAAATAAACATGAGTTAAAAGAAAGAGATTTATCTGAATAGATATATAACTTCAGAAGAATTTAAAATTTTATCAATCTATAGCTATGGAATCATTTATTTTTAATAAAAAATCTTTATAAAAGAAGTATAGGGATTATTCACCTAATCATAAATAGAGGCTAACAATCATGTCTCATCAAAACATTAAATCTGATTTACTCATAGAGTTATCGGCAGATCAACAACAGCTTCTTTCTGGAGGACAGCAAAATAATAATCAAAGACCAATAATCTGCTACAGATACGCCCCCTTTGAAGATAATTCTTCCGGTGGTAGAGGAAGAAAACGTAATGTCAATGTCGATGTCAATATTGAGAGAGGTAGACAGCAGAGATTTTAAGTAGAAAAGACCCATAAACTGGGTAGCTATTTAATTTACATCTGGCATTTATTAGAGGAGAGAGAAATTTGATATAACTACCTTAAAATAATTTAATTTTGAGAGAGTTTCGGTAACCTAAAAAGTTTTCTTCCAGGATTAGATTAAACTTTTAGCTATTTTGAATAGAACCACTAGGCATACCTATCAATTTTATCCTTCCTCTTGATTAAGAAACCAAACAATTCCCCACAGTGAGGCACATAATTATGTTATTTCAAAACAATCAATCCAACTTACTTGTAGAAATATCAGCAGAAGAACAACAACTTTTATCTGGGGGATGTTACCAATCATCTCCTCCTTCTTGTAAACCTAAAAAACAAAAATGTGGTTGCGACTACCAAAAGTATGATCAATATACACCCTCTGAGCCGGATCAAAACTATTCTGATTCTGGCAATAAGTGCGGTCAATAATCCTCTTCCTTAATAGCAATACCTCTAAGATACAAGGTTGGGTTGAGATAGGAAACCCAACAAAGCAAAAAATGGACAAGGTATTGTTAATAGGTAATTTCAATCTTGTAATTATAGAGAGAGGAGAAATTTTCAGCTACATTGCTTGATATCAAGTATCAACAGTATCTAATGCCAAAATCCGGGCGTAACTTTCTCCTCTCACCTTTTTTTTATAGCACTTTAAAATTGCAGTAGCCTGTCTATAGTCAGAAAATAAACTTATTTATGTAAATCAAAAGATATAAATTATAAACTGATATTTATAACTATAGAATCATTAAATTACTGAAAAATATCTTTATAAAAGAAGCATGGTTGTCCGAAACCTAATAAAAAATTAATTGAGGTTAACAATTATTATGTCAAACCAAAATATGTCATCTCAAAATATTCCATCCGATTTAGTTGTAGAACTATCCATAGAAGAACAACAGCTTCTATCTGGTCGTGGTGGTGGCTGGGGATCACCCCGCCGTCGCTGGGGTGGTGGTTGGGGCTGGAGACCCCGCCGTCGCTGGTAATAAGTTATCCCAATTTATTTAGATTTTAATACTCATATAGCTCATTCAAAAATAATCAGTTTTTGAGTGAGTTTTTTTAACAGACAAAGATTAAATATATATACGTCAAACAATGGAAATTCTAATTATTAGTTTATAACTATAGAATGATTACATTGATTGAAAATACCTTTATAAAATAAGTATGGGTGGATAGCACTCAATCAAACAATTGAGGTAAACAATTTGAGGTAAACAGTTATGCCAGGTCAAATTATCTCATCTAAGTTGTTGACAGAATTATCGGCAGAGGAACAGGAAGTTTTAGCTGGCGGATATCGCTGGTGTCGTCGTCCTTACAAACCCTACTATGGCTATGGCCGCCCCTATTATGGTTCTGGTGACGGCAGAGGCAGCCCCTACTATCGCTGCTAAACGAATGAAATCCAATTGTAAGATCAGCTAGTTACTTATTCTTGAAGAGAGCATAAATAAACGGAGTAATCTGTAGTTTATGTGAACCAAACCACTCAAAACATGAGTAAACGTTATCTAGGTCATAACACCTTGGG
>JGI12547J11936_1000097_pt1 | contig 18103 bp, 15 predicted proteins | sample LakEriepJuly2011_2_FD_11936 | JGI IMG/M metagenome (IMG submission 11936)
TAATTTAGCAGAGAATTACTTCTGTATCCTTCCTGCGGTTTAATGATTAATAGTGGAATTGTTGAGATTTATTAAGCAAAGATTATGAAGTATCGCTCAATATTAGCTAGTCTGATTTTAGCCTTAGTGTTGTTTGTGTTTCCCTTATCAGCGCAAGCTGCAAGCTCTTCGAGTGTAACTAATTCTCTTACTAACAAGGGAGTCGGAGGGAAGGACTTTTCTGGACAAAGTTTAATTGGGATTGAGTTTACAAGTGTGAAATTAGAGAATACTAATTTTAACAATGCTGATTTACGTGGTGCTGTATTTAACGGTACTTTACTGGATACTGTGAATTTTCACGGTGTAGATTTTAGTCAAGGTATTGCTTATTTATCAAGATTCAAAAATTCTGATTTAAGTGATGCAGTTTTTACAGAAGCCATGATGTTGCGTTCCACTTTTGATCAGGTTGATGTTACTGGTGCTGATTTTACCAATGCAATTCTAGATATGATACAGGTAAAAAAAATCTGTATTAATGCTAGTGGTGTAAATTCTAAAACAGGTGTAGATACTCGTGCATCTTTAGGATGTAAGTAAAACCCCAGGGTTATGAATTTTAGTCTCACGCCAAGGCGCAAAGGTAAGAGCTTTAAAGGTTAAACGTTTGAAAAAGCCTTGATTCGTAGGTTGGGTTGAACAAAGACCAAACCCAACTTCAGGCACTAAGTAGGTGAACAGAATAAAACCAATCTGTGTAAAGAAAAGTAAAATCGCCCAAAATCTCTTCACCCTTGCCTCAAGCCTAGTGCCATAACGACAATTTTCAATGCTAACCTACTTAAAACCAAAAAATGCGTTGGGTTGCGCTGTCGCTTAACCCAACCTACGAACAATGGCGAAGGTATTAATATTCAGTGCATTTTTAATAGAATTGGTATAAAAATCCGATAAAAAGATTTTTAACACTGTTATGAATAATTCTTTTTTTGCTTATTGACTTTTATTCTTAAAAAGGCTAAGGTTTTTCATGGCAATAATTGCCAGTAATTCGCAAAAATATTCTAATTGGAGTTAAAAAAATGACAATAAATAAAAAGGGATTTTGGGGGATTAGTGGAGGGCTGTTAGCCTTGACGGGAATGGCTTTGAGTGGTTTGGGTTCTATGCAAATAGCCATAGCTAACCCCTTGAAAAATCAACCAGCACCACGCTTAGTTGCTCAGAAAATGAACCCTTTAACTATAGTTTTTCCTAGTCGTTCTGATTCCACAGACTTGCAAAATAAAGCTAATAATGTGGCTGCTTTTTTATCTCAGGAGTTAGGGATACCTGTTAAAGCGCAAGTAGGTGATGAGACAGCCGCAGTAGAAGCTTTAAGAGCAAATCGGGCTGATGTAGCGTTTTTAAGTAGCCGTCCGGCTTTAAAGGCTGAACAATTAGCAAATTCTCGGTTATATTTGGCTGAAGTTCGCAAAAATTACTCTGGTAGGTATACTTATAATTCTATTTTTGTTGTTCCCAATAATAGCCAATTAAAAAGTAAAAATTCTCCAAAAGCAACTTTAGAACAACTCAGAGGAAAAACTATTGCTTTTACTTCTCCAACATCTGGTTCTGGGTTTCTTTTTCCTGTAAGTGAGTTAGTTAAACAGGGTTTTGTCCCTAACCGCGATCGCTTGGATAGCTTCTTTGGTAAAGTTAGTTATGGTGGAAATTATAGTAAAGCCTTAGATGCTGTAGTTAGAGGTCAAGCAGATGTAGCGGTAGTCTCAGAATATGCTCTTTTCCCTCCCTATTTGGCGGCTGAGAATAGAGATAAAGTCAGGATATTACATAAAATTTCTGGTGTTCCGGCTCATGGTATTGCGATTGATGATGATGTCCCAGTTATCATTAGAGAAAAGCTAATTAATGCTTTATTAAAGTTAAACAAATCCGAAAACAATCAATTACTAAGCAGTTTATATAATTCCACAGAATTGGTAAGAGTTGATCATAATCGTCATCTTCAACCAGTGCGGGAAGCCCTGAAAAATGCGGGGATGGAATAATCTTTAAAGGTCAGCATTCAGAATTAGGAATATTGGGAATAAAATTCTTAATTCTGACAAAATTATCATTTTCTGATGAAATTTTCACAAAACTAACCATGACTCCTTCCTCTGAAGTAATTACAAATTATCATTTATCTAAAAGTAACGTGAATTTTATTGAATGTTGTCATTTAGAAACAGATTATATTGCATCTCTACACCGGCCAATTTTAAATAATATTAATTGCCAAATTAATCAAGGTGAATTTGTCGTATTGTTAGGATTGAATGGGGCAGGTAAATCAACATTATTGAAATCACTTGTGGGTTTAGTTCCCTTAGTTAAGGGAGAAATTACAATTAATGGTGTTTCTGTGGGTGATCAAAACTTACCGCAAATTCGTCGAGATGTGGGAATGTTATTTCAAGGAGGGGGATTAATTCGCCAATTATCAGCAATTGATAATGTTTTATGTGGAAAATTGGGAGTGAGAAAGACGAGACAAACTTTATGGGGATTTCCGCAATGCGATCGTACATTAGCCTTAGAATTATTAATACAATTAGGTTTAAAAGAACAAATATATCAAAAAACTAGTCAATTGAGTGGTGGACAACAACAAAAAGTAGCAATTGCTAGAGCATTAATGCAATCTCCACAAATACTTTTAGCCGATGAACCTACCACAGGTTTAGATGTGGTAGCCTCACAACAAGTCATGGCAACTTTATCAGAATTGCATCAACAAGGATTAACTATTATTACCGTTTTACATGATTTAGCACTAGCTACAGAATACGCTCAAAGGGCGATAATTCTAGATAGTGGAAAAGTAGTTTATGATGGTAAATGTGAAAATTTACAAGCGCAATTTTCATCACATATCATTTAAGAAAGTTGAATTTATATTTAGTTATTAAAAACAATGAAAAAAATTTCTAATTCACAAATTTTTCATCGTTATCCTTGGTTTATTCCCTCACTTGTATTTCTATTGATGATAGGAGTTTACATTTGGGCATTACAAGGATTACAAGTTGATCTTAAATTATTAAGAGATAGTTGGCCTTTTATTACAGATTTTATTTCTCGGTTATTTCCTCCCAACTTACAAGTTTTAGATATTGCTATTAAAGGATTAATTGAAACCGTGCAAATGTCTGTCTGGGGAACATCCCTAGGTGCAGTTTTATCATTACCAATTGCCATAGCCAGTTCTAATAATATCGCCCCTTTATGGCTAAGATGGATAGCAAACCTACTGCAAAATGCTGTTCGTTCCGTACCTTCAATTATCTTGGGTTTAATCTTTGTTGCTGCTACAGGTTTAGGCGCACCTGCTGGAACATTGGCATTGGCAATATATACTATTGGTTATCTTGCTAAATTTTATCAACAAGCAATAGAATCTGTAGATCATCGTTCCTTAGAATCTTTACAGGTAATTGGGGCATCGAAAATACAAATTGTCCAGTATGGGATATTACCCCAAATATTACCTTTAGGATTAGGTTACACCCTATGGATGTTTGAATATAATATTCGTGCTGCTTCGGTTTTAGGAGTAGTTGGTGCTGGGGGAATAGGGTTTCAATTAAAAAGCTATATAGATGGTTTTGAATATACCAAAGCCACAACCATGATGTTAGTGCTATTAGTAGTAGTCACAGTTATTGACTGGTTTAGTAGTAAGTTACGCCGATATTTAGAGTCAATCTAGTCTTAATCTCAATGATCACTTTCCTAGATTTAAGACTATTCTTCCTTCTTCCTTCTTTCTTCTTCTTTCCTCTTCTTTCCTCTTCTTTCTTCTTCCTCCTGACTCCTGACTCCTGACTCCTGACTACTTATTAATAAAATCCCAAATAGCTTCAGCAACAACCCCAGCACAAGTTTCTGGTAAATTACTTTCCCCATGAGCAATATTATGTAACTGAACTTGAGGAATTAATCGAGCATAAGTATTACTTTTTGATATAGCAGTTTTTGTATCTTGACTACCTTGTAAAATCAAACAGGGAACTTTAATTTCTGGTAAGTGGTTTTCTAATAATTCTGCTTCTATTTCTGGTTTCTTGCGGTTAAAAAGTAATTGACAAGCCGTAGAGGATTGTAATAATTCTCTTCTTAATTCTAAATCTTTAACAATTCTTTCTTCCCAACCAATCAATCTCATCAGCGGCAGAATGAAGCGTAAAAATTTAATTATCAATGGTGAACAGTTAAATAACCGCCGTCTTTTTTGCCATTCCTTTTTTTGTCCTTTTGCTGCGACACCCTCCGGCGCTAACAATATTAAACCAGATATTTGCTCTGGATATTTTAAAGCATAACTAGCCGCAATCCAACCACCAAGAGAATTACCAACTAAATAGACTTTTTCTAATTTCAAAGCTTCTAAAAAATCAGCTAAACACTGGACTTGCAAATCTATAGAATGGTGAATATTAGGATTTGCTGATTCACCAAAACCTAGCAAATCTGGTGAGAAGCAATGGATATTTTTAGCCAATAGTTCCATTATCGATACCCATTCACTGCCATCATTCCATGCACCATGTAGAAAAATCATGGGTATTCCTGTACCAACTTCACGCCAAAACAGTACCCCTTGACTAAGTTTGATTCGGGAGTTACGAAATAAAAGATTCATTTTAATTTACTAATTTAGTTGTCTAAGTTGGGCAATTTTTAATTATAGACTTTGGATTTAATTTTCAAACCCAAAATCTTTCATCTTTGATATTTTATGCAAGTGTTGTTAAGCCATTTAAATAGTCTTGCAACTGACGAAAATGATCATGAGACATATCTGGTTTTGGTAAAGAACTAGGAGGAAAAGCTTGAATTTCCATGACTTCTAAGGAATCTGTTATTGCCATTTTTCCCTGAACTTCGACTTCAACAGTAATACAGATAGAATGAATCCGAGGATCACGATTTGGTGAAGAGTAAACTCCCACTAAACGGCGAATTGTGACCACTTCTAGCCCTGTTTCCTCCATCAATTCCCGACGGACTGCATGAGGAACATCTTCTCCCCAATCCACCATACCACCAGGCAATGACCAACGACCATCATCCTTTCTTCTAATGAGAACAATCTGACCATCAGGTAAAATGGGGATAATACTTGTACCAGTAATGGGGTGGCGGAATATAATACCCAGTACCGTTTGTCCAAAGTGCCATAAACCCCGTGTGGACTGAATCATTGGTTTAAAAACAGCCAAAATTTTCAAATTTAAAATTGCTTTATTGTATTTTATATATTTTTAATTCAATCATGTTGTTTCTGCAATCTGGAAAATTATTTCTTCTAATGTCCTTAATAATTCTTGCTCATTATATGGTTTGGAAAAATAGGCTTTTGCCCCTAATTGCATAGCTAACTGACGATGTTTACTACTACTACGGGAAGTTAACATGGCTACAGGAATATTTCTTAACTCTGTATTGTTATTAATCCGCTCTAAAAAGCTATAACCATCAATACGGGGCATTTCAATATCACAAATTACCGCTTGCACTTGTAAACCACTTTCCAGCTTTTCTAAAGCTTCTTGACCATCTTTAGCTTGTTCTACTTGATACCCACCTTTTTCGAGAGTTAGGGCGAGGTAACGGCGGACATTAATGGAATCATCAACAATTAAAATTACCCCTTTTTGGCGGCTAGGTTGTTTGACAGTTGCTACTTTTGGCGGTTTGAGGAATGCAGTTTGTAATCTAGTTGTTGGTAATTTATTACTGATATGGGGACGTTCACCTGTTGTAATCCATAAGACTAAATCATTAGTATTAATCAGGGGAACTACTCGACCATCACCAAGAATTGTACAGTTATTAAACCCACTGGGAAGGGGAATATTACCTTCTACTTGACGAATAGCTACCTCTTGCTCACCCCAGCAGCGTTCTACTTGAACTGCGACCTGTTGATGATCATGTTTGACTATCAATACACTTATAGCATTAATGATCGGCAAAGTTTCTAATTCCAGGTTATTGTAGCGGGAGCAGTTAAACTCAAAGTAACTATTTAGACGCAGCAATGGTAATTGATGGTTTTGCCAGTTAATAAATTCTTTGCCGTCTAGGAAGAAGATTTGCTCCTGTTCTAGGAGGAAAATTTCCTCGATTACGTCTGTAAAAAATGCTAACACTAAGCGATCGCTCTCAACCAATAAAACCCGCGCGACTGACAAGGTAAATGGTACTGATAAAGTAAATTTCGTCCCCACTCCGGCTTGGGTGTCAACATTCACATCTCCTCGCGCTAATTTCAGGTTATTACGGACTACATCCATGCCTACTCCCCGACCAGATAAAGCTGTTACCTGTTCCGAGGTGCTAAATCCTGGCTCAAAAATCAATGATAGTAGTTCTTCATCACTAGCGCTCGCCAATAAAGAATCATCCAAACCCATTTTTGAAGCGCGGTGACGAATTTTTTCTAAAGAAATACCTTGACCATCATCACGGACAGTAATAATTGTGCGATTACTATGATAAACTGCCTTCATTTCAATCAACCCTTGTTCGGGTTTTCCTTGAGTTCTACGAGTAGTAGAATCTTCAATTCCATGATCAAAAGCATTGCGTAACAAGTGCATTAAAGGCTCATTTAAAGCCTCTAAAATACCTCTTTCAATTAAAGTATTTCCACCTTCAATTTTCAACTGCACATTTTTTCCATATTCAACATTTAAATCTCTAATAGCTCTAGGAAAACGTTCCACTAAATCAGAAAAAGGACGCATTCTCACCTGAGTTAATTGTCTTTGCAATTGTTTAGAAGTTTTATTCAGTTTTCGCGCTATTTGGTCTGTATCATCCACACTTAATTGGATATCACTGGTAACTTCTGCAACTTGGACAATAGTTTCCATGACATTTTGAGATAAAAGATTCAATTTTTGATAGCTATCTTGTTCTATAAAATTATTTTCTGTTCCTTGATTACCATGATTAGCTGATTCCTCTACCAGATGATTATGAGTTATCATTTTTGCATAAGCTGTTCGCAGTTCTTGATTTTCTTGATCAAGAATTTGGACTCTTTGACTGAGATTACGCACCAATTTACGTAATCTTTCCATTTGCACATTTAACCCATTACGTTGAATAATCACTTCTCCAAACAAATCATTAATTTTCTCTAAATGTTTACTGGGAACTCTAACTGTATTTTCCTGATTTTCTCTTTCTTTAGGAAATAAATGAATATCAGTTTTGCGTTCGGTATATTTGTAATCTATTGGCAGATTCTCTGAAGCCAATCCGCTATCAGCACTAACAAAATCAGCACTTTCTGGAGATAATTCGACATTTTCTAATAATTGAAAATCAGAAATAGCTGATTTATTTAATAAATAATCCTGTTTATTTAATGGCTCAGAAAGATTATGATTAATAACTTCACCAAAATCAATTTTTGTTGGTAAATTACCTCGAAGATTACTTAATACTAAAGCTTGAGATTGTCGCCATGCTTTTAATGCTAAATCAGCAATTTCCACAGCACTATCAGGATCAGTTTCTAAGTAATGACTAACTGATTGACATAGTTGGGTAAATGCCGTTAATTGCAGCATTTCTCCTAACCCACCTAACTCAGTTGCCATCATTACTAACTCTGCTCTTAAACCCGATTTGTTACTATTTTTTAATCTAGCTTCTAGGTGTTGTAAATACTCTTCAACTTCAGTTTCAAATAATAAAGGAATAATTTCTGGATCATCTTCTGATGATAGTAAAGTTGTGATATCTTCTGGGGTAGGTTCACCTAAACGCTCATAAAGTTCGTCAAAAATTGGGTAACAAAATTTTCCTAACCAACTATCATCTAAATCATTACCCTTGGCCAGTAATTCCACAATCTGTCGCAACCAATCAACACTAGATAGTAATAAACTTTGTAAATGAGTATCAAGTTCCAAGGAATCTTTCTGAGTCTTTAAAACTTTAAAAGCATCTTCCAATTTATGAGCTAAATCACTTAATACCCGAAATCCCATCATAGCTGCTCCACCTTTAATAGAATGAGCGGCTCGCATAGCAGCATTAATATGTTCTAGTTCGATGCGTTTACTGGTGTCAATTTCCAGTAATATTCCTTCTAAAGTATTGAGATAATCAGTTGCTTCTTCCAGAAATTGCATCTGGATTTCTAATTCTTTATCTTTCGTCATTAGTCATTAGTCCTTAGTCATTAGTTATTAATTCAGAACAAATGAGAATATCAATTAGGTGGAAAAGTCTCAATAGTATCTTTTAACTCCTGAGAAATATCTACTACTTTTTGTAAAGATTGGGAAACCTCAAGAGAATTATCACTATTACGGGCTGATATAATAGTAATATCCTTAATAGTTTGACTAACAATTTGTGATGTTTGGACTTGAGATGTAGTAGAAATCAAAATTGACTGAACTAAGGTATTTATTTGCTGTGATCCATTAACAATTTGTTGTAAACTATGTTTGGCATCTTCGATAATATGGCTACTTTGGGTAACTTGATTAGTTCCCATGATCATTGTTTTTAATACTTCACCAGTTTCTCGTTGAATTTTCTCAATTATTTCCTCAATTTCTTGAGTTGCGGCTGCACTTCTGGCGGCTAATTCTCCTACTTCTTCAGCTACTACCGCAAACCCTTGACCCTCTTCCCCAGCTCTTGCAGCTTCAATTCCGGCATTAATTGCTAATAGATTAGTTTGCATAGCAATTTGATTAATTACAGAAACTACACGGGAAATTTGTTGGGAAGATTCTCCTAACCGTCTGACTTTTTTAGCTATTTCATCAACTGTTTCTTGGACAGAGAAAATATTTTGCAATGTTAAATCCATCGCTGCTTCAGTTTTAGTAGCCCTATGGTTAACATCATTAACAATGGTAACAGCTTGTTGTGCTATATCAGCTATAGATTGAATAGCAATAGTCATATTGTCAATGGTTTCTAAGCTTAGGTGTATTTTTTCAGGTTCGATAATTGCTTCTGTTGTGAATTTTTCCAAATAAACATTTACTTCACCAATAGCTTGTTGAATTTGATTGACAATTTGCTGAATACTATTCTGAAAATTCTGGAGTTCTGAAGTGTCTTGATTAGTGTTTGTCTGACTATGTGCTTTTAATCTTTTTATCTCTACTAGTAAATGGGATTGTTCTAAAGCATAGCCAATTTGTGTAGCAATTTGGGTCAAAAAATTAATTTCTTCAGATTGCCAAATATGAGAATTATGGCAATGATGAGCAATCAAAAATCCTTGAATTTCTCCATGACTTAAAATTGGTGCTGTTAAACTGCTTTGCACAGAAAATTTCTTTAACCACTCGATATAACTACTCGTTAAACTTGACTCTTGTTCAATATTTGATATTGCCTCAAATTGACTATTTTTACCAAGTTCTCGCCAGTGGGAATCATTGTTATATCCACCGAGCATTTTTTGGCAATCATCAATTACTGATTCAGCAATTACCTTAACAGCTTGGGTTTTTCGATGCAGTTTATAAACGATGACTCTGTCTGTTTTTAGAACTTGACTAACTTCGGAAATGGCAGTTTGATAAATAACCTCAGACTGAAGATCTAGACGAATTTTTCTAGTAATTTCTAGGAGTAATTTTAGCCATTCAATTTCTTCTTCTTGTTCCTCTTCTTTATTAAATACATCTAAATGTATTTGCTCTTGAATTTCCTTAGAGGATGTTATAGATGTACTAAAAATTTTAGAATTAATCCACTGACTTAACCAAGCTATAAACAACGTCATCAATAATGCAATTAATGGTGTTGTACTAGCAATTAATGTCAAAAATTCTCTCTGCGGCTTAAAGGCAATTGCTGCATCTTTCGCCACAAGTAACTGCCAATTGATATTCGGTAAACCTGATAATATTGGCAATGGTACATAACTAATTAGTTGCTGCTTTTGATTATTTTTGGACCTGGCTGTAAATGTATCAATATTTTTCGCATTCAAAACATTAGTTAAACTAGGATATATACCTATCAACTTCTCACCAAATAAATTTTGATCGGAACTAATTAAAATTCTTCCTGTTCCATCTAAAAAATAATATTGATTAGTCTCATCTATATAACTTTTTATTACTGTTTCTAAAGCCTTTACAGGCATACGGGTTCTGACTATACCAATAGTATTACCCCGAATTGGATCTTTAATTGGTGCAGCTATATAAATTACTGCGCCTATATTTTTAACTATTTCTGCTTGACTAATAATAGGAGTATTTTGTTTGATTACTTCTTGAAAATAGATCCGTTGTTTTTCGGAAATTAAAGATTCTCCGGCTGATTGAATAATCACTTTTCCATTAAGATCAAATACAGCGACACTATCATAAACCTTAACAGTTTTCATCAAGCGATCCAAGGATGCTTGTGTTTCTGTATTAATGATGCTGACATCAACTTTACTTGTTTTGCTAGATTTTTCTGATCCGGCCTTGTTTCCGGAATTAGGAGGACTTAAAAAAGATATACCAGATAATACTTGAATATCTCCATAACGTTGTCCAATAAAATTATTAACTTTATCACTCAAGTTAATTGCTTTAGTTTCTTGGGATGTAATAATTTGCTTTGTAATTAATTTGCTTCCAAAAAGATAAGCGATCGCCCCAATTCCCAAAACTGGTAAAGTACCAATAGCTATGGATAAAATTATAGCTTTTGTACTCAATTTAAATTGTCGTAAATATCCTATTCCCTGATGCCACACCCTATTATAACTAGAATTTTCTCCTCTAATATCAACAACTTTTGCTGAAGAAATTAAAGATGCGTTATTTTGAGAATTGCCACTTTGTTTGATATCAGTTTTATTCAACATATATTCCTCACACCACATCTATAAAATAAAAAAATTACCCCTTCTTCCGAGTATTAATTATTAGTTAATACCAAGAATATCCGAACGTAAAATATGCAGTGCATCTAATACCAATAAAATTTCTTCCTGTTGCACCACACAACCACACAAGTAAGGTACTAAACTAGATGCTACTTGTCCTACGGGAGAACGAATATCATCAGCAATAAATTTAGTTGTGCCTTTAATCTCTTGAACAACTAAACCCAAGATCATTGATTCTATTTGAATAACAATGATATTATACTGACGCAACCGATGATCGAGACATTCTAAATTAAACATCTTAGGTAAATCAACTACCCAAATTATATGACTGCGCCAATTCATCAATCCTAATATACAAGCGGGCATATTCGGAATAGCTGTAACCGATGTCACAGGTACAACAACTGCTTCTTGAGTATGAGCAATGGATAAAACAGCACCAGTTTGTTGATTAAGTTGAAATTTAAGATAGCCATTTTCTCGGCTGTTGTATACGGCTGCTTGATGATTAAAGTCAATGTGTAATTTTTTCATGGGCGAGTATTATGAACATTAATTTATGGGGTTATATAGCAATACCTTTGCTGTTTTTTTGTAAAATATGTAAAATATATGTCTAAAATCACTCTGCTATGTTTTGATCAATGAGTATAATATACACAAAAAAGCACTATCAGGATTTAATTTTCCTGAGTGCTTTTAATTTGGCTATTTATTTAAAAGTGCGGATAAAAGGACTTGAACCTTCACTCCTTTCGGAACTAGAACCTAAATCTAGCGCGTCTGCCAATTTCGCCATATCCGCATCAATACCTTACCTTAGCACAATAAAATATTTATGGCAATAGGTAAAAATACAAAATTTAAAATCAGGGTATGGGGTATTGCTCTACATCACAGCTACACGAGGTAGACGGTGCTTGAAGCCGCAAAGAATTTCCCAAGAAATGGTATTGAGGCAATTTGCCCAATCATCAGCGGATATTTGTTCTTTTCCCTGTTCTCCTAGCAAAGTGACGATTTCCCCTTCTTGCAAATCGGGGATGGAACTCACATCTAACATAATTTGATCCATGGTAATTGCGCCAATTTGTGGCACACGCTGTCCACGGATTAACACCTGCATTTGGTTAGAAAGATGACGAGGAACTCCATCGGCATAACCAATGCCAACTACAGCCAGACGCATTTCTTGAGGAGCAATAAAATGATGACCATAACTAACTCCAGTTCCTGCGGCTATGGTTTTAACTTGGGTAACTCTAGCTTTGAGTTGTAAAACGGGTTGCAGTTTGATGTGATTTTGTAAGTGATTAGCAGGATAAAGCCCATAAATGGCTAAACCTACCCGCACCATATCATAGTGTAATCTTGAATCTGCCAGGGTAGCGGCTGAGTTGGCTAAATGTAAACTGGGAATTGTGATCCCTTTAGCTTTGATGTGGGCGATCGCCTCTTCAAATCTGCTATGCTGTTCCATCATCACCGTAGCGTCGGGACTATCTGCTGTTGCTAAGTGAGAATAAATACTGGCAATATCTAAATGGGGTAATCCTTGTACCAACTGCACAAACTCCGCCGCTTGTTGCCAATTAGTGCCTAATCTAGACATTCCCGTATCTAATTTGATATGGACAGATAAAGAAGAATTATAGTTAATAGTTTCTAATGTGTTGGAAAATTCTAAAGCTTGCTTAGGACTACACAGTGTGGGCTGAAGTTGCCAATGAGCGATCGCCTGAATTTGCTCTGGCGTGTTGGTTGCCCCTAAAATTAAAATCGGGGCTTTAATGCCATCTTCCCGCAATTGAATACCTTCGGGAACAGTCGCCACACCTAACCAACCAGCACCCGCTTCTAAGGCAGTTTTAGCAACTGCTACCGCCCCATGTCCATAGGCATCCGCTTTGACAACTGCCATTAATTGGGTGCGTGGTGATAAAAACTTGACCAACTGCTTGACATTATCAGACAACGCCCCTAAATCAATTTCTACCCAAGCCCGCTGAGAAAACCAAGCATAAGTATCACATTCCTGATTGTCAGCAAAAATCGGGGTTTGCTTGCGACTTAACATTGCACTTCACTCCTATCACACCACCGAAAAGCTTCTCACATCCCCTAGAAGCTATATCACTTTAATCAGGAAGTTTAACTTTGATCCGGTAATTTATACAAGATAGTAGCACGAGCAATATTATTAGTGTGTCTGAATACTCAATAATTTTTGTATTTATTAGAAGATAGTTCTTCCTTATCAGTTTCATCATAACAAATTTGAAATCAAAAGTCAACCCCTAAATCCTCTTTTATGGCGATTTTAGGTAAATAAGATCCCGGACTTCTTTAAGAAGCTCAGATTCTCAGTCAAGCATCAAAGTATAAATTATTCTCATATCCCCAGCGGAGTATATTTGTGTTAATATGTGTAAAACTAATACCTTGAGCGCAGATTCATGAGGAAGGTTTTAGTCCTGAACGCCTCTTACGAACCGCTCAACATCACCAGTTGGCGACGTGCCACCGTGTTGTTGATTAAAGGCAAAGCTGAACGCTTAGAATACAACGGTAAATTCCTTTACTCGGATTTTCCCATGCCGACCGTGATCCGGTTGCGCCACTATGTCCGCGTTCCTTATATGGAAATTCCTCTCACTCGGCGAAATATCCTGCATCGTGATAGCCATACCTGTCAATACTGTGGTCACACAGGGGACGGGTTAACTCTCGATCATGTGATACCGAGATCACGAGGTGGTGGAGATACTTGGGAGAATATTACTACTGCTTGTGTACGCTGCAATATCAAAAAAGGCTGTCGTACACCTCAAGAAGCCCGAATGCCTTTGCGTCATTTACCCCGTCAACCTTACAGTAGTCTCTACTTTGAGGTAACGAAGCATCTGAAAAGTGGACTTCACCAGGAGTGGCAAAAGTATGTCATAGGTCTTTGACATTACCCAAAATTAACTACAAAAGTTCAGGTCAAAATTCACCTGTAGATATATCCGTTTGACTAAATAAAGTCAATGATAGTGACTACAAGTAGGGGTTTCACTTGCTTTTGATTAGTGTTTACTACAGCTTATGGCAAGTTTCCACTAAGCTGATATTTTCATGTCCGCAGCATTAAACAACCTTAATTTCCAGAATTGGCGTTTTGTTCTTTAAAAAACGATATATAGATAGATTTTGTTCTTAACTGATAATTTGTTACAATTATAAGTGGATGACTTGCCAGCTAGAAATTGAGATGTCAATTTGCACACGGAATGTCCAAGATAACACAAGTCAAATAAATATTCAAGATAATTATCAAATTTTTTTCATAAAAATCTGCATATTTGTTTAGACAAAATCACAAATTATGAGGTTGTATATAACCCAAGAGGTAAAGCGTACCTGATTTTCAGCATCTCTGTAGCACTTGAGGTAGATGTAATAGATCCTTGACTCATGCTATTGACAAAAATAAACCGCCCGACAAAGTGCCAAGACAATTAATTTTAGATTTTTGCCAAGTCTCATGTAGCTTTACAAGCGCATTATTGCTTGGATTATGCCTGAATGGATAACCCCACTTTCCCCGCTTAAAAATACAGTTACTTATGTACGTGAATTATCCGGCTCCTCAATTTGAGAGTTTATCATTGACCACAGATCCGCATCCAGAGGAAATAGAGATAGAGAAAGAGATAGAGAAAGAGAAAGAGAAAGAGAAAGAGAAAGAGAAAGAGAAAGAGCTAATTGAGCTTCCACCTTTAACCCGGACTTCCTTATCATCCTCTAATGGTGATGGAGGTATCTATTTAGTTCAGCGTGGCAATTCTCTAGCATCTCAAAAATCAGAAGAGTTACAGAAAACGCTGCTTGCACATCGCCATGAACGTCAATTAGTGATTTTACAGGATTTTCCCGATCCTGATGCTCTTTCTTGTGCTTGGTCTTACCAACTAATTGCCCAACAGTATGATATTAAGTGTGATATTGTTTACGCGGGAACTTTAAGCCATCAGGAAAATATTGCTTTAGTTAAGCTAACTAATTTACCTGCTCAACGCTGGACGATGCAAACTTTAAAAAATAAAGATTTGTCGTCTTATCAAGGGTTTGTGTTAATTGACAACCAGGGAACTACATCTCAATTATTACCAGCAATCCAACAAGCGGGAATTCCCCTGATAGTGCTGGTGGATCATCATAGTTTACAAGGGGAACTCAAGTCAGAATTTGTTGATGTTCGTCCTTACGTACGAGCTACAGCCACAATTTTTACTCAATACTTACAAGCAGGATTATTAACTTTAGATAACAGCATTAGCCAGCACGTTAAATGTGCTACAGCTTTAATGCACGGTTTGCGCTCAGATACAAATCGGTTGATGCAAGCCCAAGAAGAAGATTTTATGGCTGCTGGGTATTTGAGCAGGTTTTATGATGCTCAGTTACTAAATGCTATTTTGCAAGCAAATCGTTCTAAGCGGGTGATGGATGTGATCGAGCGATCGCTTAAAAACCGCATCGTTCAAAATAACTTTTCCATAGCTGGTGTTGGTTACTTGCGCTATGATGACCGGGATGCAATTCCCCAAGCCGCTGATTTTCTGGTGACGGAAGAAAATGTGCATACCGCAGTAGTTTATGGAATCGTTCATGATGAAGATGACGAACTAGAAGTGGTGATAGGATCTCTGAGAACCACAAAACTTACCTTAGATCCTGATGAATTTATTAAAGAAGCCTTTGGACAGGATAGCACTGGGCGATTTTTTGGTGGTGGAAGAACGGGTGCGGGAGGCTTTGAAATTCCCATGGGTTTCTTATCTGGTGGTAATGAAAATTCGGCTTATGCCAAAATCAAATGGGAAGTTTTCGACGCACAAATCAAACAGAAATTATTGAGATTGGTGAATCCTAGAGATAATCCAATTTAGTCTTAAATCGGATTTAAAGACTTGATTGATTTAGGGTTTAGCAATGCTGAACCCATGCAAATGAATTTAGCTTTTGCTGTCAAAGAAGCAGGTATAAATTTGGTACAATTTAGAAATATATCCAAGATTTGTTGAAGGTGCTTATAAGTTTGTTAAGTTATAATCAAGAGATGCACTGGGAATGCCAATAATACCTTTTGAATTTCTCATTCCCAGACGGCCTGTTTCATTACAAGCAAAACCAAAAGGACTGAATGAATGGAAAACTTTTGTTCGTTCTGAAGCCGAAAAGTTTTGGAAAGGTGACAGTCCAATTAAAGGATCTTATCTACAGCTTACGCTAGTTTACATTTGTAGTGATGATTCTCCACCTGATACTGATAACATTATCAAACCAATACAGGATGCACTTATAGGCTTAGTTTATGAAGATGATAATTTAGTATTAGATGTAGATAGTCATCGTCGGTTTATGTCAGATCCGATTGATATAACAAATTTACCTTTATTATTGCAAAAAGGTGTCATCTTTGGTAAAGAATGTGTTTATGTCAAAGTAAGTGAATCTCAACCATTGGAAAAATACTTATGATAGACAATACTAAAAGTTTACGTGATGATAAAGTTGAATCTTTGATCAAAAAGTATCGTGATGAAGGATTTACAGTTATACAAAACCCGAAGGTGGATCAATTACCCTTTGATTTGGATAACTATCAACCAGATATTCTTGCTACTAAGAATAAGAATGAATCTGGTTTAATAATTGAAGTAAAAACCAGCATTAGTCCAGTTTCAGTTGAGCGTTTACAATCTGTAGCAGAAGAAGTGAGTAGACATCCAGGCTGGCGTTTTTTATTGGTGACACTTGAAGATATACAAGCAGAATCATTACCAGGAACATCGGAAGAACTACCTTCTTGGGAAGAAATAATTGAGCAATTTAGTCAAGTTAGCAAGCTTATTGAAAATAATAATATTGAACCTGCTTTTCTTTTTCTCTGGAGTGTTTTTGAGGGAGCATTAAGAAAAAGAGCAGTTGATGTATCAATTCCTGTTGAACGTTTACCAGTCATAAGATTGCTAAGAACAATGTACTCTTTAGGAGAGTTATCAATTTCTGAATTTGATATTATTCAAGCTTACTTAGAAAAGCGTAATCGTCTGGCTCACGGTTATATTCAGAAGCTAGATTCGGAGGTTTTACATACCTTTATAATGTTGATTGTTAAGTTATTGGGAGAATGGATTTCTAATATATCTGAGAACCAAAAAATAGCAGTTCTAGAGGTTGTTAGGCAAATTATGTCTAGTATGACAAAAAATAATCAGGAAAACACAGCACAAACGAATCAAAAAATTCAAGAAATAGTAGTTTCTGAGTTACATAATCACCCAAAAGAAAAAGAAATATTGGCAAAGATTAAGCACGCAGTGGAAAAAGAAGAAGGAGGAAATAATTTTTTCAATGAACTTCAACACTTATCTGATGAGTATTACGATACTTCTACTGAATCTAAAAATCAACAGGTAAACAAAAATGAAATAATTTTAGATGATAACGCACAAATAGCACTTGATGCTTTACCAACTCAAGAAAAAGAAAAGATTAGTCATGCTATTAGTTATCTAGAAAAATTTCCTGATTGTCCAGAAATTGAAGTTCCTAACCTAAATTCAAGCCCAGATAATGATTTTATTGCGAAGGTAGGCATATATCGAATCATTTTTGAATTTCAACCTAAAAAAGTAACTATTATTGATATAGTTAATTACAAACGGATTGAAATATTATATGGATTATTAGCAAAGGCTAAAATATGAGAGATCTAGATTCTTTTGATATAGATATTAATATGAAATTACTAATTTTATCCTCTTCTTTGCGCCTTTGCTCCTTTGCGTCTCTGCGCGAAACAAAAAATCATATAAAAACGCCAAACTAAAAACATGGAACTATACTTAATTCGTCATGGTATCGCCGAAGAACATCAACCGCAACTAAAAGACGAAGAACGACAACTCACCCCAGAAGGACGACAAAAGACCGAGAAAATAGCTCAAAAATTACTAAAGCTAGAATTACATTTTGATCTAATTCTTACCAGTCCCCTAGTCCGCGCTTACCAAACAGCAGAAATACTCATTACTGCTGGACTAAGTTCCCAATTAGAAGCATCAGATCATCTTAGCTTTGATGGTAATATTCAAAATTGGTGGCAAGAATGGCTGAAACCTAGAAATTATCCCCAAA
>JGI12547J11936_1000102_pt1 | contig 17964 bp, 15 predicted proteins | sample LakEriepJuly2011_2_FD_11936 | JGI IMG/M metagenome (IMG submission 11936)
AATTTCATGATCACTCCTCCCGTCAATAATTTCAATAATGCCAGCAACTAGACAAATTGTGAGATTTATGCACCAATAACCAGTTTCAGTTATATCAATACCTTGTCCAAATCGAAAAAAGTCTTGATTTGTAGGTTGGGTTGACGTATGTTACCCAACATGATCATCGGGTTGTGCTGTCCCTTAACCCGACTTACAAAAAATGGACAAGGTATTGTCATATAGCAGACCATTTATTCTCCAAAAAACTTGTGGTAGCTATTTGGTATCAGCTATCAATTCTCGAAATAGGATTTTGTCAAACCTTTTGGTGGTGATGATATTATCACCTCTAGAAACTGAATATACACATTAAAGTTATTTTATTTTTATTTTTGCTTGGCTACTCATTTCCATTATCCCACCCAAAAGCCTGAAAACCCTATTATATGTCTTCTCTAGGAAGAAAGAAGATCCTGATGTTTTGCCATTGAGTCCTCTATTTAGAGACGCTCTAATTGTATCTAACGTTCCCAAAAGGTCAGTTGTCAGGAGGAAAAAAGAAGAAGTAAAATCCCCCTGCCCCCTGCTCCTCTGCCCTATACTTGACTATGTAGTAAAAGGTAACTATATGGTTCTTCTAGGGATTGCACGGTACTAGATTTAATGGCATCTAAATAACGTAGTAATAACTGGACTTGTTGTAAATTGGGACGATAGGAGAGATTGCCTTGCTTTTCAAATAGTGGTGGAGAGTTTATGCCTGCTTTGAGGGAATCAATTGCTTTGTAGTCGAGATTTTCCTGGGAGTGATGGGTCAGCCAAAGGTAATCTGAAGCCGCAGGAATTAAGCCTGGTGGTAGTTCACCTTCTAGGAAAGCCAATAACCGCTGTTGACAGATACGGGTATTGATACCACGACTTTCAAATAACTGCAAGACTTCACCAAAGGTTAAAGAACGGTTGGGCAATAGTTTTAGCAATTCAGAGAATAGGAAATAATCTGTGTATTGTTGTTTAGGTATGTCTAAAACTTGGGGATGCAACGGTAACATAGTTAAACCTAATGCAACTCGACTGCAATTAGGAGCGCCGTTTTCACCAAGGTATAAGTCCTGAATAATTTTGGCATTAGGCAATTTTTGCCGTAACCAACGGTTAATAGTGCCGACGGAAGCCACACCACCGCTCAGGACAGCTTGATTAATAGCTTCGGTGGGAATACCACGGGCTACTAATAATTTGTTAAGCTCTCGATTGAGACGACGGACAAAGGGGACAAAGACTTGACTTTCTAAATCTCGGCGCTGTAATACCCAACTTTGGTCGGCGAATTCTAGGGTAAAGGTTTCTTGGTGCTGTAAAATTAACTTTAATGCCAATGCTGCATCTAATAAGGCTTGTCCCAGGAGAGAACTTTCTAGACGTTGCTGGAGACGAATCCGTGCTTGTGTATCTGGTTCTCCAACTTTGGGTAGTACCAGTCCTTCTAAACCCAAATTAGAGAATTGCATTTGGTCTAAACCGGGAATTGAGGGTTGCCAATGCCAAGGATTAGCATTCGCTTCTTCATGATGAAATTGCCCAGGTTGGCGAAGTTGGCGGGATTTTGGTGGTAGTAGTAACTGACAAATAATATCCTGTTCAATGCCTTTACCAGAGTAGGCAAAATTGTGGAGCATGAAGTTTTTGTATACCAATTCTTCCAGATTTGCTGGTATATCTACCAAGGTCATTTCTACTAACGTTGCCCCAATATTAATTGCTAAAGTGTTACCTACCAGGAGATAATTGCTAGTTTTTAAAGCCCGTAAACCCTGCTTTTCGCTGATTTGGATAGATTGACCATTGGCACTGTCTAATTCTGGCAGTAAACTGGCGATCGCTTCTTCCACAAAAAAGACTTGTTGAGGATGAGAGATAAGTTCGCTAGTCACAATCGCTTCTCGAACATTAAAGCGATATTGTTCTGTCCAACTGGAAGGACAAGTACAGATNACACCAGCGATATTCTTAATTACCTTGGAAAAAGTTGGTATATTCATTCCCACAGCATTAGCAATTAAAGCTGGTGTGGTACTAGTTTGACTAGCTCTGAGAGTTGATAGTAGCTTAGAGAGCGATCGCACTACCCAAATCAATGGACCTGCGGAAAACTCATTTAATTGCAGCATTGGTTCCCATTTTTGTCGTTCTTGCTGGTAGGGAACTGCTATTTGTAAATAAGGCTTTAACTGTGCTGAATAAAGATGAGGGGAAGATTCTGATTGTCCATTTTTCACCTGATGAGAAGTTGAATTTGTCGGTAAATAAACTTCTGCTGGTAACCGGAATGATTGTTGAAAAGAAGCATCACCACTTTGATTTTCTGCTGACCAATAAATTGGATAAACTACCAATTTAGAGTGATTTAATAAAGCCGCAGAAATTCCTGTCGTGCCAATATCAATTCCTAAATACCAAGTCGTATTTAAATTATCCTCTGGGACAAGATGATTATTTTCATCATTGGGAATTGAGGGTTGAGGACTGGTAATTGGAGTTTGCTCACTGGTAATTGAAGCTTGAGAAAAATCTTCTTTTTCTACTTCTATATATGTCTGAGTTGTCAAACTTAAATCTACTTCCTGACAGTTATCTAAAGCTATATCCTGATTTTCCGGTTCTATGTGGGAATTATCTGATTGATTGATAACTGTTATTGGTACTTGTTCATGAGTCGTATCTACTAACAAATCAGTCAGAACTGTAATTGTATCCACAGAATTTGGTTCTGCTAACGTAGTGCTGTCAGCTAGACTAGAAACTNTCGAACTGTTAATTTCTAATGCTGATAAATCATGATTAACCACTTCAGAAGCAATGGATAAACTTTCATCTTCCTTCAGCAAAATATCAGGAGAAAATGAGAAACTTAGCGGTGAAGAAATTTCAGTATTAAAGAAACTGGCATAAAGTTCAGCTACTTCATCAGTATTTGTTAATTGTAAATCTTTTGCAGATTGTGTTGGCTCTTGTAACAACTCTGTATCCAGATNAATTGGCAATATTTCCGCAGCAGGAAGTTCTACAAGTACATCTTCTGAAGGTGTTAATTGTTCAACAACCGTGGACTCAGCTAATAATGGTGATGCCGCAGTCGGAAGTTCTGTAGATACATTTTCTGAAGGTGTTAATTGTTCAACAACAGAGGACTCAGTTAATAATGGTGATGCCGAAACTATTTCAGTGTTGACATCAGAAATAGAAGACTCATTAATCAAGACTTGTTGTTGTAAATATTGAGTCAAATTATTGAGAAACTTCGCCATCAATTGTTCACCTTGCATCCCCTCATTGTGCATTTTAGCTAATGCTTGGGATAAGGATTGATAATAGGCGTTAATATTCCGTTCTAGGGCTTCAAAAATAGTATTAACAGTTCCATCTAGAGACAGTAAGCGTTGATCTAAATTCCGAGCCAAATTTGCCAACTGTTCTACCCTTTCTGCTGATTCTAAAATAGGTTGAATGGCAGAAGTAATTGCTTCTAAATTCTGTAAATCAGGGTTAATTATTACCGCAGAATTTGATTTTAGATGTGGCACTAAACGACCCATGAGGACTTCTAAAAATTCAGAAATCATTTCGTCTTGGTTCGCTAACTGCTGACTTAATGAATGGTTTTGCAGTCGCTTTTGCTCTAGTTGCCTAATTTCCTGAATCAAATCTGCTCTTTCTGCTAACAGCCTGGATAATTCCGCTTGTAAAGGCTGAATTAAGACCATCAATTCTTGTTTGATTTGTCCTGTTTCAATATTACTAAGCTCTGGTTGATGCGAACCAGACTCAAATACAGATGGAACATTAACCTCTTGGTTAAATTGTGTCAAGAGAGATGAAAATTTTGGTGTGGGAAGTGGGTTTGTAGTTTCCGGTAGGACATCATCTTTTGATACTTCCTCCTCACTCAGTCGCACCAAGAAGTTATGTACTCGTTGTAAAACGTCTTTTTCCTGTTGTCCTTGGTTAGACAGGAACTTAGAAATGCCTTTAGCTGTGTGAGACAGTAAGTGATCAATATCTGCAATTAGTTGGTGAATTTCATCAATATGGGAAGTCACGTTAAATTACCTTAGTTAAAAATGTACAAAATTTTAGAAGATTCAGGTTTAGGTAGTTTTTAAGCGCAGAGCGCAGTCTACGCGATTGCGTGGTGTTATTCATGCACTCTCGTGAGGGATACAGGAAAATCAAATAATACTTCTAAGTAGGTTGGCGTTAAAAATTGTCGTTATGACAAGGGAACAGGGAACTCTTAACTGGGAACAGGGAACTTAAACATGAGTTTTTCCTGTTCCCTCTGAAATTTTTATAACATAGTTGGTGTAATCTCAGACAATCTCTATTAAAGGTGGTTGTAATTTAATGGGTTGCGACAAGTTAACAGAAAATTGCGGTTACGGGAATCAGATAGTCAGTCACGGGTGGCGGATACGTTGCTATTTTTGGCAGAGGGGCAAAGCAAACAAGAGAATACAGGCACGGAAATTCCTAATTTACCCCACCGCGAGTTAAGTAGTTTAAGTGGATTGGCACGGGAAACTGTGACAAGAGTGCTGAGAAAATTAGAAAAAAAGGGTTTGATTGTGAGAGATCAAGATATAATTCATATTCCCGATTGGTCAGCTTTGGAAAAAACCATCGTTTAATTTAGTTGCCTGCATGAGTATTGTNGATTTGCTCCCAGAAGAACCAGAGAAAGATTCATCTCCTGAATCTCTTCCCCAAAGTCAATTACAGTACCAACCTCTTAAAGTTGAGAGTACCTTGAGGATGGTGGAAACGGCTTTCTTAGCAAGTACGGCGAGTTTAATTTGGTTTATTAATTTTTATGTTCCTTTGGGTCCTGTATTGCGGGTGTTTTTTCCTATCCCTATTGCTTTGGTTTATTTACGTTGGGGTAAACGGGCAGCTTGGATGGCAGCGGTGACTTCTGGGTTGCTGTTGTCTGTGTTGATGGGTCCATTCCGCAGTTTGTTATTTGTCATGCCTTTTGGCTTGATGGGTGTGCTATTGGGGGTGACTTGGTATCGTCGTGTCCCCTGGATTGTTTCGATGACTTTAGGGACGTTATTGGGGACTATGGGGGTGTTTTTTCGGCTGTGGTTTTTGTCTGTGCTATCGGGGGAAGATTTGTGGGTTTATGTGATTAACCAAGTGACAGAAATTATTGAATGGATTTTTTTAAAGTTGGAATTGTTAATGACTCCCAATTTATTATTAATTCAATTAGGAGCGATCGCTTTCATTGTTCTTAATAATTTTATTTACTTGTTTATAGTCCATCTTACTGCTTTGTTACTTTTGGATCGCTTAGGAAATCCCATTCCCCGTCCACCTCATTGGGTGCAAGTGTTGATGGATTATGAGTAGTCCTAACTATGATTTTTTGATTAATTTGATGAAGATGATTAATTGTAAAAGTCATAACTATGATTTTTTTGATTAATCTGATGAAGATGATTAATTAATCAGGAAAATCAGAAAAATCAGAAAAATCACAGTTTAGATATGATTAATATTTACACACAAGTTCCCCAGGGCAAAGCATGGCTTCATCGTTATCGGGGTAAATTACCGATATTTGCCTGTATTTTGGGATTTACAGAAACGGGTTTAATTCCTGGTATTTCTGCCGCTGGGTTGACTCCACAGGATCGCCAATATACGGCTTGTGCTGATGGAGAATTTCTCTATTACGGTGCTGAACATCAACCCAAGTACCCTCTCCCTCCTTTGACTTCGGGGGCTTCTCCTGTGCTGATTTCGCGGGCGGTGGTGGCTAATTTAAATATCCCTGTGTACTTGTTTAATGCGGGATTACCCCATACTCCACCTGTACCATTAATTGATTTGGGTGGTGCGCCGGCGAAGTGTTTAAGTCAGGGTGCAGCTATGGATATAGATACTGTCAAACATTTATTAGCACAAGGATTGCGTTGGGGTGATCAATTAAGTTCTGAATTAAGTTCTCATGGGTATTTAATTCTCAGCGAGTGCGTTGTCGGTGGCACAACAACAGCCTTGGCAATTTTAACTGGTTTGGGCATTGATGCTGTTGGTAAAGTTAATAGTAGCCATCCTGTGTGTAATCACGGACAGAAATGGGATTTGGTGCAAGCGGGATTGGCAAAAATTCCCCCGTCAGTTGATCCTTTAGAACTGGTGGCCGCAGTAGGTGATCCTATGCAGGTGGTAGTAGCAGGAATGGCGATCGCCGCGAGTCGGAGTTGTGGGGTATTATTGGGTGGAGGTACACAAATGTTAGCAGTTTATGCTTTAATTCAAGCGATCGCTCATACATACTCTTTATCTTGGCAACCCGCAGAAATTGTCATCGGCACAACCCGTTGGGTAGCAGAAGATCCCACAGGTGCAACAGTTGATTTAGCCCAAAGTTTAGACAAAAATAGCATCCCTCCCTTGTTAGCTACACAATTGAGTTTTGCTAATTCTCGATATCCTCAACTTCAAGCTTATGAACGGGGTTTTGTCAAAGAAGGTATTGGTGCTGGTGCGGCTTGTATAGCTGCCTCTTTAAGTCAAAATTGGCAACAAAATCAATTATTAGCAGCTATTGAAGCCCAACTTGAAGAACTTAGCCGCAATTAATAAACTCTCTGTCTGAGTAACTGTTCTTCTAAAGCAGCAATCCGATGATATGCAGCGGTTAACTGAGCTGTTAGCCGTTGAATTTGGATTTCTGGTGTTATTTGTTTATCTGTAGTCTGATAATTCATTTCTACAATACCATCTAACAAAATATCTTTATGCTTCAATTCTTTTAACTCAGGCACTGGCTGTTTCTTTTCTAGATAATGTTCTATGACTGGTAACTTATCTAAAGATGAATCTGACAAAGCTTGAGATAGCCGCATATCAAGCCTTTCAATCACTTCATAGATAGCATTAATTTTCTGGCTTAACGTAAGAATTTGTTTTTCTAAAGATTCCATTTAATACCTGCACCAAAAAATATTGTCTCTATGTTATTCACTTTACTGAGGATCTTCGATATACTTATGGATTATTTAACTTTTCATCTTATTTCAATACCTTAGCCATTTTTTGCAGGTTGGGTTAAGCAACAGCACAACCCAACGCATTTGTTCGGTTTCAGGGCTGATGCAAGCGGTCAATTTTCTAGCTCAATATGTAAAATCGCCCCATCAAACTCAAGCTATGATTGAGGATGGCTATATTCACCAACTGTAAAATCAATGGACAGACGATCTTTTTTATTGGGTACAAGTACCTTAACACTTTCTCAATTGATCACAGGATGCGGAACAAACCAGCAACCTCCCTTAAATGTACAGCTATTAAAAAATTCTATTCCTGGTCAGGTAGTTAATCAGTTTCGGAAAACTGTAACTCAAGGGGGAGAATTGAAATTTACCCCAGTGAATCAGCTTCAGGAGTTATTTAAATTATTACAGACTTGGCAACAACCGCCAACTAATAATCAGCAAGAATGGACTCGTTATTTACCATTTAATCAAAATCAAAAATCACCGACTGCTAATTTAGTTACCTTGGGAGATTATTGGTTACAAGCAGCAATTGATCAAAAACTAATTCAACCATTAGCAACAACAAATATCAAAAATTTAGCTAACTTAAATGAAAAATGGCAACAACTAATTAAGCGTGATCAAGAAGGTAAAATTTGGGGTGTTCCTTATCGGTGGGGGAATACAGTAATTATTTATAATCAAGAAAAGTTTCAAAAATTAGGTTGGAAACCAACAGATTGGAGTGATTTATGGCGAAGTGAATTACAAAATCGGATTTCTTTACTTAATCATCCCAGAGAAGTAATTGGTTTAGTTTTGAAGAAATTAGGAAAATCTTATAACACGGAAAATATCAAGCAAATTTCCGCACTAAAACCAGAATTACAAGCATTAAATCAACAAGTCAAATTCTATGATTCTCAAAACTATCTAGAACCATTAATTACTGGGGATACTTGGTTAGCAGTTGGTTGGTCTCATGATATTATTCCGGTAATCAGTCGTCATCAAAAATTTGCCGCAGTTGTTCCCCAATCAGGAACAGCAATTTGGACTGATTTATGGGTAAGTCCCAAAGGTGTTAGTAATGATGGTTTAGCATATCAATGGTTAGATTTTTGTTTACAACCCAATACCTCTAAACAAATTGCCTTACTGACTAAAAGCAATTCTCCTGTGGACAATGCTATGGTTCTGGGGGATATTCAGAAACAGTTACAGAATTTATTATTAACTGATGCTGAAATTCTGGCCAAAAGTGAATTTATACTCCCCNTACCTCCAGCAGTTATGAAAGAGTATGAAGATTTATTCATCAAGATCAAACAATCATAATTTTGGCAAGAAGAACGGAATCCAACTTTGCTTTTGATGATTCATTCTTGAGGATAATTGGTGATTTTGTCTCTTTGCACTCTAATCCATAACTGCTGACTTTTGTGAAATTTTAAGTTCAGTAAAGATGTTTGTAATCAATAGGGCTTACGGACTGGTGGAGTTTTGGAAAATAGCCTGGTTTTGAAACCAATCCTTTCCTATCTGGATAGTAATATCTGAACCGATATTACCAGTGCTTTCTACGCGTACTTCCCCAAATCCCAAGAGACTACGGACTGATTCGGCACTATCTCCATCTCCTTGTTGTGCCACAATGTGAGTTATATCCAGGGGTTGTCCCCAGGGTTTGGAGACAAAGATATTTTTATATCCAGCTTTTTCCAATGTTCTAATTAGGGGACGCAATTGAGAGCGATTGTTCCCTGTACTATCTTGAATAGCTACACGCAGATGACTAGGTTCAGCAAACGATATTTCTGCCGTCTTCGCTTCTAAACCGAAATGCTGCGTCATTACTTTCGCAATATTCCGCCCATCTGGAACCCAGTAGCTGGCATCAAACTCATGATTTTCGCTAAAGCGTCCAGGTAGCATTAACATTTGCATATTCGAGCGATTGATTTTTGAGCCAAAACCAACTAGAGCTACTAATTCCTCAACAGATAAGTTAGTATCAATATTTTCCTTAACAACATTGAGAATGTCTGGTAATTTCGTGATGGTTGTCGGGTTCAGAGTCTGTTCAATTAAGGACCGCAACACCATTTGCTGGCGCTGAATTCGACCAATATCTCCCAGTTCATCATGACGATAGCGGAGTAATTGCAATGCCTGTTCACCATTGAGATGTTGTTGACCCGCTTTTAAATTAATGTATAAATGCTGGGAATCATCCCGATATTTCATGTTTTTGGGAACATAAATATTCACTCCCCCCAAAGCTTCAATTAGCTTACTAACGCCCAAAACATTAATACGAATATAGCGATCAATTCCTACTCCACCTAAAAGATTACTAACGGTTTTCGCCGTTAACGCTGGTCCACCCTCTGCATTAGCCGCATTAATTTTTTTCACCCCATACCCTTCAATTTCTGTACGGGTATCTCTAGGAACAGAAAGCATGACTATTTTTTTTGTCTCTGGATCAAACTTGATCAACAGCATGACATCAGAAAGACCGTCAAAAGAATTAATTTGGGGTAAATAACTCAGATTTTTGCTGTCAGAAGGGGGGTTTTGGACATCTGGAGGCAGTACGCTCATCCCCATTAGCAGGATATTAACAGGACGAGTTAGTTGGGAAAATTGTAACCCATTGCCAGAAATACTATCGCCATCAAATACCGCTTCCTCCTGGGGACTGAGTTGAGCTTGTTGCAAAGGCGTACTTTCCCAAGAAACCGCCAACAACGCCCCTGCAAGTCCAGATACTAGGGCAATCCCACCCATACCCACCGCAAACCATAGCCACCGTCCTAATTTTGATGGGCGGGAATTTTGCCCTTTCCCCTTATATTTAGCTTTTGCGGCTTTTTGTTGTGCTGCTGATGTTTTTTGACTAGTCACAGACTTCCTCTCACCTACGATTTTAAATAAAGTAAATTTGCCGACTCAATACATCCCAAACAAATCAGACTATAATAGCTAACTTCTCATCAAATTTGCTATAATAAACCTCCGAATATACAACAGAATTCACAAACCAGGAGTTAGGGGTGAAAGCCTTTTTATTAATCTTGAGATTTTGATTTGAAATTTATACTTCCGGCAATCTGTAACGGGCTGCGATAATTTCTATGATTTTCCGATTTGCTATTTAATACTTATGCCATAGTCGCNCTGCCAAGTTGCTAAATCCTGGTAAACGGGAAGATTTGCCTTGAATGACCCGGAAAATCAACCAAACACTGACTAAAAAGTAACCAGAAGTCAGAAAACTATTGAGAATTAACAAGCGCAGTGTCGAAAAATCTGTTACTGCTCCAGTAGTTAACAATAAATAACCTAACATCCATATAAAGGCCAAGGTAATAGATAAACGGCTGGCAGTAACTTGCTCCCGGCTACCCTGACGCTGGTAGAGAGTCCACAGCGAGGGAAAAAAGCCGATAATGGGGATCAAATATAAAATAAGTTGTGTTTTTGAGATATCTGTATCTTTTGCTGGCAATTTATCCATAGTGGTTGATGTGATCATAAACTAGAGATGGTGAATAATAGTCATTAAGTTAGAGATAATAACCTAAGTTGCTAATTAGGTAGGGGCAATTAACAATTTCAATTACCGATGACCAACTTCCATGGGATTAATACTTTGTCAAGAAGAAATCAATTTAGTTCTATAGTGTAATTACCTAAAAATGCAAACACGTAAGCTACTCAATTGGTGGCAAACATTGACACCTATAGCGAGATACTTAGCGATCGCGCTACTTGCACCATTATTAGTTCTCAATGGTTGGGCTATTGCCGCAATTTTCAATTATTTTCACTCCCTGATCGTTATTTTAGTCGGAGCTTCGGTAATAGCATTTTTACTCAACTATCCCGTAAGTTGGATGGAAAATCACGGAGCAAAACGAGAGCAAGTAGCCATCCTCGTATTTTTGTTAGCATTATCCATTTTATTAGCTCTAGGTGTCACCCTGTTTCCTCTCGCCCTGACTCAAGCCCAACAACTGGTGGCGCGTTTACCAGACTTAATTGATTCAGGACGTTCACAATTAATGATACTCAATGGTAAGGCAGAAAGTGTAGGTTTACCCATTAACTTAGATGCTTTAGCTGCACAAATCAATGATCGCGTCAAAGGACAATTACAGTCCATAGCTGGACAGGTGCTAAATCTAGCAGTGATCACTGTTACCAGTTTGTTGGATTTCCTACTAACAATGGTATTAACGTTTTATTTATTACAGCATGGCGGTGAACTTTGGCAAAGTTTAGTAGAATGGCTACCTTCTAAATTTCGCGCTCCCTTTTCCAAAACAGTCCGTTTAAGCTTTCAAAACTTTTTTATCACCCAATTAATTTTATCAACCTGCATGGCTTCCGCGCTGATTCCTACCTTTTTATGGCTGAAAGTTCCCTTTGGTCTATTATTTGGGTTAACTATTGGAGTCATGGCACTTATTCCCTTTGGCGGTTCTGTGGGTATCGCTTTGACAACTTCTTTGGTTTCACTCCAAGATGTTTCTATGGGGGTGAGGGTCTTAATAGCTGCCGTAATCGTGCAGCAAATTCTCGAAAATCTGATTGCACCCCGAATTTTAGGCAGTTTTACGGGTTTAAACCCCGTTTGGATTTTAATTTCTGTCTTAACTGGAGCGAGAATTGGCGGACTTTTAGGAGTAATTGTGGCTGTCCCCTGCGCTGTTGTCATTAAAAGCATCATCAGTGCTATTCGCCCCTCAGCACTGAGTCTTGATCCAGAAGACTCTTCTCTGGATGATATAGCCACACCTATGACACCAGAAGCATCTCCAAAAGTAGAAACCAATAATTCCTTGAGTGTTTCATAAGACCTCGCGGTAAGTGGGAAACGAGCGTGTCTTTAGACCTGAGAGGGATGGTATGGCTAACGCCACGCTACGCTATCGACGCAGCTCACCAGCCATACTGCTCTCAAAGTAGATTATCGTCCGGTAAAAAGCCTAGTTCTGTATTGGGTAGATTAGATTTAGTAAAAACGTTATCGCTGTTATCTATCGGGGAACAAGCAAACGCACCTAATAGCATAACACCAGCGGCTGCTAAAACATAACGTCTGCCCAAACTTACTCCATAACGTCGTTGCAGAAAATTGGTTGTGACAGAATTCATCCTTTTACCTCAATTACTCCAGATTTTCGGGTGTCTATTGCAAAAGACGTTGCTAATCTCCTAATTGTTCACTATCTCATCCACAGATTCATAAATCCTCAATCGTTACAGTTTTGGTAACAGCTAGAATGATAAGTGTTTGTTATTAGTCCTTGTAGGGTGCGTCAGACCCCATAATTTGACAAAAAACAGATTTCCTCTACTTGACGCACCTCCTCAACAAGCGATTCCCAAAACCGAAAATGGCGAAGGTATAGATAATTTTCAACCTATAGCGGTATGCACTTAAATAAAATCTATTATAGCCCCCTCATCGCTTGCGTGGAGGGGGTTGGGGGTGGGGTTCTTGTACCTCCATAAGAACGGGGTAGGCACGGGGGCGCTACCCCTACATCAAATCCTGTAATTTCAATTATTTCTAAATCAAAATCCCCGCAATTCCCGCAGTGATAAAACCCGCTAATAATCCACCAATCATAGTTCTTACACCCATACGGGCTAAGTCTTGTTGACGGTTGGGTGCTATTCCTGTCATCCCCCCAATAGTAATGCCAATTGAGCCAACATTAGCAAAATTACACAAAGCGTAAGTGGCAATAATAGCTGAACGTTGAGAAATTTCTTGTTTCTTAATCATTTCTCCTAAATCCAAATAGGCGATAAATTCATTAAGAATCGTCTTTTTACCTATATAAATTCCAACCCCAATCCCCAGGCGACTGTCCGCCAACGCACAGCTTGACGATTCACGGACAGGGCGTAGCATATACCGATGAAAACACAAATGCCTAAAAATGAAATAGCGCGTTCCATATTCAATGTTTCCATATTTTTTGCAAATAAGCTTCAGAATAACTTAATTTCCGATCATTAAGTGCCGAATTAGCTGATTTAGGCGGTATTTATCACCAAAATGCTGCTAATGCAAGGGAAGAAAAACAGGATATTTGCTGGCTTAATTAATCTTAAATATAAAGAAATAATTAAAAGTATACAAAACTTAAATAAATTGTTATTACAGAACTATGCAAATGAGAATAAAGAGTGTATATTGGTTTCAACTTCAGTATACCGAAAAATTTATAGTCTACCAATTATGGGATGCCCCTAGTTCACAATAAAATGAACTGGGGGTATCTGTATTTTAGGGAACAGGGGGAATTTTCTTTTTTTTGCTTCTCCAACTCCTGACTTCTGCTTATCGCCAACCTAGCCAGCGTAAGCTAGGGACAACTAGGTAATGGCTTATACTCAAGGAAAAACTAATTAAGATACTCACTAAACTAAAAAAACCTATGGGTGAAAATACATCAAGCCCTTGTGGTTGGCTGGAAAAATGGAATAAATGCAGTCCCAATCCTAACCGCACGAAAATGGCTATGAGGTTGGCGCTNCCTAAACCTGCAATCACAGCATAAGCGATTTGATGAGTGCGAAGACCTAAGCCGAGGGTTAAGAGGGGAAGTGAGATTAAAATCCATGTGACTAAGCTTTCAGCCGGATTTGGAGTGGTGATGAATTGACAAGCTACCCAGCCTAAACTATAGCCAATGAAACCCATTAAAGCTGTGATCAGAAACCGCCGCTTTTGGCTAAAACAGCCTGATAAGGTTAATCCCCAACCTGTTCCCAANCCNGCAAAACCATAAACTATAGTTTCTGCGGCTATGTAAGGTTGATTTTTGACTAATGTTGGTAATGGATAGGNTAGTAATTCTANCCAGCGATCGCCTAAACTGGTATGGTAAGCCAGGACAAAACCAATTATAGTCCCGATTCCGGCGCAGATACTTGTCAGAATCATCACCCAAATAGTCGCCAAACAAGCTAATAAAAATTTATATATTCCCTCAATTATAAATACAGTAGTATTACTTATGAATTGAGTAATATCAGTAATTGATGTGACGACAAAATGACCTGCGCTGATCAATAACCCCTTGTGTGGACGTAAAGAAGCAATCTTGATTAATCGCTTATGAATAATAGCTGCATCCGCTGGACGAAATTTCGGATCATCCTGTACCATCTCATCAAGCAAATCCGCTAAATCTGATTTAATCTGTCGGTAATTACGCCAGCGTAATTTACCTGTCAGACTATCTTCTAAGTCTGGCGGATACTTACCTGTTAGTAGTTGAATTATAGTCCGTCCTAAAGCATAAAAATCTGCGGCTGGGCCAACATTACCACCGCGAATTTGTTCGTAAGGACTATAGCCGGAAGAGTACAAGCGTGTAGAGGTGGGATGCGATCGCAAAACTGAACCACTAAATTGTTTAGCGCCGCCAAAATCAATTAGCACCAATTTATCATCCTTCCCAGGGGTTGCGGGTGTAGAAGTACGCAACATTAAATTAGAAGGTTTTATATCTCGGTGAATAATTTGGCGTTGATGTAATTCCTGTAAAATCTGTACAGCTTGAATAAACCAACCTATTACCAAATCTTCGGAACAACCTTGAGGAGAATTTATTAATACTTCCTCTAAAGTGTAGCCATTGATTTTTTCCATCACCAAACAAGGTAATTGATGGGGTTTAGGGTTAACCAAATTAATTTGAAAATATCCGTCAGCATCAACTTTAGGCACGCCAGGATTGCGGAAACTACTTAAAACTTCCGCTTCTTGCTTGAATAATTCCAGCGCCTTGGGTGAGGTTTCTACCAGCACCTTCAGCACTTTTTCTGTCTGTGTTTTTTCATCCCAAATTGTGTAAATTTGGGCAAATCCCCCCGCACCAAGAGGTTTAAGAGAGAAATAGCGATCTAACAGATGCAGCGGTGCGCCACAACTGTTACAGAATTTGTTTCCCCAGGGTTGAGGATAGGGACGTTGACAATGGGGATTTATGCAGTGAACCGTAGCACTCATTAAAATCAAGGCTTTCAGGGTTTTGTCAGGAAAAGATGCTCAAATTGGGGATGCTTAATTATATCCTTTAGACATTTATATATATGCTGGAAATGTAATACGTTTTTATAATATGTTTTACTAATACATCTTGATAATACATTTTTACTACTACATTAAAATAACGGTGTTGAATAAAGGTATACGGCCGTTACTCGCAAAGTGGCATCCTTTATTACAAACATGGGAATCTCAGCGTCCTCCTCATTTAAGTCCAAAAGCTCACGAACAAAATTGGAGTGAGGAAAAAAATATAAGAAATGAATTAGAGCTATTAAGAAAAGATTTAGAACAATATGCTAATGCTTTAGCAACTATTGCAGGTGTTAATTAAAATCTGTTTTAATCTTACACCCTAAACGGGCTATGGTGGGCAATACCCACCCTACTTACTATTTTTCTAGGATTGCTATATATAGAAGCGACGTAGTAAATCAACAAGGATATCAGAACATTTAAAAATGATATGATATCAGAATTTCATACTTTTATTAACAACTATATCCATCTCCAGTCATAGGAAAATTGTAATCAGAAAAGATAGCATGATTGCTATGATCACCGCTAGTTTCTTGATCAAGAACTTCAATAACTTTGTGATAAATGTCTTCCGCTTCTTGGGGTGAATCACCAATACTTGTTAATCCTAATTTACCAAATTGGGAAAGGCAACCCATGAGATGAAAAACTGTCCCTGTTTCCGTGCCACTATCAAAATGTAGTCTATGGTGGGCGATAATATCCATTAAGTCATTAGGTAATAATCCCTGATAACTGGCTTTTTGTAAATTGTCTGTAGCAATATAATATTTAGGTCTGCCTTGTTGACTATAAAATAAACCTGTGGATAAATCATAACGACCATTAGTGAGGAATTTTAAAGTCATAAATGGGTGAGTTGTTCCTCCTTTGCGAAGATTAATTTCAATAGCTTGAATATCCCATTTGCCATTACCTTCGTCAACAGTCACAAAGTCAACTGCAAATCTTTCCAAAGCTCCTTTTTCTGCTAATTTTTTGCCAACTCTTAAACCTAATTCCTGTAATTCACAGCGATAATTTTCATCCGCAGGAAAACGACAACCTATATAGATTTGTCCGTCTGGACCTCCTAAAATTTGGTCATGGGTAGAAATAATTTCTACTTCTCCATTGGGTGTAATTCTGCCTTGAACACTGGGAGAATGTTTAATTTCTCCTTCTATAAAAGCTTCAACAATTGCCCCTAGTTCGGGAATGCGTTGGGAAAAATTTGCCCAGGTTTCTTGTAAAGATTGAAAACGTAAATGGAGAAAGCGATCGCTAATAGCTGCTACCCTGTGAATATGATCAGCTTTTCCCGGTGCAAAATCCATTATTTGTCTTAGATCTAAGAGTGCATTTCCCTCTCCTGAAAACCCTTCATTCAACTTAATTACCATTCTTTGTAATGTGGGTTGACGTTCCCACAAATCAGCCGCAGCATTNGCTAAATCTTGGGAATTCTTGACCAACTCGCTACCGTCGGGAAGAGGAACACCGCTTTCTTGAAAAATTTGTCTACTGCCGCTTTTTGTTCCCCAAATTTGTAAATCTGGTGCAGCAGCATATAAAGGTACACCCAACTTTAGAGATAATTTCGATTCCCAAAAAGTGGAATTATAACAGACCATAAAAGCCTTATCTAAGCGCAAAGCCTTGTGAATTCTTTCTAATAAGCGAGGACGTTCTAATATTTTTTGACTCAGAGGTTTTAAAGAAGAATCATAAGTAGAAAGTAATAATAACCGATGACGAGCATGAGAAAAAGGAATACCAGGAAGTAATTGGAGATAATAGTCAATAATGCTAGGATGAAGCGGCATTGAAGTCACATAAATTAACCTAGTGCGGGGATTTCGTAAGCGCATTAATGAGAAAAGTAACCTTTCCTCATAATGCTCACAGCCTTCCACCTTGAGTAATTCTCGCTGATCTATACTCAAAGAAGGAATAATTAAAATATCCGCTTCACTATTATCGAATAACTCGCTAGTTTTCCAGCGATCGCGTAATGTTAATTGTAAATTACGAAATTTATCAATTTCCTGAAAATCATCAATATTTAATGTCACCATATCCCCATACCCATACTACTTCCTTACCTAATATATACCCCAAGAGAGAGTGCAAATAAAGATTGTAAATGTATCGTTTTGTAACTTGCAGATCCCCGACTTCTTTAAGAAGTCGGGGATCTATAACACTAAAGAGAGATGAATAAATATTTAATAACTAATACAATCACAAAATGGGAATAGATAAATATTAAAAAATCCACTTATGGCATCTCCACAACCATTACATGATACAGAATTAGTAGATTGTGCTAGAGCAAACGCTAACCAGGGAATAGAAACCGCTGCGTGTCAGTGTGGTTATGGGGATGATATTAATACATTTGCTCAAGAATTACGCCAAGCTTGTGAAAAAATGAATTTGCAAGTTAAAGAACTCAAAGAATTGATTACCGATCAGGATATAATCTTAAAACTGGGTGCTGGAGAAATTATTGCCCCTGAAACAGCATCAGAACTTTAACACTCTCCTTTTGTAGCGAATTTTCAAATCATAAAAATTGCACTTTGTCAATTCTTTGACAAAAGAATATTACTTAAAGCCTGATAACTGCGTGTAGTGTCACCACAACATAGCGCAATTTGAGCAGAAAACAAATCAACTTATTTATTGATTTTATCCTCAAAAATGGTAAAATGTATAGAAAAACAGACTTGTACTAGTACACAACGGCGTAAGTCAATCAACCATTAAAAATTTGACAAAAGCTTGTGTAATCTGCTTTTTTAATTTTTAATTTTTAATTTTTAATTC
>JGI12547J11936_1000104_pt1 | contig 17924 bp, 15 predicted proteins | sample LakEriepJuly2011_2_FD_11936 | JGI IMG/M metagenome (IMG submission 11936)
CCAGGAGGAGTGCCAATTCCTTTTCCAGTCAATGGACAAGCTTTTTTTAATTCACTTACAGATAAAAATCGCAAATACACAGATCAAGTTTTAACTGATTTAACTTGGAATTCAAAATTAGGAGGTGGAGATGATTCTTTATTAACAGCTAGAGTTTATGGTGATTTTTTGAATACTCGTTTTGATCCTAGTGGTTCAGTTCCATTTCAAAGTCGCTTTGAGACTAACCAAACTTCCTACGGAATTCAAACTACACACAGTTGGAATTTTGCTAAAAATCAAAGTTTAGTTTATGGCTTTGATTATCGCACTGTCAATGTTCGGAATACTTCTTTTAGCTATTCCACTAATAAAGAAACATTGAACTATGATAATGATATTAATCAAGGAGCATTATTTGCCAAATATGAAGTAGCATTAATTCCTAATTTAACTGTAAATTTAGGTTTACGTCAAGACTTTAGCACCTTGGTAAATGGTTCAGTTACATCTCCTTCTGTGGGGACAAAATTTGCTGTTTCTGACTCAACAACTTTAAGAGCAAATTATATTCAAAATTTCCGAGTTCCCACCATTGCTAACTTATTTAATGTCAATCCTAGCAATATTGGCAACCCAGAACTTAAACCAGAAAGAGGTGATAGTTATGATATTGGTATTGACCAAAAACTTGGTGATATTGGTTTACTAAGATTAACCTTTTTCAAAAATAGTGTATCAGATACAATTGCCTTTAAGCGACTGATACCACCAGTAAATGGTAATACAGGAACTTGGGAAAATATCGGACTGGTGGAAACTACAGGAATTGAGGCTAGTTTGAATTTGCAACTGGCCAAAAACGTTTATACTTTCGTTAATTACACAGCAAATGATCCACGTATTTTGAAAAGTTCTAATGCGGCGGAAATTGACAAAGAACTGCGCTTTGCTGGTGCAGATAAATTAAATTTGGGAGTTTCTTATGAAAATCCTCAAGGTTTGTATTTAGGTTTATTAATGAATTCCTTAAATGGATATCCTACTAATAATACAAATACAGAATTTTTATCTGGTTATACCACCTTTGATTTTAAACTGCGTGTACCTTTAAATGATAAACTGGTGGTTACAGGTAGCCTGGAAAATCTCTTTAATCAGCGTTATCAGTTGTTTCCTGGTTTTCCTGACGGAGGGAGAGGTTTTCAAGTTGGTTTGAGTTCTACGTTTTAATACAAGGAGAGTTTTTTATGGCTGATTTTAATTGTTGGGTAACACCAGTAAATGAAAAAACAATTGAAGCTACGGGAAATGATTGGCAAATTGAGTATGAGTTTTTTGATTGTCAAGGTGATGTTCTGGCTTGTTTAGCTTATACTTTATTTCAAGAAAATTGGCATCAAGTTGGTTTGGGACATTTGGAACAAGGTAGTGTTTTAGAGTTGGAGTTTCATGAAGCACCTAAAAAATGCGTTCTCTATGATGGATATTTAACTGTTATTACTAGAGATTGGCATTTTCATTTATGTATTGAGGAAACTCTAGGTGGTCCTAATGCTGAAACTTCTATCGAAGTAAGACAGCAACGTTTGATTAGTAAGGGTGCATTTTATAGAAGGATAAATCCCGAAGGAGAACCGAGAAGTTGGGGTATTCAATTTTGGAATGGTGCTGGNGAAGTNNGGNTATGNCGATATTTTNNNNTNNTNCNNNTGNANAGGCTATGACGATATNTTTNCNTAATCCCTATGTAGAGGATGAAAATTTGCTTCCTGAAGGTAAGGCTGATTTTAGAAAGTTGGATTTTTATCAGGAACTTAGAGATATTTATGTATTAGGTAAAAAGCCCATTCCTTTTACTAAAAATCCTCTCAAATGTGCCTATATTGCAGTTTGCACTTCTGGACGTTGTTATCCTTCTCGAAAATGGCAACCTACTTTTGAGGCTTTAAAGGCTGCTGTTGAGAAGGCGGAATTAGATTTGGAAGTGAGAACAAGTGGTTGTTTACAGGTTTGTAAGTTAGGGCCTGTTGTTTATCATTCTACTGATAGAACTTGGTACAGTCGTGTTAAGCCGGAAGTTGCAGAAAGAATTGTACAGGAACATTTGGTTGAGGGGAATAAGGTTGTTGAATATATATATCCTTAGTTGGTGTTTTTCTGGGGTAATTTTCTCACGCAGAGGCGCAGAGGCACAAAGAGAAATATGGAAGATGGTTTTTAGGAAGTCTCAGGTTATTATTTTTCTATGTCAGTTGTTTTTAGTTGCTGTTTTGGTTGTTTCTTGTCAAGGTTCTCAGAATAGTCCGGTTGTTAGTTCAGTTAATAATGGCTGTGTTCAAAAGTATGATTCTAATGTTGATTATTTTCCCAATAAGGTGAAGGTTACTCATGCTATCGGTTTTGCAGTTGAATATTATAAAAACTACAAAGTCGTGACGATTAAAAATCCCTGGAAAGATGCTAAAACAGGTTTTAAATATGTTTTGGTTCAATGCGGTACACCAATACCACCAGGGTTCGAGAAATCCCAAATATTTACTACACCTGTAAGTTCTGTGATTTCTCTTTCTATAACTCATTTACCACATTTTTCTAAGTTAAATGTTGTTGATAAGTTAATCGGTGTTAGCGATATTAAACAAGTAACTACACCAGATTTTATTGACATAATCAAGGCTGGTAAGGTGGTATCTGTTGGCAATAATTCTACTGTGAATGTGGAGAAAGTTTTAGAACTTAATCCTGAGTTAGTTACCACTTTTGGTACTGGAAATCAACAAACTGATAGTTTTCCTAAGTTGTTGGAAGCTGGGTTAAAGGTGGCGATAAATGCTGAATATATGGAAGATACTCCACTGGGGAGAAGTGAATGGTTAAAGTTTACTGCTTTATTTTTTAATAAGGAGGAAGAGGCGGAAAAAATCTTTGCTGCAATTGCTAAGAAATACGAAGATATTGCTACTAAAGCTAAAGCTGTTAAAAATCGTCCGACTGTGTTTGTAGGCTTCAATTTTAAAGGGACTTGGTATACACCAGGTGGTAATAGTTATGTGGCTAAATATCTAGCCGACGCAGGTGCAAATTATCTTTGGAGTGAGGATAAATCTTCTGGTAGTTTACCTATATCTTTTGAAGCTGTTTTTGAACAGGCTGCTAATGCTGATTATTGGTTGAATCTTAGACAATCTTGGAACAGTTTAAAAGATGTTGTGACTGAAGATAATCGTTATGGTGATTTTCATGCTTTCAAAAAAGGAAATCTCTATAATAATAATGCTCGCCTTAGTCCCAATGGTGGTAATGACTACTGGCAAAGTGGTATTAGTAACCCTGATGTGGTTTTATCTGATTTAATTAAAATATTTCATCCAGAAATATTACCTAATTATAACCTATTTTACTATCAGAAAGTGAATAAATAATGTTAATCAAAAAGCATGAGGTTATTAATAAATTTTTACTCTGGAAATTTATTAATAAGAAATATTTGATTTTCTCGATTTTACTACTATGTTTAATTTTGGCATTCTTACTGGATTTAGGTTTTGGGGCTGTGAATATTCCCATTCATGAGGTTATGAATATCTTGCTGGGACAAGAAACAGAAAAGACAACATGGACAAATATTATTCTTAAATTTCGTTTACCTAAAGCTTTAACTGCAACATTAGCTGGTGCAGCTTTAGGGGTAAGTGGCTTGCAAATGCAAACTCTATTTAAAAATCCTTTAGCGGGTCCTTTTGTATTAGGAATTAGTTCTGGTGCAAGTTTAGGAGTAGCGTTGGTTTTACTGACAGCAAGTTTGACTGTACCGACGTTATTAACTGATTTAGGAATGATTGGTGATTTTAGTTTAGTCATAGCGGCAAGTTTTGGTGCAGCATCAGTATTAGGGTTGATGTTAGTTGTTTCCCGTCGTGTACAAGATACAATGACTTTATTAATTTTAGGTTTATTATTTGGATATGCGACAAGTGCAATGGTAAGTATTTTGTTGCAATTTAGTTCACAAGAACGGATTCAAAGTTATATAATGTGGACTTTTGGAAGTTTCACTGGGGTAACTTGGCAACAATTAGCTATTTTAACTCCAGTTATTTGTGTAGGTTTATTAATTGCTGTGCTGCAATCAAAATCTCTCAATGCACTTTTATTAGGTGAATCTTATGCACGCAGTTTAGGGTTAACAGTCCAAAAAACCAGATTTTCTGTGATTAGCAGTGCTTCTATATTAGCAGGAGCGATTACTGCTTTTTGTGGACCGATAGCATTTTTAGGTGTAGCAATTCCCCATCTTTGCCGCAGTCTTTTTAATACTTCAGATCATCGGATATTAATTCCTAGTGTTATTATTATGGGAGCAATTTTAGCCTTATTTGCTGATTTGGTTTCCCAAATTCTGATAAATCAAATGGTTTTACCTTTAAATGCTATTACTGCTTTGATAGGAACTCCTATTGTTACTTGGGTAATTCTACAACGTAACTCTAGAAAATCTTTTCCGTCATGAGTAACTCAATTCTGAAAACTCATAATTTAACTATTGGTTATAAGACTTCCCAGAAAACTATTCGGAATGTTGCATCTAATATTTCTACATCTTTGCAAACAGGAGAATTAGTTTGTCTACTTGGTCCTAATGGTGCTGGTAAGTCTACTTTATTGCGAACTCTGGCAGGAATGCAACCACCAATTGCTGGGGAAGTCAAACTTTTAGAAAATGATATTTACAAGTTACCACCACAGGAATTAGCAAAACTTTTAAGTTTGGTATTGACTGAAAAAATTGATGTGGGAATGTTATCAGCTTACGCTTTGGTGAGTATGGGCAGATATCCTTATACTGACTGGTGGGGAAAGTTAACACCTGAAGATGAGGAGATTATTAATTGGGCGATGAAATCTGTGGGAGCGGTAAATTTAGCCCAACGGAATGTGAGCGAATTAAGTGATGGTGAACGACAGAAAATTATGATTGCTAGGGCTTTAGCGCAGTCGCCTATGGTGATGTTATTGGATGAACCAACAGCATTTTTAGATTTACCACGCCGGGTGGAAATTATGCAATTGTTACGTCAATTAGCAAGGGATACAAATCAAGCAATTTTGCTTTCTACCCATGATTTAGATTTAGCTTTGCGCCTTGCTGATAAAATTTGGCTGTTAGGAATTAATGGTATTCTTCACGTTGGCGCACCAGAAGATTTGATATTAAGTGGTGCATTTGCTGATACTTTCCGCAGTGAAGGTGTGGAATTTAATATTTTTTCTGGGGAATTTAATCTGCATATACCTGAAAAAGGAACAGTTAATTTAATAGGTGAAGGTGTTGCTGCTATTTGGACAATTCGCGCCTTAGAAAGAGTAGGATTTACAGTTTTACAAGGTGGTAAATCTGCACAAATTACAGTAGAAGTTATTTCTAGTCCTGAACAATTTGTTTGGCAAATTACCAAGAATAGGGATGTTTCTATATATTATTCTGTGTCTGAAGTAATTAAATTTTTGAACATCATTAGATAGTATCCGCTCAATAAATGGGGGTGGACTACCTGTTCGGGAACGATTTTACGCCATTTGAGGCTTGTCATGGAAGGATTTACCCCGGATTATTGAGCGGTTACATTAGATAAATCATGAATGGGAGATGTAAATCTCCCACTTCTTTAACAAATTGTCTTTTGATTAAACAAGATAACTGGTATTTGGCACAATGGGAAATATTGCATACTCATACCAAGCTGTCCAGATAAAACTCCGAATCCAGCGTTGACGTTTTTCTGCACTTAATTCATACGCAAATGCACCGGAAGATTCATCAATGGAAGATAAATGGGAGTTACAACCACAGCCATGTTGATAGGTAAAACCGTATTTGGAGGCTATACTTTGCACTTTCATTTGGATTGCAAATACCTTACCTGCGTGGAGGATAGCATCCCAAGAACGTTTATGTTCTATATCCCGTTGATCAAATCTTAAAGCCCGTTCTTCAAACACATGATCTCGATAAATTGGAGCTAAATGCACATGATAGAAACTAGCTGGTAAATCATATCCAAATTCATCAAAAAGTTCTAACCCAATGCGAGCTACTTTTACTTCGTTACTGTACTCAGAACCCTTTGATTCAAAATTATGTAGAACTTCTACAAAATTTGGATAGTTATGAACCATAAAGTCATGTCCATAAAATTCCAGAGTTTCCTGTGCCATTTGTCTAAATAGCTCGGAAAATGACGGTATTAAATGAGATAAATGGGGGCGTTCATTAAACAAATCAACATCACCATATTGCAGTTTATATTGAAATAACTGCGCCATTTCCACATAAATTTGTGGATTACTGAATCTGACGTTTGCTCTACCTTTAGCGATATCTTGCCATACAGAAGGTAGTTGAGAAAGGGTAACGGCATTTTCACCAACAATGACTGCAACACTAGAGAGTTCTTGAAGCTGCATATCTGATTCCCACAGAGAGTTTAATTAGTTAAGTAGGTGGACGTGAAATAACCAAAATGTGTAACGATATGTAAATTTACCTCAATACGTTATTCTGGTTGAGTTTTAGCCATTTCACAAAACGAGATATATTTTGATTTTCCTCCGCCCACCTACTTAGTTTACTGTAAAGAATCCCTTTTTTATCTTTTCAACATAATAATAAATGTTTGACAGACTGTCTTTTGACATTTAACTTACAAGTAGGTTGGGTTGACGCAAGGAAACCCAACATTTCGGAATTTTGTTGAGTTGCGCTTCCAACATTGTCGGAATTTTGTTGAGTTGCACTTTCAACATTGTCGGAATTTTGTTGGGTTGTACTTCCAATATTGTCAGAATTTTGTTGGGTTGCGCTGTCGCTTAACCCAACCTACAATATATGCACAAAAATATATTACGGTTAAATCTATTTTCAACCATCTTTTAATATTCGTTGTCGGACTCGTTCTATAATTATTCCCTCTTCAGGAGATAACCCATTAACTAACATTTCATATATTAATGGTACACCCAATTCTAATTCTTCCAAAAGTGTCCGCTGGCTAAATACATCTTCTGGTGTTCCTTCTAGCATCAATTGTCCTTGATCCATGACAAAAACCCAATCTGCCCAACGATAGACTAAATCTAAATCGTGAGTTGCCATTAATAGAGTATTTCCATTTTTATGAATTTTCTTGAGGGTTTTCATCAAGTTTCGAGTATGTCTTATATCTAAATATGCCGTTGGTTCATCTAATACTAAAAGTTGTGGTTGTAGTACCATGATATCAGCTATGGAAACTCGCTTTTTCTGTCCTAAACTTAAATGATGTACTGGCTTTTCTGCTAAATCAGTTAAACCAAACTCAATTAAAGCTTGTTCGACTCGATTCTTAATTTCTGTTTCCGGTAAACCTAAATTACACAAACCATAAGAAATATCTTCCTCAACCGTAGAAGCTACTAATTGTTGTTCTGGATCTTGAAATACTAAACCAACTTTTTGGCGAATTTTACTGAGATGTTGACGATTATAAATTAATGGTTTACCACACCATTTGACAATACCAGAGTTTGGTTTATAAAGTCCATTAGCTAATAAGAAAAGTGTGGTTTTTCCACAACCATTTTGACCAATTAAGGCACACTTTTTACCGGAAGAAATCCTCATGGTTAAACCATTTAAGGCTGATTTTTCTGAACCTGGATAAGTGTAATGTACCTGTTCAAATTCGAGTAAATATTCCTGCATTTTGGCAAATTTCTAATCCTATTAATAATACACAGCCACAAATTGCTTCAATGATATATCGTGGAGATGAACGATAACGTCGGGGATGCCAAAATCGCAATTCACCACTAAAACCCCTTGCTTGCAATCCTAGAGAAAATTGACTATATTGTTGTAGAGTCCGTTGTAATAATTGTCCGATTAATAATGCTAAACTTTTCATGCTAGTATGCCAATTGCGGTAGCCACCACGAGAATTTTGTGCTGTCAATAATTCATTAGCTGTTTTGAGTAAAATGAAAATAAACCGATACATTAGTAATAGCAAATCAGTTAAAAGTGCTGGAAATCTCAACTGACGGAGAGTTTGCAAAATTTCTGTGAACGGGACAGTTAACATGAGAAAATATAAACAAGAAACACAGGCTAATGATCTGGTTAAAATTCCCCATGCTTGAATAATGCCACTACGACTGATATAAATATAGAAATGTCCAAAATTTAGCCCATACCATGAGTCTAATTGTGCAGTTTGCAAATTAGCAATTGCAACTCCATTTACCATTAGTGCTGGTAAACTTGTTAAACAAAAAACTATGGTAAACATTAACAATCGCCAATAAACACCAACCGGAATTTTTGCATAAATTACTGTCCAAATGCTCATCCAAATTACTATCAAGATTTGGACTAAAGGATGAGCGCAAAGAGAAATAATCAGAGTCGTCAATGCAAAAATAAGTTTATGTTCTGGTGGTAATCTTCTCAGTTGATTAGTATAAGCTAAAGTATCTAATTGTAGGGTCATTCTTCACGTTTTGGCTGTTGNGAACGTCCTTTATAAATACCTATTGCATAACCAACTACTCCCGCACCTAACGCCGCTTGAGAGGCAAATAATAAACTAGCTATTTCTCCACTGGCTGGTTCAAATGGCGATTTAAACCAGGGTTTATATTCAGGTTGGATTTCTGTAATAGCGGCTTTGGCTCTATCATCAGAACCAGCAAATTTACCACCCCGCACAAATATTAATGGTGCAACTGCTAAAGCTAAAACGCCTAATATTAAAAACCAGTTATTTAAACTTTTTTTAGATTGGTTCATGACTTTGATTTTTTCCCTTAATTAATTGCAGAAGTTCCAATTCTTGAGGATTATAAGATTGTAACCAGTTCCAAACCAAGACAGTTAGTAATCCTTCACTAATTGCTAAGGGTACTTGAGTAATAGCAAAAATTCCCGCGAACTTGATAAATGAAGCGATAAATCCGCCCACAGGTGCAGGAAAAGCCAAGGCAAGTTGGATAGAAGTAATAATGTAGGTGAGTAAATCTGCCAAAGCCGCGGCTAAAAATATGGCGATTTTTTGTTTACCACTCAGGCGCATTGTGAAATTATAGATCCAATAAGCTGCGAATGGTCCAGCGATCGCCATCGAAAAAGCATTGGCACCCAAGGTAGTTAATCCACCATGTGCCAGTAACAAAGCCTGAAATAACAATACTAAGCTACCCAAAACTGTCATGGTCAGGGGTCCAAACAGCACCGCACCTAACCCTGTTCCTGTGGGGTGAGAACAGCTACCTGTGACAGAAGGGATTTTCAACGCTGACAGCACAAAGGTAAAAGCACCAGCCAAACCTAACAAAAGTTTCAATTCTGGGTTAGCTTGGGTAATGCGAGTCAGACTCCGCAATCCTAAAACAAAAAATGGTAATGCCACAACCCACCAAAATATCGCCCATTGCACAGGTAAAAACCCTTCCATAATGTGCATTGCGTAGGCAGGTTTGGGAAAATTAACTACCAGGTAAAAACTAATAACAGCCATGAAGATGAGATTAACTAACCCCGGTTTTTTCCTAGATATCATCTGTACCTCGCAGATTTATATAAACGTCTTTTCTTTTTTATCGGCGGGCATCCTGACTCACCATATTATGGCTCACAGTTGCGGGACAGCGCCGGATTTGCACCAGACTTTCCCCCTCACGTCCAATGGCTGTTCCCCATTAGAACCGATTTTGGTAACTATATCACATAAAAATAAGAAATAAATCACAATATCATGTTGTTAATCTGCAAGGTGGCAAAATAAATCTAGTGTCAATTTACCCAACTACTTACAAATCATTAAAAGTTGTGTTACACCNAAGTTNAAACTCAACAGACTGAATACCATTTTGGAAATTTACTACGTCAGTAAAAATAATGGGTTCTGGAGTTTGATTTACTCACCCCAGAACTCAAGACTATTCTGCAAATCATCCCACAAATTATTGGCTTGAAAAAAAATTCTACAACTTCACGTCAGGGGGAAGCAGCACTTTGTCAATTACATGAATTACGCCGTTACTAGCTTTGACATCTGCTTTGGTAACTTTAGCATTACCTATAGTGACTCGACCTTTCTTAACTTGAATCTTTACTGAAGCACCTTCAACTGTTTTGACATCACCAGCCTTGATGCTTTTAGCAGTAATTTCCCCAGGAACTACATGATAGGTCAAAATCTTGACTAAGGTGGCTTTGTTTTCTGGCTTCAACAGTTTTTCCAAAGTTCCTTTTGGTAAAGCTTTAAATGCTGCATCTGTAGGTGCAAATACGGTGAATGGTCCTTTAGCTGATAAGGTTTCGACTAAACCAGCCGCTTTGATAGCTGCTACTAAGGTTGTGAAAGAACTGTTACCACTGGCTACTTCTACAATTGTCCCGACAGTCTGTGTACTGGTATGGGGTGTAGCAGGTTTTGCCGCAGGCTTAGTTCCAGCGAAAGCGGGAACACTGACGAAAAGAGTTGTGGCTGCAATGGCAATACTAACTGTTTTGGTAAATAGGGAATTCATCGTTTTTCACGGTTAAAAGTGTTTAAGATGTGAAAATTCTTGTTAATTTATCTTCACAATAAAAACTGTAACAGAATTTAACAATTTATGTCTGTTGACTTACTTATTCTGTCAGCATTGCCAATAATTGCGCCTCAGTCAATTGGCTAATTTCCAACTTCCGCGCTTTCTCTAACTTAGAACCGGCATCTGCACCTACAACTAAAAAGTCTGTTTTTCTGCTAATTGAATCAGTAATTTTACCGCCTGATTTTTGAATTAAAGCTTTGGCTTCATCGCGTTTTAAAGTTGGTAATGTGCCAGTAACGACAAAGGTTTTACCAGCAAATTTTTGATTAATTTCGCCCACAGCTTGGGCTGCTGTGCTGTTTGCTAATTCTAAACCAATAGCCTGGATACGGGATATTAAGCTTTGATTGGCTGGGGTGCGAAACCATTGATAGACTGATTGGGCAATTTCTGCACCGATACCATAAACACCTGCAATATCCGATTGTCTGGCGGCTGTTAAGTCTTCGACGGTGGTAAACTTCTCTGTGAGTAATTGGGCGTTGACGCTGCCAACGTGACGGATGCCTAAACCATATAATACTCTAGCCCAGGGTTGCGTTTTTGATTGGGCGATCGCATTGATCAATTTTTCCGCCGATTTTTTTCCCATGCGTTCTAATGCACACAAGTCTTCTATTTGCAAGTCATATAAATCAGCAACGGAATGGACTAAGCTTTTATCTACAAGTTGATACACTAGCTTTTCCCCCACACCTTTAATATCTAACGCGTCACGACTGACCCAATGTTCAATTTCACCCTTGAGAATGGCGGGACAGGAAGCATTTATACATCTAGTAACTGCTTCTCCAGTTTCCCTGACTACTATCTGTCCACACGCGGGACAATGGGAAGGCATAATGAAAGGTTGGGTATCAGCGGGACGCAGTTCTTTAATTACCCGGACTACTTCGGGAATAATTTCCCCGGCTTTGCGAACAATCACGGTGTCGCCAATACGGATGTCTAATTGTTCAATGCGATCGCTATTATGTAAGGTAGCACGGGAAACTGTTGTCCCCGCTAATTGTACGGGCAACATTTCCGCTAAGGGAGTTAATGCCCCGGTTCTGCCGACATTGACAGTAATTTTTTCTACACGGGTTGGGGCTTCTTCGGCTGGATATTTTAAGGCTATAGCCCAGCGGGGAAACTTCTGTGTAAACCCCAATTGTTCTTGCAGTCTAAAAGTATTTAATTTGACGACAACACCATCTGTCATATAGGGAGAATTCAGCCGTTCTGTATCCCAATATTGGTAATATTCAACAACTTCAGCAATAGAATGGCAGAGTTTATGATTGGTATCAACTCGAAAACCAAGTCTTTGCAATAATTCCAAAGCTTCCCATTGGGTATTCGCAATACTGGAATCATCCAGCCCCGTAATATGCAAAGTATAAGCAAAGAAATCTAACTGCCGCTGTGCTACAATGCGGGAATCGAATTGTCTAAGCGTACCAGCTACAGCATTGCGCGGGTTAGCAAATACCTGTTCACCAGCTTTTTGTCTTTTCTCATTAATTTCCTTAAACACCTGTAAAGGTAGAAACACTTCTCCCCGTACTTCCACTTTAGCAATATTTTCCAATCCGTCAAAATTCAAACGCAGGGGAATTGACCGAATAGTTCTCACATTTTGGGTAACATCTTCACCCATTACCCCATCTCCTCGCGTTGTCCCCCTTACTAAAAGCCCATTTTCGTAAGTTAATGCTAAAGCAGCACCATCAATTTTTAACTCAGATACATATTCTATTTCTCCGGTATCATACTGAGTTNGCGAGTGTCGCCGCCAACGTTGATCCCAACTTTGCANTTCTTCAATATTGAAAGCATTTTCCAAACTATACAGCGGGATATTATGGCGGACTGAGGTAAAATGGGTTGCAGGACGCTCACCAACGCGCTGAGTCGGACTGTCAGAAGTAATTAATTCTGGATTTTGCGTTTCTAATTCTTGCAATTCTCGATACAGTCGATCATAAACCGTATCCTCCATAATTGGCGCGTCTAGAACATAGTAGGCATATCCAGCTTGTTGTAATAAACGCCGCAATTCTTCTATGCGTTTTAGGTCAGTTTTTGTTGGTAACATTAGATTGATGATCAAATATAATTTTCAAAAGACAACAGTGGTCACAATTAAGAATTTAGAATGACAATCTTACTTTAAATATTAACTTAATCTTGTGCGATCGCCGATTGTGAATAATCAGATACCCAACTTCTTTAATCAGTCGGATATCCATGATTATATCTATTATTTATCCCAATCTTGTACCTCATATAAAAATCGAGTGTTACCAATTAACTTTCGATTCGCTGAGGTACTTTGGACAAATACCACATATTTTTCCAGACTACTAGGTTTAATTCTCATTGTAGCATCCATCGGTAAACCCAGCATTTCTCTAGCAGCACTGCCTGCAAATAAATCACCTGTGACTCTATCCATCAAAATAATTTCTTTTTTAGCTTGGATAGTTTCAGTTTTAGTAAACTCATAAAAACCCCTACCTACCTTAAAGCTTAAACCATTTTCTAAAACAAAAGCCTTAATAGAAATATCATTTTCTACATCCAAAACTTGAAATCTTCCTGGTGTTACAGCCCTTAAATCAGTTGATTCATAGTAGGATGTAGTCTCACGTTTCATCATGGTGTTAAATATTTTATTTAACCCCCGACTCATGCGCCCTTCTTCAATAACTTCCTGTTCATAAGCCTGTAACTGTTCATTAGAAGATTGTTGATAACAAACAGCCAAAAATAAATCTGTAATATAGGAAAATTGGTCAAGATTAAGATGAAAGCCCCCAGATTTATTCGCTAATTCCTGATAAAATGGTGTAGCATGAGAACGATTTAATGCTTGGACTCCATATACAGAAATTCCTAATTCTGATAATTTTTCTAATTCCTTACGCCAATTTAATTTTTGCGGATTATGTGCTGGTGCATGGGGAATATCATCACCAATTAGAACTAGTGATTTAGATGCAGATTCACTCCAATTTAAAGATTGTGATTCATGCAATACTAACTCATAACATTCCGGTGCATCTCCTCCTCCAGTCGGTTCTACATTCTGCACAAAATCACAAATTGCATCTACATCATCAGAGATATTAAATATTTTTGTGACATAAGTTGAACCTTGATCACAATAGTCACCATGAGCAATAATCCCAATTTTAATTAATGGTAATTCATCCATTAATCTGGTAACAGTTTGTTTAATCTTCTTTCTGACTTGGGTAAGACAGGGATACATACTTCCAGTTGTATCAAAGCTGAAAACAACTTCTATATTACTAGTTGTCATAGTCCGATAATTCAGATAATTATGTTATGATTTTAGCGCAATTTGAAATTGTTGTCCAAAATAATGATAATTCTCAACATTTTGTCACTTAATTACCAAAAATATGAATCAAGAAATTAAACATCCTCTCATTATCGCTCATCGCGGTGCAAGTGGCTACCGTCCTGAACATACTTTAGCAAGTTATGAGTTAGCAATTGATTTAGGTGCTGATTATATTGAACCCGATTTAGTGATTACTAAGGATGGTATTTTGATTGCGCGTCATGAAAATGAAATATCAGAAACTACCGATATTGCTAATCATCCAGAATTTGCTCATTTAAAAACTACTAAAACCATTGATGGTGAAATTAAAACCGGTTGGTTTACAGAAGATTTTACCATATCAGAAATCAAAACTTTAACAGCACAAGAACGCATTCCCCAACTTCGTCCCCAAAATACAGCTTATAACGGAATATTTACTATTCCCACTTTTCAAGAAATCATTGATTTAGCAAAGCATAAAAGTCAAACAATTGGCCGCCATATTGGCATTTATCCAGAAACCAAACATCCCAGTTATTTTCAAGCTGTTGGTTTACCATTAGAAGCCACTTTATTATTGAATTTGCAGGAAATTAATTTACCGATATTTATTCAATCTTTTGAAGTTAGTAACTTGAAAGAATTATCTCAGAAAACTGATTTACCCTTAGTGCAATTAATTAATGATATTGGTAAACCTTATGATTTTGTGATTGATAATGATCCTCGGACTTATGCAGATTTATTAAGTCAAAAAAGTTTGAAAGAAATTGCGGAATATGCCCAAGCAATAGGTGTACATAAAAACTTATTGATTCCTAGAGATATTCATGGTAAATTATTATCACCGACATCTTTAATTGTAGATGCTCATGCAGCTAATTTACAAGTTCACGCTTGGACTTTTAGAAATGAGGATTTTTTCTTACCTTTAAACTTACAAGGAAATCCACAAAAAGAATATGAAATATTTTTTAGTTTAGGTATAGATGGTGTATTTAGTGATTATCCAGATATAGCTTTAACTGTCAAACTCAATGAATAATTTATCATTCAATCGCTTAACTCAAGTTGCTAAACTTTTTCTCAAATTAGGCATTATTGGTTTTGGTGGACCAGTTGCCCATATTGCTATGATAGAAGATGAAGTAGTTAAACGTCGTCAATGGTTGACACAAGAACATTTTCTAGACTTATTAGGGGTAACTAACTTGATTCCTGGACCCAATTCCACAGAAATGGCTATTCATATAGGATACATTTATGCAGGGTGGTTAGGCTTAATTGTTGCGGGAGTTTGTTTTATTTTCCCTGCGGTTTTAATTACAGGTTTATTTGCTTATTTATATATCAATTATGGGACTTTACCCCAAGTTTTACCTTTACTTTATGGAATTAAACCTGTTGTTTTAGCAATTATCATTAATGCTATTTGGGGTTTAGGGAAAAAAGCAATAAAAACACGACAATTACTGATAATTGCCATAGCAGTTGGCTTAATTACTGGGTTTGCTAAAGTTAATGAAGTTATGGCTTTATTGCTAGGAGGAATATTAGGAATGATTTGGTTACGCAGTAGTAATCAAATTAATTTAATGATAATTGGTTTAACTACAAGTACATTTTTGCAAACTACTGCAACTGTGAATACAGCTATAAATAATCATGTATCTGTACCTTTGTGGCAATTGGGTTTATTTTTTCTCAAAGTTGGTAGTGTGCTGTTTGGTGGTGGTTATTTATTAATAGCATTTTTACAAGGAGGATTAGTAGAAGAATATGGTTGGTTAACACAACAACAATTATTAGATGCTATTGCTATTGGGCAATTTACTCCTGGTCCTGTACTTTCTACTGCGACATTTATTGGTTATATAATTGCTGGATTTCCGGGGGCAATTGTGGCAACTTTGGGAATTTTTCTCCCCTCATTTTTACTTGTTGCTGCTTTAAATCCTTTCATGAATCCTATTCGTAATTCATCTTGGACAAGACCTTTTTTAGATGCTGTTAATGTGAGTGCTGTAGCTTTAATGGTATTAACTACAATCCAATTAGGAATGGCTACTTTAATATTACCCAAAGCTAATTCCATAGATTTGTTAGGTTTAGGAATTTCTATTATTTCCGCAATTTTAGCAATTCGCTACCGCATTAATGCTGCTTACTTGATTTTAGGAGGTGGTATTATTGGTTGGAGTGCGTTAATGTCCGGTTATTTTGGTTAAGAAGATAAATTATCTGCTAGAATTTTCGCATTGCGATTACTTGCTTCTTTGCGTCATACTTGCAATTGTGCATTTGTCGGGTTTTTGGTACAACCTCCTAAGCAAACTATACCTGTCCCCAAAGATACTAAAGCTCAGTTTTTCCACATATTCGATAAAACGACATTCAAAACTACTAGGAAAGGTTACAAAATGGCGCTAACTAAGTTAGAAATAACACCGTAATCCATTTTGAGAAAATCATTCAACATTACTTCAAAAAAATATTGTTTGGAAACTGACAAATTTATGGTATTACAAGTAGAAAACAGCACTTACGAAGCGAAAACCCAAGAAATTGCTAAACAGGTTCTCGCTGCTACCCAGGAAAATCGCTCATTTCTATCTGCTTTACGCGACCAAATGCGCTGGGATGATAAACTACTCGATTGGGCTATGAGTAATCCGGGTTTAAGAGTACAATTATTTCGGTTCATTGATACTTTGCCCGCAATACATAGTAAATCAGAAATCGCCTCCCATATGCAAGAATATTTGGGAGATGAATCGGTAGAACTACCCACAGCTTTAAAAGCAATCTTAAATTTTGCTAACCCCGATTCTATGCCCGCACAGGTAGCAGCGACAACCGTGGGAACTGCTGTAGAAACTTTAGCACACAAGTATATTTCCGGCGAAAATATTAAGCAAGTCATCAAAACCGTTGAGAGACTGCGAAAGGAGAAAATGGCTTTCACCATTGATTTACTCGGTGAAGCGGTAATTACGGAAGTAGAAGCGCAATCTTATTTAGAAAGATACCTGGAATTGATGCAGCAATTGGTAGAAGCATCAAAAAATTGGGCGAAAATTCCCGCTATTGATGAAGCTGACGGCGAAAATATCCCGAAAGTTCAGGTTTCTGTCAAATTAACGGCGTTTTATTCCCAATTTGACCCTTTAGATGCTCAAGGTAGTGAAGCAAGAGTCAGCAATCATATTCGGACTTTACTCCGTCGCGCTCAAGAACTGGGTGCAGCAGTCCATTTTGATATGGAACAATATGCCTACAAGGATATTACTTTTACCATTCTCAAAAAACTGTTACTGGAAGAGGAATTTCGTCAACGCACAGATATTGGCATGACAATCCAAGCATATCTGCGTGATAGTGAACAAGACGCTAGAGATATCATTGCTTGGTTAAAACAACGCGGTTATCCTCTCAGTATTCGCTTAGTTAAAGGTGCGTATTGGGATCAGGAAACTATTAAAGCTGCTCAAAAGCATTGGCCACAACCAGTTTATAATGATAAAGTCGCCACCGATGCCAATTTTGAGACGATTACGCAACTATTACTCGAAAATCATGAGTATGTCTATTCTGCCATAGGAAGTCATAATGTGCGATCGCAATCTCGCGCCATAGCCATAGCGGAAAGTCTCAATGTTCCCCGTCGTCGCTTTGAAATGCAAGTTCTGTACGGCATGGGTGATAAAATAGCTAAAGCTTTGGTAGATAAGGGTTATCGCGTACGGGTTTATTGTCCCTACGGTGATTTGTTACCGGGAATGGCTTATTTAATTCGGCGGTTGTTGGAAAATACGGCGAATAGTTCGTTTTTACGGCAAAATCTGGAAAATCGTCCCGTTGAGGAGTTGTTAGCACCTCCAATTATAGATATGTTTCGCGCAAAGGCGCAAAGGAGCAAAGAAGAGAAGGAAGGTTTTGTTGGTGTTGCGGATACGGATTTTGC
>JGI12547J11936_1000105_pt1 | contig 17919 bp, 18 predicted proteins | sample LakEriepJuly2011_2_FD_11936 | JGI IMG/M metagenome (IMG submission 11936)
CTACGACTTAACCGAGTACGCTAAAATGCGATATAATCTCCTCGGACAGGGGGGTCACTGGTTTGCTGGAAAGCCGCTAGGAAATTTAACGCGAGAGGAGATTTTGCCCGCCCTTGCCAAATGCCCAAATCCGGATGCCACTCTTCGCCATCTCCTCGCCGCGCGAGATCTGCTTCAAGGCGAAAAGGTGGAACGTTTAAGCAAGTCGACCTAATCAGCGTTTATACCAAGCTCTGCGATACACTTCGCGGCCTTCCTTCGCAAAAAGCTCCTCAAACTCGCTCGTAGGTTCGTCGACGCCCGTCCAAGAAGGTTCTGCAACCCAGGCAGGGCATTTTTCCGCTTCTTTTTGGGCCCACTCGAAATATTCGCGATCATCGGTTGTGAGCTTGATGAAGCCCCCAGGCATCACGGCACGAGCTGCATCTTCAAAAAACTCTTTTTGAAGCAACCGGTTTGCGTGGTGCCGTCTCTTGGGCCAAGGGTCCGGATAACGGACCGTAATCGAATCTAACGACGATTCAGCACAGAGTTTCTTGATGAAATAAGCTGACTCCAGTCTTAGAACTTTGAGATTGGTCAGCTGATTTCGAATCGCCTTCTTAGCGATCTTGGTAGCACGACCTAATAGCCTTTCCACTGCGACGAAATCTCTCTCCGGCTCCCGCTTTGCCCTGGCCTCAGCGTAGACCCCATCCCCTGCCCCAAGATCGATTTCTACAGGCGCAATCCGTCCAAAGACATCAGCCCACACGTAGGCTGGATATAATCTTTGAGAGGAGAGCCAAGGGTCTGGGGTGCTCCCCAGAGCTGGCTTATCGGCGCTTTTTTGCACCAAGCCGAACGACCGACTTACCGGTCGAACGAGCCCGAACTTTGGAAATCAGCCCGTTCCGCTTGCCCTTGCTGGAGCTGTGGCCATTACGCTTTGCTTTCGCGGCATTGCCCTCGTCAGCACCGGCGGGGGACTTCACTTTAAAGAGGCGCACATCCCTTAAGCGAGAGATCGAGACCTTCGTCTTTTTTGCCGCCTTGGCCCAGTAGACCATGGCATAGCCTTCACCCACTTCGACGACTTCCCCACCATCGCTCCTACGGGAATCCAGGCGAGAGATGGTTGCACCACAGACAGGATAGGGCCCAAGCGGAGGGGGCAAACGGCGAGCGGACTCATGACCGTTTCCATTACGACCATTCAATCCACCCACCTCTTTAGTCGGCGCGCCTTCCCTGACAGGAATAGCGCGACGCTCGACAAACATCTGAATCGCTTTCTGAACTTCAGGGAGAGAGAGGTGATACTTGCGTGCGGTATCCACCATATTGAAGTTTTCCTCAAGAATATCGCGGTCGATCTGCCCTCCGGGGCCATTGGGAGACAAAACGAAGGTTAAATACTTCAAAGAGGTTGAATCCTCTCCGAGGGCGTTCTTAAAGATAGAAACCAAAGCCGGTGGCAGAGGATGATCCGAGGCTAGACAGTTAAGATTTTTCCAAAACTTATTCATAATGTAATCACAATCGTATGTGAAAAGACCCGCTTTTGGCAAGAAGTTTTCTTAATCCACTATGCATATAATTGCCTATCAGCGATTTACATTTTTAATATTATATGTATAAAAACTCATAAAATCGCCTCTTTTTCCAACTCCTTATACTTCTTTGGATTCCTCCTCCCTGCTAAGGTTTTGCTATGTTGTCGATCGAGCTACTTCATATCTTCATCCTTGGAGGCCTCATTTTAATCTGTCTGAACTATCTGCTGAACCTCAGGAGTTTCCGTTTTCCGCAAATCACTTCGATCACCAATCCCCCACCCCAAATTTCTATCCTGATTCCTGCCCGAAATGAAGCGGAGCGCCTAGGACCCTGTCTCAGCACTCTTTCCGATAGCGATTATCCGATTTTGGAGATTCTGGTCCTCGACGATCACTCCACCGACGGCACTGCTGAGCTGATTCAGCAAAGAGCCAAGGGAGACCCCAGAATTCGTCTGATCACCGCCAAGCCCTTGCCCGCCGGTTGGGTTGGAAAACCTTGGGCCTGCCACCAGCTATCCCAAGAGGCNAAAGGCGACTACCTCCTTTTTGTCGATGCCGATACCCGCTTCTCCGACATTACAGTCGCCCACTCCATCAACGTCGCTGAGAAAGAGAAAGCAGATTTAGTGTCCCTCTGGCCCTATCAGGAGTCCCGCACTTGGAGCGAGCATCTCGTCATTCCCTTTGTTCACCTCTTTATCCTGTTCTATCTGCCCCATTGGGCGAAAGGGTCCCTCCGATGCTTTGGTGCNGCCAATGGACAGTTCGTTCTCTTTCGAAGGAAATCGTACGAAAAGATCAAAGGCCATGAATCGGTCCGAAACCATATGGTCGAGGATATCGCTATCGCCCGCAACATGCGGCAAGCAGGCTTGAAAGTCCTCAACCTCGACGGCACCAATCCAGGTCACTCCATCGCCCTCGTTCGATGCCGCATGTACACCCGCTTTCACGAGGTCTGGGAAGGATTCACCAAAAATCTCTACCCTAGTTTTGACGGAAACTTCCCCGCCTTCCTTCTCTTTCAATCTATCCAAATTTTCATCTTCCTAACTCCCTTTATCCTTATCTTCACCCCAGCCAACGGACCACTGGTTTGGACCGAAATTCTTATCATTCTCGCTCTTCGATTCGCTCTCGCCCATCGTTTCCGCCAAAGCTACCTCGGCGCACTCCTTCATCCCTTCGGGCAAATTCTCGTGATCGCCATCGCCCTCAACTCCTGGCTCCAATCCCTTCGAGGTCGTCTCCCATGGAAAGGGAGACACTATCCTCGCGAAGCCCAACTCTAATTTTCAACGATTCACCTCGACCTCCATAATCCCTCTTTCCAATCTTTCTTAGAATGAAACACACTTTTGCCGATGAACTAAGCCGCACCGCGGACAACTCCATCGACTCAAAAACATTTGCCGGGGGTTTCCCTGAAGCCATGGCCCGCTTTCCAGAAATCCGCATGGGAAAATGGTGGATCACCACCCGTCAATCTCTTCTCCTTCTTGTTCCTGTTGGTATTGCGGGCACCATCTTATCCATTCTTACGGCCCGCTTTTTACGGACTTTCCCCGCTGTTCAGCAATTCATCGCCACCTATCCGGGCACTGGATCGTTTGCTCCTCCTCTTCCCGACGGTTTTCCCCTATGGCTTCGCACCTGCCACTGGATTAACTTTTTCCTCCTCCTCTTTATGATCCGATCGGGGATCCAAATCCTCGCCGATCACCCCCGCCTCTACCTCAACCCCCACTGCACCCCTGGTTCGGAATGGTTGCGTCTTCTTGGCCCCGCTCCTCTGGATCGGGAATACCACGCCAAAGAGGATACTGTTTCCCTTCCGGGATGGCTCGGGCTACCGGGAATTCGTCACTCCATCGGTCTCGCCCGATGGTGGCACTTTGTTTTTGATACACTCTGGCTCGCGAACGGTATTCTTGTGTACGTACTGCTTTTCTCCACAGGTCAGTGGCGGCGCATCGTTCCCGTCTCATTGGATGTCATTCCTCATACCCTCTCCACCGCCCTCCAGTATCTCTCCCTTGATTTCCCTCCACCCAGCGGTTGGCTGCAGTACAACGGTCTCCAACTCCTTGCCTACTTTACCACCGTTTTTATTGCCTCCCCTTTGGCGCTTATCACCGGGGTGATGCAGTCCCCCGCCATCGCCGCTCGCCTTCATCTCGCCACAGGTTTTCTTAACCGCCAAGTTGGCCGATCTCTTCACTTCCTCGTGCTCGGCTACTTCCTTCTTTTTATCATCGGCCATGTGGTGATGGTTTTTGCCACGGACGCACTCAATAACCTCAATCACATGACTCTAGGAACGAACGATCGCTCTTGGGCTGGTTTTCTTGTCTTTGCCCTCATCCTCGCTTTCACCACGATCGCCTGGCTTCTTGCCACCCCGCTTACCCTGAAATACCCCCGAAAGGTCCAGCACATAGGCCGGTGGGTTATTGGAGGAATCCTGGATCGAATCGAAAAACTTCGGCCGGTCGCGAACTACAGCGAAAAGGATATTTCACCCTATTTTTGGGTCAACGGAACGGCCCCTGTTTCCGATGAGTATAAAAGCCATCTGGCGGAGGGTTTTCGCAACTACCAACTGAATGTCGGTGGCCTTATCGAAAAACCACTGCAACTCACACTTGCCCAACTACGGGCCCTGCCCAAGCAGGAGCAGATTACCTCCAACTACTGCATCCAAGGATGGACGGGAGTTGCAAAATGGGGTGGTGTTCGACTCAAAGACATCATGGCCCTTGTCCGCCCGATGCCTAACGCTCGCTACGTTGTTTTTTTCTCCTTTGCCCACGGTTCGGAAAAGGGTCGTGGCCTCTACTATGATTGCCACAAAATCGAACATATGCAGCACGACCAAACCATTCTCGCTTACGAAATGAATGGGAAGGTTCTTCCTGAATGCCATGGCGCCCCCCTTCGCCTTCGCAATGAACTCGAACTCGGATTTAAATCGGTTAAATGGGTTCAATCGGTTGAGTTTGTCGAAAGCTTCACTTCTCTCGGCTTGGGAGAAGGCGGCTTTAACGAGGATTATGAGTTTTATACCACACGCAACCCCATCTAAGACCATGTCCCCCAATCTTCTTGATCCATTTGGCAGAAAGATCAACTACCTGCGTGTTTCCATCACGGATCAGTGTAACGAACGTTGCCTCTACTGTCGCCCGTCCGGCTATCGCGGTTGGACTCCCCGTCCAGACCACCTCTCCAAATCCGAGTTGATCCAAGTCATTAACGCAGCCGTCCAGATGGGATTCGAGCATATCCGCCTGACCGGCGGCGAACCCCTCCTTCGACCTGACCTTCTCGAAATCACGCAAAGCATCCGTTCCATCCCAGGACTTGCTTCCCTATCCCTTTCAACCAATGGAATCCTCCTTGCCCCCATCGCCCAACAACTTCATCGCGCTGGGATCCAATCGATCAATCTTAGCCTCGATGCCCTTCAACCAGCCCTGTATCAAAGGATTACCGGGGGGTCACTGGATGATTTCCTCAACGGATTCCGTGCCTCCCTTCAGGCTGGCTTTCCTCAGGTCAAATTAAATTGTGTTCTCTTACGCGGACTCAACGATCAAGAACTCCGCCCTCTCGTTCACTTTGCTGCGGAACACCACGTTCCCATTCGCTTTATTGAACTCATGCCACTCACTCTGATCCCCTCCCAAGGCCAGGATCTCTTCCTCTCCATTCAAAACGCGCAGGAGATCCTCGGTGGACCTGGAAACTTAATTCCCCAGCCGAACTTTCAAGCAGGACGCGGCCCAGCCCGCTACTTTAAAGACAAAACCTCCGGCGCAATGGTTGGGTTTATCGGAGCTCTCACCACTCCGGATTTCTGCGACTCCTGTAATAAGATTCGCCTCACGGCCGACGGTAAACTGCGCCCCTGCCTTGGACGCCACGGTGAAATCGATCTTCGTACCGAACTCAGGGATGGTTCACGCACCCCCCACAAGCTCCTTCTCCAAGCCGTCGCGAACAAACCCAAAGATCACGAATTCAGCTCGGGTTATGAGCCCTCTCGGCCCATGACCGCGTTGGGCGGGTAAACTGTGCATATCCTCTACTTCGCCCAAGCTCGCCTAGCCGTCGGTGTTTCCGAGGATTCCCTGCACTCTCCCGAACCCCTGACCCAAGATAAGTTTTGGCATCTCCTTACCTGTCGGCACCCCGCTCTTCTTTCCCTTCAAACCTCCTGCCGCCTAAGCAAAAATTGCCACTTTCTTCAAACTGGCCAAATGATTGATCCTGATGACGAAGTCGCCATTCTTCCCCCCGTCTCCGGAGGATAGATGAAAGTTTTTCTCCTTCTCTCTCCCGATCCTATTCAACCCCTTCCTTCGATAATCGACCCTTCGGTGGGTGCCGCCGTCACATTCTCGGGTCTGGTGCGAGATACCGAAGAACATCGACCCATCTCATCCCTTTTTTATGAAGCTTACCTACCCATGGCGGAAAATAGTATCCGAGAAATACTCGGACAACTATCCCTCCAACACCCCTGCACATCGTTCGAGCTCCTCCATCGTCTCGGCCATGTTCCTGTCGGCGAACTTTCACTCTGGATCCGCGTCCTTGCTCCTCATCGTGCCGAGGCTTTCTCCCTTCTAACTCACTTTCTTGATCGCTTGAAAAAGGATGTGCCTATTTGGAAGACCAAACCATCCACATGACAACCGTCAACCAAGTGTTTGCCCAGATCGATTCTCTTATCCCTCAACCTGGGGAGACCGAAGCGATCTCCTTGACCCAAGCCATGCATCGAGTTCTTCGTGAACCCGCAATGACATCCGAAGATCAACCGCCCTTCGATCGATCCAGCATCGACGGTTATCTGGTGCGTGCAGATGAACCCGCGAAAAAGGTCCGACTCATCTCCACACATTCCCCGGGTCAATCAGCACCACCCCTTCCTCCAGCAGGTTCCACCATCCGAATTTTGACCGGTTCAGCCCTGCCCAAACATGCCGGCCTCATCATGCAGGAAGACACTCGCCCTGCGGGGCCGGACTTCATTGAGCTTCTGAAAAAACCAGATCCAACTCTTATTCGAATGCAAGGATCGCATAGCAAAAAAGGATTAATCCTCCTTCCTGCTCCCTCTCTTCTTCAACCTGGCTCCATCACCCTTCTTGCCTCGCTCGGAATTACTCAACCCAAAGTTTCCCGCCTACCCCGAGTCGTTCATCTGGTCACAGGAGAAGAACTTGTCGACCCGGACCAAAATCCAGCCCATGGCCAGATCCGCGACTGCAACTCCATTCTGATCCGCACCCTACTAACCTCATTCTCCGCCACACTCGTCACTCAACAGCGGGTCGGCGACGACCGAAAACTATTCATGCAAGCTTGTCGCCTATCTCTCGCTACTCAGCCCGACATCCTTCTTCTCAGTGGAGCCTCCAGCTTAGGGGATCACGATCATGCAGGTTCTGTTCTTGAGGAACTCGGGTTCACCATCCACCTCCGCCAAGTATCCGTTCGACCTGGAAAACCCCTTATCCTTGCCAAAAAAGATAGAACCGTAGCCTTCGGTCTTCCGGGAAATCCTCTCTCCCACTTTGTATGCTTCCACCTTTTCGTCCGACGCGCCCTCCTTCGTCTTTTGGGTCTCCCCCCCCCACCTTTACTTTCTGCCACTCTCGCACCAGGAGCGACGATCGGACCAAATCCCCGCGAAACGTGGTGGCCATGCCATCTCCAACCCTCCCATGGTTCTCTGACCGCTCGACCTCTTCCTTGGAGTGACTCCTCCGACCTATCGTGCTTTCCCATGACCAACGGTCTCCTCCGGGTACCTTCAGGACAGGAAGCTCGCTCGCCGTGCGAAGTTCTGCCCACCATTCCTTGGTGAAACGGCTTTCTCATCTTGATCTTAGAGGTCGCGCCACCATGGTGGACGTCAGTTCGAAATTCCCCCAACTCCGCCGAGCCTTGGCGACCGGTGAAATCCAATGCTCACCCTCAACCATAAAACTTTTACGCCAAGGAAAAACACCCAAGGGAGATGTTCTGGCAGCGGCCCGAATCGCGGGAATTCAAGCCGCGAAGCAAACCTCTACCTTGATCCCCCTTTGCCACCCTCTCCCCATTAGCTCCGCACATATCGAACTTACTCCGCGAAAAGACCGCATTCTCATTGCGGCCGAAGTGCGCGTGCATGCCCGCACCGGAGTGGAAATGGAAGCTCTTACTGCTGTATCCGTCGCCGCCCTCACCCTCTATGACATGTTGAAGGCAGTGGACCGGAAAATGGTCATCCAAAACATTCGCCTGACTTCAAAGGAAAAGATTTGAGCCCGCTGATCATTGCGCGTCTCACGGTCAGCGATCGCGCACACCAAGGGGTCTATCCCGACAAAGGGGGCCCTGAACTGGAGCGAGTCTTCTCTGAAGAGTGGAATCTTCCCTTACAGTGGCACTCTCTCACTGTTCCCGACGAAACAGCAACAATCACCTCTGCCCTGCGAAACTGGATCGACCAGAAAATCCCGCTGATTTTAACAACAGGCGGCACTGGGCCTACCCCACGCGATGTCACTCCCGAAGCCACCTTGGCTATCTTAGAAAAACAGCTGCCTGGGCTGAGTGAGGCTCAACGCATGGGTAGTTTCTCCATTGCCCCGACCGCAATTTTATCCCGAGCAGTTGCAGGCATAGCCAAAAAAAGCCTGATCATCAATTTTCCGGGTAATCCCAAGGCTATCTCCGAATGTCTACCACCACTTATTCCCGCCATCCGGGAGTGCCTGAAGCATCTCAGCGAATAAAGATCAGTTTCGCCCCGGCAATCAACAGGACCAGCGCCAACAATCGCTGAATCCACAAAGGTGAGTAGTGCCGGCTTCCCCATCTCGAGCCGATCCAGCCCCCGACAATCGCAACACAAAAGAGAATCCATCCAACCTTAGGCAGGGACCGAGCCGACGAAACATATCCCACCAAACCGGAGATCGAGTTAACGAGAATAAAGATTACTGATACCGCTGCGACAGTTTTCGTAGGAGCCCACTTACGCCACAGCATCCAAGGGGTGAGAAAGATTCCTCCCCCTGTTCCCGTAAGACCTGATAACAGTCCCAGAACACTCCCCGTTGCCAACAGTGTCGGCCGAGTTGGGGGGCTCAAGACTGTTTCCTCTTTCGGCCGAAAAAGAAAACGCACCGCCGAACCCCAAAGAACTGTTCCCAGCAGCAGGTGCAAAATCCCGTTAGGGAGCTTTAGGTACCCTCCCAAGAAGGCAAATGGGACTGAAGCAATCACTAAAGGCCAGATCAGTTGAATCGAACAGTGCCCTGCCCGATAAAAGTTCCACCCACCTAGAATCGCCACCACGATATTGAGAGTAAGTGTGATCGGCCGAATCTCCCCAATCGGCACTGCACTCAGCGCCAATATGGCAATATAGCCAGAGGCTCCTGCATGTCCCACCGAGGAGTAAAGGAAGGCAATGCAGAGAATCCCTAAAGGCAGAAGCCAACACTCCATAACTTAACTTACCCAGAATATTTTTATCTTCGAACCTTTCTCGCCCGACCTTTTTGAGCTACTATCCATCCATGTCCCGCCTCAGCCTTCTCGGAAATAAAACAGCCGTACCAGCAAACCCTTCCCTTGCCCGACTGGAAACCTTTCCTAATCCAAAACCGGGTCGCCCTTTTGAAATCACTTTCTCTACTTCTGAATTCACTTCCTTGTGCCCCGTCACCGGCCAACCCGACTTCGCCACGATCACGATTCGCTACACTCCAAAAAAGAAATGCGTGGAAAGTAAATCCCTGAAACTTTATCTACACTCTTTCAGAAGTACCGGCTCCTTCGCCGAGGCGGTCACCAATCGGATCTTGGATGACCTCGTCCGGGCCATCTCCCCTGACCACGCACAGGTAACAGGGGAATTTGCTGCCCGTGGGGGCGTGGCTCTTAAGGTCTCCGCCTCATTTGGCAAAGCTCGTTAGTTAGCTGTTTTTCACAAAGTGATGCTGGCGCCGGGCTGCATCACCTCGACTTGATATCCGTGCTTACCTGCTTCACGAACAAACACACCAGGATCCACCTGAATCGCTTCAAAAGTGTTGTAGTGCATCGGCACCGTAAGTTTCGGCTTCAACATCCGGACCGCTTCTGCTGCGTCTTCCATGCCCATTGTGAAATGGTCACCAATCGGCAACATCGCGAGATCGATCTGTTTTCGCTCTCCCAGAAGTTGCATGTCCATGGTCAAAGCCGTGTCCCCAGCAAAGTAGATCGTTTTTCCTTCAATCCGAATTAGGAACCCTACGGGTGAGCCCAGCATCACCGGACCGCTTGGTCCGTCAACAGACGAAGTATGATGAGCTATCGTCAACTGAACCCTGCCGAAAGAGAAATCTTTTCCTCCACCACACCCCAGCGGCTCGACTTTAACTCCTTGAGCTCCCGCATGGAGAGCCAGCTCATAAACCGCTATCAGAGTAGCTCCGGTCCGTTTCGCAATCGAAACTGCGTCACCGTAGTGATCCGCATGAGCATGACTCACCAAAATAAAATCACACTCAACGTCTTCCGCCTTGGCCGCAGCTTTAGGATTCCCTGTCAGAAAAGGGTCGATCAGAATCTTCGCCTTTGGGGTGGCAATCAAAAAACAGGAGTGACCTAAGTATTGCACGGAAATTGCTGATTTCATCAATCCAGTATCACGAGTTTCTCGTAGCATTTCAAGCAGTCACACCCCCATAAAACACCTTCACCCAAACAAATCTTTAGTTCATATTTTCAAGATGCGCTCCCCGATTGATCTCCCCTCTTGGAAGAAACTGGCTGACCACGCTGGATCTGTGCCTCCCATGCGAGACCTCTTCACCCAGGAACCAAATCGCGCCTCCACCCTGTCCCATCGCTGGAATGATCTCTTTCTGGACTATTCCAAAAACCGCGTTACCCCAGAAACTCTCAAACTCCTCCGCCAGCTTCTCAAAGAGGCCAAAGTCGAAGAACTCCGAGATCGAATGTTTCACGGCGATAAAATCAATCTTACTGAAAATCGTGCTGTCCTTCATATCGCTCTTCGTCGCCCTGCTAATCAACCCCTGATCGTCGAGGGCAAAGACCTGATGCCTGAGGTCGAGGCCACCCGCCAGCACATGAAGGATTTCTCCGAACAAGTCCGCTCCGGATCGTGGAAAGGCTACACAGGCCAGCCCATCTCCGACGTGGTTAACATCGGCATCGGAGGATCCGACCTCGGACCCGTCATGGTCACAGAAGCCCTCAAGCCGTTTGCTCGCCGTGATCTGAAGATGCACTTCGTCTCCAATATCGACTCCACCCAGCTGGTCGAAGTCCTTCGGATCTGCAAACCCTCTACAACTCTCTTTCTCGTCGCTTCAAAAACCTTCACCACTCAGGAAACCCTGACCAACGCCCACTCCGCTCGCTCCTGGTTTCTCAAGGAAGCAGGCGACGAAAAGCACATCGCAAAACATTTCGTTGCGCTTTCCACGAACGAGACCGCTGTAAAGAAATTCGGCATCGATCCGGTAAACATGTTTCCCTTTTGGGATTGGGTGGGTGGTCGCTACTCCCTCTGGTCCGCCATCGGACTAAGTATCGCTCTTTCCATTGGATATGATCGCTTTGCAGAGGTTCTCACAGGCGCTCACGAAATGGATGAACACTTTCTGAAAACACCCATCGAACAGAATCTGCCGATGACCCTTGCCCTCCTTGGAATCTGGTACAACAACTTCCACGACGCTCAGACCCACGCCATCCTTCCCTACGATCAGTACCTTCACCGCTTTCCCGCCTACTTTCAACAGGGGGATATGGAAAGCAACGGCAAGGGCGTTGATCGTGATGGCAAACCTGTCACCGGGAGCACCGGCCCAGTTATCTGGGGAGAACCCGGCACCAATGGTCAGCACGCCTTCTATCAACTCATCCACCAAGGCACCAAGCTCATCCCCTGCGATTTCCTCGCTTCGGCCGAGACATTCAATCCAATGGGACTCCACCACGACATTCTCTTAGCCAACTTCTTTGCCCAAACCGAAGCCCTGATGAAGGGTAAAACCGAATCCGAAGCCCGCACCGAGCTCACCCAAGAGGGACTGAGAGGCATGGCCTTAGAAAAACTCATCCCCCACAAGGTCTTTCCGGGGAATCGCCCAACCAACTCGATTCTCGTACAGCGCTTCGACCCCAAAACCCTCGGCAGTCTCATCGCTCTCTACGAGCATAAGATCTTCGTTCAAGGAGCCATCTGGAACATCAACTCGTACGATCAGATGGGTGTCGAGCTGGGTAAACAGCTGGCAAAAAAGATCGAACCTGAGTTGGTAGCTTCCGGCCCAGTCAACTCACACGACTCCTCCACTAATCAGCTGATCAACGAATATAAAAAGCGAACGAACCGCGGGTAAAAGAAACCTCGGCGCCTAGCCACCTCACCCCCCCACGGGATGCCAAGTGGTCTTGATCTCCACGGTGTCCATAATTCGATAAGGGTCCTCATCGCAATTGCTTCCTTGGCTCTTTAGAAAATATCTTTTTAGATTCAGGGCACAGGCCTCGCGACTCGCGGCATGTTCCTTTTCATCCCCTCCCTGCACGACCAAGGCGTTTACATCCATGTGACTAGACATCTGCCCGACCAACTCCTCCCTCAAACCACAAAGAAGATTGATGACTCCGTGAGGAATATCCGAAGTCGCCAAGACCTCCCCCAGCTCCATCGCCGCGACCGCGGAACGACCTGTCGAAAGCGTAATGACGGAGTTACCACCCACGACAATCGGGGCGATACCAGAAACCAAATCAAGGAGCGGTCTCTTCTCTCCGGCGACATAGGCCACCACNCCCATCGGCTCGGTCACGGAAAAGTTAAAATAAGGAGAGGACACCGGATTGACCGATCCAAAGATCTGTAAGTATTTATCTGCCCAACCCGCATAGTAGACCAACAGATCGATCGATTGGGATACCTCCGACTTTGCGGCGGCAGAGGAGTGTCCGACCGACTGTAAAACCTCACAAAGACTGCTCGACCGGCCCTCCATCATCTCAGCTGCCCGATATAGAATCTGCCCTTTTAAGTAGGCTGTGGTGCTTGCCCATCCCGCAGCTGCTTTCCGTGCTGCCACCACCGCATTCCGAAAATCTTTTCGCGAAGCACGGCAAACGTGCCCCAGCCATTTCCCACCTGGCGCCTCCACATCCAAGGCTCTGCCTGACTCTGATCGAACAAAGGCCCCACCAATGAGCATCTTATAGGTTTTGCGCACATCCAATCTTCCGCTTTTCCCATTGAGTCCGTTCTTGCTCATGATAACTCCACGTACGGTCTTAATCCATGTCGTCCGCCCTCACGTCCATAACCACTCTCCTTGTATCCACCAAAAGGAGAGGCTGGATCAAATTTATTAAAGGTATTCGCCCAGATCACACCCGCCTTGATCCCACGAGTTACTTTGAAAATCTTGGCGCCCTTATCAGTCCAAACCCCGCCCGATAAACCGTACGGCGTATTATTGGCTTTCTCTAAAGCCTCAGTCAGGGTTCGGAAGCTCTGAATCGCCAGCACCGGACCGAAGATCTCCTCCTGCACGATTCGGTGGGATTGAGCCACTTTAGTAAAGAAACTTGGTCGAATCCAATAACCCTTATCCGGAACAGCGCACTTCGTCTGAAAAAGTTCGGCTCCCTCCTCTTGTCCCACTTTGAGATAGTCCTGAATCCGCTCGCACTGTGCTTTTGAGTTAATCGCCCCAATGTCGGTATTCTTATCCAGCGGATCCCCCACGATCAGATGTTCCATCCGCGCTTTCAGTTTTTCCACGACCTCTTCTTCCACGCTTTCCTGGACCAGTAACCTCGACCCCGCGCAGCAGACATGGCCTTGATTGAAAAAGATTCCATTAATAATACCCTCCACCGCCTGATCAATCGCGGCATCCTCGAAAATAATATTGGCCGCCTTCCCCCCGAGCTCAAGCGTCAGCTTAGTCGCTTTTCCTGAGAGGGATTTTTGAATCGCTTTACCCACATCGGTCGAACCAGTGAAAGCCACCTTATCCAAACCGGGATGCCTGACCAAAGCTGCCCCCGTTGAACCAGCACCCGTAATACAATTAAACACCCCATCGGGGAGTCCTGCTTCCTGACAAATCTCCGCAAAAAGTAGCGCGGTTAAAGGAGTTGTCTCTGCTGGCTTCAGGACCACGGTATTTCCGCAAGCTAAAGCTGGCGCCACTTTCCAGGCCACCATCAAGAGAGGAAAATTCCACGGGATGATCTGACCCGCAACCCCGATTGGGCCGACCGATTTTCCCGGAAAGGCATAGCCCAACTTGTCCGCCCAACCCGCGTGATAGAAGAAGTGAGCAGCGGCTAGCGGGATATCAACGTCCCTGGATTCCCGAATCGGCTTTCCCCCGTCCATCGACTCAACCACGGCCAGCTCCCGCGCCCGCTCCTGTATGATCCGCGCAATTCGATAAAGATATTTCCCCCGCTCTCGACCCGACATCTTGCGCCACACCTTGTCATAGGCCAGCCGAGCCGCTTTCACTGCCCGATCAACATCTTTTTCACCGGCATCGGCTACTTGGGCCAGAGTCTTCTCGTTGGCCGGATTGATCGTGGCAAAGCGTTTTCCTGATCCGGCCGGAACAAACTTTCCACCCAGAAAGAGCCCATATTGCTCTTTGAGTTTAAAATGATCCGCACTTTCAGGCGCAGGCGCGTAGCCCCAGTCGGAACCTTTCGAGGAGATTTTGCTTTCAGTCATTGGAGTAGTAGTCCGGTCCTTGATACACCCCTGTTCGCTCTTTTTCCAGTTGCATCAGCATATCGTTGGGAAGCTTGCTCGCTCCGATTCGGAATAAGGAAGGGGTCAACCAAGCGGGCCCAAGAACCTCTCGAACCATAATGAGCAAGTTCAGAGCCGCTTTGGCATTGGCAATGCCGCCCGCAGGCTTCATCCCAATCTTTTTTCCTGTCTTGCGATAAAAGTCACTTATCGCCAGCAGCATGACCAGAACCACTTCCGGGGTGGCCGCAGGCTGAATCTTACCCGTGCTGGTTTTAATAAAGTCAGCCCCCGACTGCATGGCAATATCACTAGCCAATCGCACCCGATCGAGCGTTCCTAATTCCCCTGTCTCTAAGATCACCTTTAAATGGGCTTTTCCGCACGCCTCTTTCACCTGCTCAATTTCGTCAGCGACCCGACCATAATCACCCCGCAGAAAATCCCCACGAGAGATAACCATGTCGATCTCATGCGCTCCCTCCGCCATCGCATAACGAGTGTCCTCCAACTTTACGGCCAAAGGATTCATTCCACTAGGGAACGCGGTCGCGACCGCTGCCACCTGAATGGGAGTTCCCTCCAGCGCTTTGCGGGCGATTCGAACCATCGTCGGATAAACACAGACTGCCGCTACCATCGGTAAATCTTTTCGACCTGAATGCAAATGGATCGCCTTGGTGCAAAGTTGACGGACTTTTCCGGGTGTATCTGCCCCTTCCAAAGTAGTGAGGTCCACCATCGAGAGGGCCAACTTAAGTCCCTCCACTTTTGAGGCTTTTTTAATGCTCCGCGTAGCCAGGCGTGCCACTCGTTCACGGATTCCCACCTCATCGACAGGGTGAGCCTGTAAATTTAACTTGTTCGGTGAAACAGTAGAAGTACTCATATCCCCTTCTTCAAGGGAAAGTATATCTTCCCGCCAAAAGCGAGTTTGGTCAAACCGTCGTCGTGCCGTTTGCTTCTGCGAAAATCGCTTTTAAATCGTCTTTCGAGCTGCGACCCAACCACCGCGTCAATGTTTCGGTGCCACTCTTCTTGCTTTGATAGGCCTGAAGAACCTTATCGATGTAGTGGTGCACCTCTTCGTAAGGAACTTTGGGTTGAATCAAAACGTTAAACCTAGCATCCGCACCTGTTTTTCCGCCAAGGAACATGTCGAAGCACTCTTTTTTGACCCCATCCACGGTTCGGGTGGCACCGCGGAAGCCGATATCCGCAATCTGATGCTGACCACAAGAACTAGGACATCCGCTAAAGTGAATCCTCACTTGATCCTTGTAGTACGAACAAAGCTGCTCCAACTCCCCCACCATTCGAATCATTCGGTTCTTAGTTTCGCCGACGGCCAAATTACAGAACTCGATCCCTGTGCAGGATACGCAGCCCTTACGAAAATTACTCGGCTCGACAACCAAACCCGCAGCAACCAAATCTTTTTTGAGCGCTTCGACGTTCTTTTCGGGAATATTGACGATGACAAGGTTCTGCTTGTTCGTTCCACGCATTCCCACTTTGCCCTTCTCCCCATACTTTTCTGAAAGGTCGGCAATTGTCCGCATCTGCTGCCCCGTGAGTCGACCCCCGGCTAAGCACACCCCGACCCAGTAAAAACCTTTTTGAATCTGTGCGTGAACCCCAACGTGGTCTGTCTCCGGGTTTTCCGGGAAAACAAATTCAGAGTGCCTTTCGAACTTGCGACCCGCTACTCGCTCCACCTCAGAAAGAAACTTTTCCGCACCCCAATCAGCCATAAGAAATTTCAGCCGCGCCCTGGCTCGTTTATCTCGGAAGCCGTGATCCCGATAAATCACCGAAGTGTAGTGAGCCATGGGAAGAATATCTTCGGGCTTTAAGAACACGGGCAAGGTTTGTGCGAGGTGAGGCGCCGAGGAAAGTCCCCCTCCCACTTTAATGCCGTATCCTTTTTCTTGTCCGCGTTCTAAGCCAAAAACTCCCACACAATTAATATCCGGCTGGGTACACATGATACGGCACCCCGAAATCGATAATTTATATTTACGCGGTAGGTTGGAAAACTCGCTGTTGTTCGTCAGGTGGGCGTCGACCGCTCGAAGCTCTGCTGTGGCATCCAGAATGGCATCGGGATCGATTCCCGCAACCGGGCAGCCCACCACGTTTCTCGCAATGTCACCGCAGGCTCCGCTGCAGGTAACACCAACCGATTCCAACCTCCTAAAAATCTCGGGAAACTGCTCGATCCGCAGCCAGTGAAGCTGAACGGTTTGGCGTGTGGTGACATCGCCAAAGCCATGAGCGAACTGATCGGTCAGTCCGGCGATTTCTCGCAATTGAGCGGGATTCATTTGACCGCCAGGTATCCTCATCCGGAGCATGAAGTAACCGTCCTCTTTAGGTTTCTGCTGATAAACTCCGTACCATTTAAACCTCATAAAGTCATCTGAGGTAATGGCTTGCACACCATCTTTCGCATAGCGGGGTAGGTCTTTGATGACGTCCAAACCGTCCTTCACCAGCTTTAACTGCTCCTCCTTGGTCTCCCCGGGTGTGAAGTTTCTTGGTGTCGAAAGTGTCGCGATCATGGAAGGATATTACACGAACTTTTCGACATCACAAGTAAGCCCGTACTAAACCAAGGCCAGACCCATGGTGTGGGATAAAAGATCACTGAAAGTAGGCCAGCCGGTCAGGAAATTGCCAAAAGAAGCCTCACCTCAAGCCACCTTGCCAGTGATGTGGCCATGAGCTTTACGTCTTAGCTGAACGGGCTAGAAAATGTACCTTCTTTAGCGAGCCGAGAAGGGCAATCCCTAACCAGCCTAAAGCAAAAGTAGTGGGTAGTGCGTAGAGGGCTTTCCCAAAAATATCTCCCTCGCTCAGACCAGGACTTGCGACACGGATGCTCGAGACAAGGCAGGCAAAACCAACGCCGACCGCAGCATAGCCAATATTTAACGCCATTCCGCGAAAACTGAGGACCGTCGCACGGATCTTTGAATCCGTCCACTCGTTCAGGTAACTCGAAACGTAAAAGGACAGGATCGGCATCGATAGGCCCAAGGGAATGACCACCCACACTCCCCATTGAGGCGTTCCAAAGCAGAGGCCGAGAAGCCCGGTGAAAATCAACCCCGCCACAAGGAAAAATGCTTGGACTGGAGAAAAGCGGACACCCATGCGTCTGGCCAATCCAGAAGCCAAGAACCCCAATAAGGCGTAAAAGGAACCGAGAAAACCATTCACGAATTCTGGAATTTCGATCAGCCGATAGTAGTTACTGCCAAAGGTGAGAAATAGGCGCACGAGTGAATCGAAAAGCATGGCGCTGAGCAAAAGCAGCCAAACCCGAGGGTCACGAAAAACAAATCGAGCAGCCTCAAGGATATTTGCCATGGCGTTACCTAGAGGCGGCCGCGCTGTCTCCTGCTTGCCCCTCGATGGGGGTTCACGCATAGCCAGCGCACAGATCAAGGCCGGGACCGATGTCGCCAGCGTAAGGTAGACCGGCCATCGAGTCGTCAAACCAACCGGGCCGCTCCAGCCGACGCGGCGCGCGGCTTCCTCAATGAATTGGCGGTCGAA
>JGI12547J11936_1000106_pt1 | contig 17872 bp, 18 predicted proteins | sample LakEriepJuly2011_2_FD_11936 | JGI IMG/M metagenome (IMG submission 11936)
GAATTTCCTCCGCTCCAGGAAACTGTGTAGGTAGATGCTCCTGACGATGCAGACCACGATACGCTGGCAAGACCACTTGTATTTATAGACTTAACATAAACAGTTGCTGAGCCAGCGCTTGCGCTTGAGCCCGTGGCAGAAGTGCCTCCTGAATAAGATACTGTTCCGTTATTTGTTCTAACTCCATAGGTAGGTGCTCCAGTATTTGTCCAGCTTGCGGACCATGTATTTGTTCCACCTGATACGCTTACTGTTGTTGGGGCAGACGGTGTTGATGTTGAATCAGTAAGAGATAACCCAGTCAATGTTGCAGGAACTACTATAACAGAATTTATTGAATTTGATAAACTAGTTCCTCTTTGATTTATTGCTGTAACTGTTGCTGTTATTGTCTGTCCAGAATCTGATGCTGTTGTTGTATATGTGCTACCAGTGGCTATATTTGTTCCGTTTCTTTTCCACTGATATGTATAAGAAGATGGGGCATATGCAATATCTTGATTCCACAGACCATTTGATACTGATAGTGTTGCACCTACGTTATTATTGCCTGATATAATTGGTCCCTGAGTATCTGTTGGAAAATTAGGATAATGCTGCATCCATCCAGATCCTGTAAATACCCATCCTTTTACTGCAGGAGTCCAGGATCCACCATTAAAAAATCTTAAACCTTTTGCCTCTTGCCAAGAACTTCCATTATATATTTTCATATTTTATCCTAATACTGAACATATAAATCGCCAAGTGCTGTACCAGCTGGTAGGGTTCCAGTATTGTTATAAAATATTTTATTAGAATTTGCTACGTTTGTTCCGTTTGAGTATGCTGTAGAAGCAACAGTTACGCTTCCGCCAAGGGCCACTGCAGAACCATTTACGGTAATAGATGAATTTACAAGTTTAGCATTAGTGATTGATCCATCTGCAATAGTAGGTGTTGTGCCTGTGGCACCCGTTGCGCCCGTTGCGCCTGTTGCGCCTGTTGAGCCAGTTACGCCTGTTGCACCTGTTTCACCTGTTGGTCCTGTAGGACCTGCTACTGTGCTGTTAGCACCTGTTGCGCCTGTTGGTCCTGTTGGACCTGTTGGGCCTGCGACTGTGCTGTTAGCACCTGTTGCGCCTGTTGCACCTGTTGGTCCTGTTGGACCTAAGTTAGAAACTGTAATAGAGTTTCCCATACCAGAATGAGATGAACAAACATAATATAAAATTGAAGGAGCATCATAAGGAACTTCAAAGATAATAGTCCCTGACTCTGTTCCGTTTCCTGTTACACCGCTAGTGTAAACATTTCCAGCACTATAGGATCCAGCTGATGTTTGAAAATAAAACGGATGGCTTGCAGCATTTATATTTAATACATAGCGATGACCACGAATAAAAGAAAGAACAGGATTATTTGCGCCGTTTACTATGTAAATTCCGCCAGAGGCTGTAATGCTTAGTGTTATTCCACCCGAAGAGCCTGTGCTTCCTGTGGCACCTGTAGCGCCTGTTGAGCCAGTTGGGCCAGTTGCCCCAGTCGGACCAGCAACTGTACTGTTAGCTCCCGTAGGACCCGTAGAACCTGTGGCTCCTGTAGGACCAACTATTGTGCTGTCGGCGCCTGTTGCGCCTGTTGCGCCTGTGGCACCTGTAGCACCTGTAGCACCTGTAGTAATTCTTTGTAGAGTCCATGCTGTGCCATCCCATATCCAAGTGTTCTGGCTACTTGTAAATAATTGATTTAATGAGGGGCTATTTGGAAAGTCTATTGGCATGATATCTCCTATACTCCCGCAATCGCTTTAGCTTCGGCTTCTGTTAAGCCTAACGCCTGCAACTTACTAAGAGCTGAATTTTTTGCTTCTTCTTTATCTAAAATATCTTGTGCTTCTTTATCTTCTATTGCTTTAATTGCATCGCTTAACTGCTTTGCAGTTGGAACTGGATATTCTTGACCAACCCAGGTTATCATAGATATGTCATCATTTACCATGCTAAATATAGCATCTGGGTATAAAAAACGAATTGCATTAAAATTTTTCATGCTAATATCTCCATTGCTATAATTTGAATTGGATTTCCACTTGGATTAGCACCCCAGTTATTTGCGCTAAGGACGTTGTTAATCTGAATTTTATAAGTTGTTGCACTTGTAGTTGCTGGAGAATCTATATACTGAATTGAATATTGAGCATAGTTTCCAGTATTAACTCCCCCACCATTTGGATAATAAGTACCTAGTACTCCTGAAGTTAATGATGTAGAATTTTTTACAAGTTGAACCAAACCAGATTGATATGATGGACCAGAGCCTAAAATTAAAAATGATGTCATTACAAGAATTTTACTTGTTGAAAGTGTTGGGGTAATTGTTACAGATAATCCGCTAACATCTACATATCCTGCTCCACCTGTTGAAGATGTAGTATTTGATGTTGTAGCACTAACAACTTGATTTATTTTTCCTCCGCCTGCGCCTGGAAGGCCTGTGGCTCCTGTTGCACCTGTTGCACCTGTTGGGCCTGTAGGGCCAGCGACTGTACTGTCTGCTCCCGTAGCACCTGTAGCGCCTGTGGCTCCTGTAGGACCTGCAACTGTGCTGTTTGCACCTGTTGATCCTGTGGCACCTGTTGAGCCTGTTGGTCCTGTAGGACCTGCAACTGTGCTTTCTGCGCCTGTTGCGCCTGTAGCGCCTGTGGCACCTGTTGAGCCTGTTGAGCCTGTGGCTCCTGTAGCGCCTGTAGAACCTGTGGCTCCTGTTGCGCCTGTGGCTCCTGTAGGTCCTACTATCTGACCAACTGAGCTCCATGATGATCCATCCCAAATGTAAAGATCTCCATCTGATTCAACAATTCTTCCATCATTTAAAGTATTGCCAGTAGACGGTAAAGAAGGTACTGTTGCTACTGAAGATTTTAAGTTTACAGCAACTCCTTGAGTTCCCGTAGCACCTGTTGGTCCTGTTACACCTGTAGAGCCTGTTGCACCTGTTGGTCCTGATAAAGAAGAACCAGTTTCTACCCAAAACAAATCATAGTATGTGTAACTTTTTCCGTTATCAGTATTAAACCAAGCTTGTCCAGATACTGGATTAGATGGTGGGGTTGAAGAAGTTAAAGAGAAAGTTGCTTGAGATCCCGTTGAACCAGTTACACCTGTGGCCCCTGTTGCACCTGTTGGTCCTGTTGGACCTGCTACTGTGCTGTTAGCCCCAGTAGAACCTGTTGCGCCTGTTGCACCTGTTGGTCCTGTTGGACCTGCTACTGTGCTGTTAGCGCCTGTTGATCCAGTTGCGCCTGTAGGGCCCGTTGGTCCTGTTGGACCTGTTGGTCCCGAAATTGGTCCTGCATTATCCCATTCGTTATTTACATTATCCCATACATGCAAATTGCCTTGCACCATGTAACCATCTCCAGGATTTCCTGTTGGATAAGTTGATTGTAATAAAGATAAAGAAGCAAAAGTTCCTAGAATATCAATTCCAGTTCCCGCTTGACCAGTAGAACCTGTTGCGCCTGTTGCGCCAGTTACGCCTGTGGCTCCTGTTGCACCTGTTGGTCCTGTTGGACCTGCTACTGTGCTGTTAGCACCTGTTGAACCAGTTGCGCCTGTTGCACCTGTTGGTCCTGTTGGACCTGCTACTGTGCTGTTAGCACCCGTTGCGCCTGTTGCGCCTGTTGGTCCTGTTGGGCCTGCGACTGTGCTGTTGGCACCTGTTGATCCTGTTGCACCTGTTGCACCTGTTGGTCCTGTAGGACCTGTAGCTCCTGGGTTTGCTGTTAAGTAATCATCAATGTCTTGTGCAAGATAACCTAAGTCTCTAGGAATGTCAGGAGACATATCCAGTGTTGGATATCTGAATTCTTTAGGAGTTAAATTACTAGGCATTTTTAAATTATACCACTTTTAAGATTCTGAGCATCGTGATAGAACGCAAGATTGTCATGCAGTCTTTGATCTTCAGATAAAGAAACGGCTATTTCTCCATGCTTTGAAGCCTCTTCAAAATCTCCTAGATTGTAGTTTGCAAGGGCCAGTAGATCGTGAGGCTTCCATCCCCATGCATCTGATTCACAAAAATATCCTAAATACTTTTCTTTTATATTTAAGGCAAGCTCTGAATACTCTTTTACCTTTTGCCAATCGTTTTGTTCATAAAAATATTGAGCCAAATCTACAAGAGGCTCTCTTCTTTCTGGGCATTCTGCAATTGCTGCTCTTAGCCAGTACTCTTTGTTTTGTGGCTCACATTTAGCAATATATCTCATTGACTCGCATCTCTCTGGCTTCCAGAAAGCGGATTCTAAAGATAGGTGTCTTTTAAATTCTGCCGCCGACTCTTCGTATCTACCGTAATAAAATAATTCACGAGCATAATAATGTGCACATCTATCACTTAGTGGATCTTCTTTTGCTGCCATTTCTAAAAGACCAAGGTACTGTCCTCTAGATTTGTTGTTATCTGGAAGATGATATATTTTTACATCAATCTTTTTTCTTAATTCTTCTATACCGTAAAATGAAACAGACTCATGAATTGGAAACTTCCATCTATGTCCGTGTCTTGCATGCATTCTTAATGCATCAAATTCTGTTCCTTCTTGTCCAATCTCAGATATATGAGTAACAAGTGTATGTATTGGTCTAGTTACATTAGAGCCTTCTAAGGACTCCATTTCTTTTCTCCAGCCTTCAGAAAGAACTTCGTCCATATCTAAAGATATACAGTAATCAATATCGTCGGGAAGTAAAGCAAGAGATGCATTACGAGCATCATCAAATCTCCATGGCTTGATTGATATTTTAAATACATTTATCCCTAGGGATTCAGCTATCTCTATTGTTTTATCTGTAGACCCTGTATCGGCAATTAACAAATAGTCAGCATCTTTTGCAGATTCATACCAACGTTTAACAAACTGCTCTTCATTTAAAGCAATTGTGTATACTGCTATTTTCATTAGTCTCCGACTTTTATTTAGCCAATTATGTTAATTGCACCTGTCATAGGGGAATGGAATTGACAAATATAGTATAGCGTATTAGGTGCTAGTGCGTCAACAGTAAATAAAATACCGCCTACATCCTCGCCGTTATTAGTAACTCCTGTATTATATTGATCTCCAGTGCCCGTTGTTTGTGCAGTTTTAATCCAGAAAGGGTGTCCAGAAGCATTTACTGTAAAGAAATATGTTCTTCCTCTTACTAAAGTTAAAGTTTTATTGCTTATTCCATCAACAGTATAAGCTCCTGCTCCAGCATTAGTTACTTCAAAATTATCTACAACGGTTAGTCCTGCTGGACCTGTTGGGCCTGTTGGGCCTCCCGCTGGACCATCTGCACCAGTAGGACCTGTTGCTCCAGTAATTCCAACGCCAGTTGCACCTGTTGAGCCTGTTGGGCCTGTTGGGCCTGCTACTCCAGTTGGGCCTGTTGCTCCCTGAATGCTTGATCCGTTTGCACCTGTGGCACCTGTAGATCCTGTGGCACCTGTGGCACCTGTGGCACCTGCTACTCCAGTTGGGCCAGTTGAGCCTGTTGGGCCCTGAATGCTTCCAACGTTTGTCCAAGCAGATCCTGTCCAGACATAAAGTTCTCCAGCAACTAAATATGCATCGCCTGTTTGTCCCGATGGTTGTGCTGTTTGTAATTGCGAAAACGTAGCATATGAACCAAGTATTGAAACTCCAGTTCCATCTGCACCAGCAGTTCCTGTTGGCCCTGTTGGGCCTGTAGTTCCTGTTGGCCCTGTTGGGCCTGCTACTGTGCTGTTAGCGCCTGTTGGACCTGTTGCGCCTGTGGCGCCTGTAGATCCTTGAGCTAAAGTAAAGTTTAAAATAAGATCTGTTGTAGTTCCTGAATTTGTTACAGAAACAACCCCAGTTGGACCTGTTGCAGTTGTTGTTCCTAAAGTTATTGTAGTTGGTCCTGCTGGGCCTGTAGCACCAGTTGGTCCTTGCTTTAAAGTAAAATCAAATACCGCTGAACCCAATGATCCAGAATTTGTGACTATCGAGTTTCCTGTTGGCCCTGTGGTTGTAACTGTTCCAATTGCAACTGTAGGAGTTACTCCTGTAGGTCCTGTTATTCCTGTTGGTCCTTGTTGTAAAACAAAATCAAAAATTCCAGCTGTTCCAGTACCTGAATTTGTTACCGATGTTGTTCCTGTCGGTCCAGTTGAAGAAACTGTTCCAACTGCAATCGTAGCTGGTCCCGTTGCGCCTGTAGGTCCTTGGAACTGTCCTGCATCAATCCAAGTTGAGCCGTCCCAAACATAAAGATGTAAATCTGTTAATACAATCCATGCATCACCAGATGTGTTGCTTCCGCTCCCAAGACTTGGCAATGCTGCAACATTTGCTTTTGTTCCTTTAATATTAATTGATCTTCCTGCAGATCCAGTGGCTCCAGTAGATCCAGTTACTCCCGTTGCTCCCGTAGGACCCGTAGCACCTGTTGGTCCAAAATATGTTCCTCCGTTTAGCCAACCAGTTCCATTGTATATAAATATTGATCGATTTGATAAAACTATGTATGCTACTCCAAGTGGTGCAACGGTTGGCAAGCTAGCGACATCAGGCACAACGCCCTCAAGTCTTAAGCCTGTTCCAGTATCTCCTTTAGTTCCAGTTGGACCTGTTGGGCCTGTTACTCCAGTAGCGCCAGTTGGTCCTGGCAACCCATTGGTTCCTATCGTTCCATTAGTTCCTGGAATACCAGCTACTGCAAAAACCCAATCAGAATAAGTTCCTGTTCCACTTGTTCTATCTACTGCTACTGTAATGCTGACATTCTTTACAACTTGTGTGATAGTTCCTTCTACATATGTAGTTAGAGCAAGTGGATTAATTACACGAACACGTTGACCTGCTGTATAAGCTCCGCTATTATTTACATAAAATACTTTTGCTCCAGTGGAAACCAAGTTACTTGTTATAGAAACTACGTCAGAATATCCTGCTCCCGATGCTCCAGTTGTTCCGCCTGTTCCGCCTCCGCCTGAAAGTGTACCTGAAAGATCTACTCCAGATATTGTTAATGAATAACAATTCGGTGTAGTTGTAACTGCTGCAATTGATTCTCCAGCATTTAAAATTAATGAGTGCTCAAGCTTGAGTGTTGTATTGTTTGGAACATTTACATTTCCATAAAGAGTGTATGGGTCTAGGCTTGATCTGTTAACGTTATAAAGATTAATAACTTGATCGCCATTTTCTCCAAGTAGGAAAATGCTAAACGGTAAAGTTGAGCCACTAAAGTTTGTTACAGTAAACTCTTTAATAATTATAGTTGATACAGCCGTGTATATTTTGGCTGGAGATGCTGGAACTAGTGAAGGTCCTGCAAATCTAATAGGAGCATATGACATACTTTAAATCCCCCTTAGACTATAGACCACTTAGATATTAGATCTTTTTCAACAGTTTCTTGTTCTGCAAACTGTAAAGCTCTATCGTAAATTAAAAATTCTCCAATTTTAAAGTTTCCGTAAGATGAAATATATCTTCCTAATGACTGTCCTGTCATTGAAGCTAGGGATCCTCCAGATACTGCACGGGAAACCTCAACTCTATTTCTTCTAACGGTTCTTTGGTTATTTGATGAATCGTAAACAATTGTGTAAATTTCTGTTGTTCCTGATGCTGCCGCTGTTACAATAGAGCCTTGCTCATCATTGTAAAACCCAACTCTGTGAGTATTTGCAGTTAAGTTTCCAGCAAAAAGATTTGTTCTTGTTCCAGTGTTTGTGCCACCAATAATATATGTGTTATTGTTTGCTGGTTTTGAAGCAACATAAAAAATTGTAAAAGATCTTCCTGCAATATATGCTAAGGTCTGATCTGAGAATGTCATAAAATCATCTGAACCGTCAAACTGAAGGGCACCTAGTCCACCTAAGCCTGTTGCTTGAAATACTGGCTTGTTTGCCTGAGTTGCTTGAACCATGTGACGTTGTGCACCTGATTTATCATTCCATGCTGAAACAAAGTTTGACCCATCTCTAATTACTGTGGCTGGAAGGGAAGCATCTAAATGAAGTCTTAGACCTAATGTTGTAAATCTAGCTCTACGAAAGTTTGAACGCTGATTAGGTAACAATTAATTTCCCTCTGTTCCACCATAGACTACAGGCTTTTCTGGCCAGGTAATCTCTGATATATTTGAATATTCTTTTAATAGGTTAAGCTTTTCTCTATACTTTACCCAGGACTCTTTGTCTTTTGCAGACAAATCTGATTTAGTCTCAAGTCCTTCTGTAGATATTAGTTCAAAATCGATATGCGCCAGCAAGATATCTTTTTGATCATTTGCAGAAATTGATTCTACTCTTACATTGTAAACTTTGCCAGACTGTAAATATGGTTCGCATGGAACTAATTTTTCTGTATTTGAATTATATTCTATGCTGGTAGTTACTGGGTATAAATTATTTTCTGTTAGGAAATCACCATAATCTTCAGTAGAAGGAAACGATGTGTTTGGGAAAAGTATGGTTATATCACCAATACTCTTAATTTGATTGTTCTCAACTACTGCGTACATGTAATCCCCTTTTATTTTTTAAACGAATAGGTCAGCAAATGCATAACCACCAAAAACAGTTGTTCCACCGTCTCTAGTGTAGAAATTTAATAGTGTTGTATTTGTTGATAGTAGTGGTGCAATGTTTGCTGCTCCGCCACCGTCCCACTTAATGTTTCCTGGCCATGTAATTGTGTATGATCCGCCTGCCTTAATTTCTAGTTGCCAGAAGGCACCTTTAGCTGTTGTTGGATAATTATTGAATGAAACTGTTAAGTTTCCGTTTGCTATTACTTTAAATACACCAGCTTCTGCTATGTTACATGCTACTGTTCCTCCAGCGTTTACTGTTCCTTTGTCTTGAAACTCGACTGGAATATTAAAGTATGTAAAACCTTGGCCATTGATTGGGGCTTGAAGGTATGTGTATGTCCACAAAGATGGTGTAACAGCTTGTGGGCTCATTGATACTGGCATTTTATTCTCCTTTTATTTCTTTAATTAAGCTTTTACCCAATAGGTAATTTTACAGATTCCTGAACCGCCTGTGTTTCCGCCACCGCCGCCTCCGCCTGAGCCAGTGTTTGGCTGTGCGTCAGCTCTTGGAGTTCCAATATATTCTCCGTGTCCTTGTCCGCCACCACAAGATCCTGCTCCGCCAGTTCCTCTTGCTGAACCGCCGCCACCACCTGCTAGACCGTATAGACCTGGTCCACCCGAAGCTCCTTGAGATCTTCTTCCTGAATCATTGGAGTTAGCCCAGCCTGGGCCTCCCCCTGAAGATCCTTCTGAAGAGTTTCTACTTCCGCCGTGGTATCCAGAGTATCCTCCTGAGCTTGTAAAGTGAACGTTAGGTTGATGTCCTGCTCCACCTGCTCCGCCACCGCCACCTCCTGCGCCCCATGAATTCTGCCATTGCCCTTGTCCGCCTCCGCCTGAGCCAATTCCAGTTATGTTATTTGCTCCTGGTCCGCATGAACCAGACTGCCCATCTCCTTGAGTTGAACCTCCGCCGTATGCAACCATATAGAAAGGCTGTCCTGAAGTTCCAAATGTTGAGTTTCCACCTTGTGCATTACATGTTCCACCATTTGCAATACCAATTGAAATTCCAGTCCCTACAGAAATTGAAGAAATATCAAGCATTCTTTTTATAAGTTGCCCTGCTCCTCCGCCTCCGTGATTTACAGAACCATTTGAACATCCTCCGCCTCCGCCGCCTCCTACTAATGTTACTTCAATATTTGGTGCGCTATTTGCGGGCCGTACCCATGTTCCACCACTTAAAATTGTAACTTCATATGCGTTATAAAAACCTGAAAGATTTGCTGCAATTAACGGAATTGCAATAGATGTTGAAAGAGCTGTTGTTGATGCTAGAATTTGAGCATCTAGACCTGGTACGTATATTTGATTAATTGTTCCGTATGTTGCCATTATGGTTTTACCTCAATTTCGTAATTTGATTCTTCTACACGATGTTCTACTTTTGCTGGCTTTACAGATTCTGGTGCCTTAAACTTATTGTCTTCTAATACCCACATAATTCCTGGTTGTGGGTTATAGTCTGTAATGTCAATCCGATCTAATCCAGAAAAATCTGGGTGAGACTCAATAAAATCTTCTTCTGCAAGAATTATATTACCTATAACATTATCTACTAATAGTGCCCATACTTTTGACATTATTCTTGACCTCCTGCTAGTTCATCTGCTGCTGGTTCTTCAATTGGTACAAGATTTTCTACAACAACATTTGTAATAGGCGGAACTGGTTTAGTCCAAACTTCTGTTTCTTTGTTATAAGTCCATAGAGGACCTGGCTTATCATCATAAGCCCAATCGGTATAATCAAAATGTAAAAGATCTTTTAGATCTTCGTTTACTTCAATTGCTTCAGGTCCAACTAAGCTTAGTATGTTATATACTGTACCATCTTCATTAATAAATACGTAATCTCTCATAGTTATGCCTTAACGTAGTATGTAATAATAGCTACGCCAGCACCTCCCTTGTTGCCGACTCCTGATTGGTGATTATTTCCACCACCACCTGAGCCTGTTCCGTCTCTACCTTGACCACCAGAGTTATCAACTGTCTGAGATCCTCCAGCTCCGCCTCCACAAGAGCCACCTCCACCGACGCCGCCTCCGCCGCCNCCGCCTCCTGCTATACCGTAAATACCTTCGCCACCAAATCCGCCCATGCCGATCCATGATGTCCAGCTGTGGTTAGATCCTGGTGCTCCACCTGATGCTCCTGGTCCCCAACCAAATCCACCTTGGTATCCTGGTGAACCAGTACCATTACTTGAAGTAGTGTTTCTTCCTGGGCCTGCTGCCCCGCCTGCGCCGCCACCGCCGCCTGCTCCTCCGTATTGCCAGTCTCCTCCTGCTCCTCCGCCTCCGCCTGAGCCTCCGCCGTTTTGATTACCCATGCCCTGTCCCATACTTCCATTGTTTCCATTGTTGCCAGTACCGTAAGGGTACCCACCGCCGCCTCCTCCGTATGCAATACAGTAGTACGCATTTCCGTTTGAACCGAATGAAGAGTTTGCTCCATTGTTGCCGTTTGAGTTTCCAGAAACTGCTGGTCCGCCATTTCCAATAGTGACTGGAATAGTTCCTCCAACTGGAACTGAAGAAATGTCTAACCATCTTTCAATAAGTTGTCCTGCTCCGCCTCCACCTGAGCCATTATGTGACCAAGAGTGTCCAGATCCACCTGAACCTCCACCACCGACAAGAACAAGTTTAATAACTGGTCCTGTGTTTGCTGGACGTGTCCAGTTTGAAGAAGAATAAATTCTTGTTTCAAGAGGCATGAACATTGAGCTTACACCACCTGCAGCAATTGCTTGAGCAGTAATACCAGTCTGTAGACCCTGTGTTACGGCAGCATTAATTGTTGTAGTTAGTCCTGGCAAGTAAATTGAATTTGTGGTGTTGGAAACTTGTGACATTTTATTACTCCTTTAAATTATGATGATGTTATTTTTACGCCTGAAATAAACATCGTCACTGCGTTGTTATTTGAAGCTTTAACTAGAATACTTTCAGCTGTATTAAGAACCTGCTTGATATCCAAAGTCATAAATGTTTGTGGTGGAAGACTTAGCTGATAAGCCAAGAATGTTCCTGCCATCTTAACATCAAATGTTTGAGCAGCAAGTGTAATGTTTTGTACTGTAATTGATGTAACTACATCTGTTTCTGCTGCTGGTACTGTCCAAATTCCTACTTCGGCATTTGTAAGTGTTCCTGCATAAAAACGTGCTGGTAAGCTAACTGTTGTTGGCATTTTATATTACTCCCATGTTCTGATATATTGTAAAGTTGTTTAATTCATTTGCAACAGCTGCTACTTGTGTTGCTCCTGCTGCAGCCACTGCGGCTACTTGTGTACTTCCTGCAGATGACACTGTTGTTACAGCACCAGTTACAGCGGTTGAGATGTCATTAAGCTTTGTATTTGTAGCTGCTAATACGTCGTTGACTCCCAAAAGATTTCCCATTGATTCGATAGCTTTTGCTAAATAAACCAATTCTTGTGCGCCTAGGTTTGATCCACTAAGGGCTGCGACCTTAGTCTTAAATAGATCTACCTGCGACGTTAAACTTGCATAATCTGGCATTATTGATCACCTCTTTGTATAGTATAGCATAATGACATTATAAAGTGGGCTCCGTAGGATACACAATGTTATAGTCTGTTACGCTTTCTGGAAGATCTCTGAGGGCTTGTCTATAGACTCTCCACTCTTCCTTCTTCTCATCAGACAAATTAGATGTTTCTACCCAGTCTGATAATTTTAATAGGTTGCCTCTTTTGGTTCTAGCAACTTGTAGCGCTCCACTTAAATTAATTCCAGCTTGCCAATCAGCATGCTCTTCGTCTGTCATTAATCTAGGTGATCCATTATTATAAACTAAATGTCTTTCTCCAGTAAATGTCTCATCTACCTCAAACCACTCTGAACCATCTTCTGTGTTATCTGTTGGGAACTCATGCCAGGTTCTGGTTTCTACCTGAATATCATATTCAGGACTAAATCTTGCATACTTTTTAAATTCGTCCATTATCTATCTCCGTATACTGTTGCGGCGTAATTCCAAATTTTATGGGAATCAATTGTTGATGTATAGTTACCATTATTTACTTCATTATACATTAATGCTGCTTGTGTTAATCTAATGTCTGGCTGAATAAAGTTATTTGAGCCAGTAAATGTGCTTTGTAGGTTATAGAACGCATTGTTCTCATTCCAGTGATACTGATTACCAGTATCTGTCCAATATGTAAATGTATTACACAATAAAACTACACAAGATTCTCCAGCATTTAATGTAAATGATCCAGACATTCCAGAGTTTGATGTGTTAGTTCCTGTTAGGGTTGCAAGGTTTGTCCATGACATACCGTTTGCATTTGCGTAATTCTTACCTGAAGAATAGGTTGGTCTTCCGACTTGAAGTCCCGCTCCGTCGTATCCACTGCACCAGTAGGTTCCAACTAGGCCCCAAACTGAAACAGTCTGGTTTGTTGAGCCGAAGTTACGAATAAACATTACACGAGAGCCAAATGGACCGTAGCATGTAGTTCTAGGCCATGTGTGCATACGTGAGTTTGATGTTCCGCACATATTATTTGTTGCATAGTCTAAGCGCTTATAAGCAGCTGACCAATAAGATTTTCTGTTTTCGTTCATATTTCTATATCCGCCTAATGCATGCCAGAATGCTCTTTCGGCATCCCATGGCTGTGTGCCAGTTAGATATGTATAAAAGTTAGTCCAGTCATCTGAGTTATCCCATGAGTAGTTGTTAAACATTGCATTACCACGCATGTTAACTGAATAGATGGATGGAATAGAATATGGTCTTCTTGATCCGTCTGTTACTTCTGGAAGAACTGAGCTAAGACCACTTTGAATCCCTAGTGAAGCTGCTGTAATTCCTAATTGTGCTACAGATACTCCTGTTATTGGACCGTTTAAAGCTGAAAAAAGTGCCATTATGTTAGTACCCATCCTCTCGTTGCATTAACGTAAACTAAAGTCATAGATGCTGAGTTAACGTTTACTATAAGATCTTCTGCAAGACCTTCAATCTTTTCTGTGTTTCTTAAAACCGTAAAGTTTGTTGTTGCTGCTGCGCCTGTTGCATCTTTAATTTGAACTGTATATCCCAATGTTGGGCTGAAAGGAAGAGTTACTGTTATTCCACCTTGATTTACAAATATTCTTTCATTATTTAACGCTGTGGTATTTGTTGTAGCAATCCGCCATGAAAGAGGTACTGTGGATAAAGATGTCTGAAGAGCAGATACTGTAGATTGAAGTGTTGTATATTGAACTGAATTTGTATTAACAAATCCTTCAATGTTTGTTACCTTGCCCTCTAGCACAGAAACATCTGACTCTACTTCTGTTAACCTTGTCCCATTTGTTCCAGTATTAAATGCTGTTATTGCTGAATTTTTTGCGGTATTAATTACTGCTATTGCGTCTGTAGTAGCATTGTTAATATCTGCAACACCTAGGGTGTTGCCCATCTGATTTAATGCCGCTCCGACAAGCTGCAGCTCATTTGCATTTAACGGATCATTAGCATTAGTCATTAAAGCAGTTGCTGCTGTTTTAAACTGATTAATCTGTGATGTTAATGTTGAGTAATCTGGCATTTTTTAGGCCTGCGCTTCCGTCCATGCAAGAACTGCTGAAATATTGGCCGCTGAAGAACCAAGATTTGTAGCAACAATTGTAAGGATGTCTGGGGCATTTGGGAAACCTGGTGTAGCAACGCTACCGTCTCCATTTAGAATAGAGTTTCCTAGGTCTCTTGCCTTTGTAAGATCGATACGTGTTACAGAGTAGTTTGTACCTCCGCCGTTATCTGTGTAGAAAGCAAATACACGGTCTCCTCCAGAAACTGTATTGGTAGGAGAAAGAACTGGTGAGCCTGGGCTTCCAGTTCCGTCGTGATAAATAATCTGTGCAAGTGATCCAGATCCCACTCTTGAATCAGCCCATGCATTTGGAATATTTACACCGTTTAGAGATTGTGCATTTAGAATTCCTTCAACAAGGAACTGTCCCTGTGCAAGAATGTTAACGCTGTATAACTTCAACTGCATGTTGTTTGACAATTCACGAAGTCCAAAGTTACGTCCAGTACCGTTGTCGGCAGATGGCGCAACTCTAAGTGAAATTAGTGGACGTGCCTGCTGCGTTGCTCCAAACACCTGTGTTATAGCTCCATTTGGATTAACTGCAGATGAAGTTTCATCTGGCTGTGCAACAGCATATGAAATTGTATTTGAAGTAACGTTATTTATTAAAAACGTTCCATTGTAATAGCTTGAAGTTACAGCGCTTGGGCTAGTGAATGGTGATACTGCCTGAAACGGTATATTGCTAGAAGCTCTGGTAAATAAGAAGGTTGTAGATGTAACTCCAGTAATTGTCCATGTGCCGTTAAACACATTGTCAACTCCAGTCACAACGACTGTCTGACCAACTCTATGTTTGTGGGCAACAGATGTTGTAAGGCTTGCTTGGTTACTGGTTAGCTGCTTGTATGTAATTACAGATACATCATTTACACCTGAAACTACTGCGTTGTAACCAGCAAGTAATGAGTGGGGCGCTGAAGTTGTAATTGTTGCAACTCCTGATGTTCTTACTCTAGAAACAATAGTTGCTGAAACGGATCCAGAACCACCGACCTGTAAGTAGCGCTGCATACCAGCTGTAAAGATAAAGGAAGCATCATCATCAAAGCCTCCATCCATAATTACTGAAGATCCCCAGTGGCTCATAACTGGAGCACATTCTTGAGAAATAACTTGAACTGAAACTTGTGCAGATCCTGATCCTCCAGGAATAGTTGAGTCTGGTCTAAAAGTTGCTGCTATATAAGTTCCATTAAGGCTATAAGCTGATCCTGCATAATATGTAACATAAGGCTGTCTACGAATAAGATTCATAGCATATCCCTTTGCAGTATTATTGTATGCACCAATTGATGTATATCGTGCAATTTCACAATAATTTTCATCTTGAATTCTAATGAATCCATTTGCTGGCCAGTAGTCTACATTATCAATATACATTACTGTGTCTTGTGGAAGAAGATTAGATCCTCTTACTGCCGTTCCTCCTGCAACTAGCTTTGAAAACTTTGTTGGTTCGTTAATTGCTTCATATCTAGCTGGTAGGTTACCAGATCTTTGATATGCGGCAAGGTTATTATTGTTATTAGAAATTTCATGACACCAGGTAATTTTTCCGCCTTGGCCTCTAAATCCATATCTAATTGTTCCTGCTCCGTACCATGAGTAGTCAATATATGTCATTTGCATTTTCGATGGATCAAATACGTGTCCTGATGGACCGCTTCCATCAAATTTGTCTAGGTTCCAATCCGATTGCTTAATTTTAATAATTTGAGTCTTGCGAACCTTAACGCTTGTTTGGCTTGCTCCACGATAGGCGGGAGCAATTGTCAAAGAAGAATCTGAAGCAATTTGAAGAACTCTGTAAGACTGTCCACGGATTACAATTTTATCTCCTGAAACTAATTGTTTTCTAAAGATTGTTCCGTTTCCTGTTACTGTTGAGTTATACTTAGTTACAGAAACATTTCCTCTAAGTACCTGTGTTGACCATTGACGACAAGCAAATATACCTTGTCCATCATACTCAAAAAAGAATCCATCTTGTTCTGAATAAAGTCCAGCTCTTGTTGATGCACCCTTCCAGATGTACGCTGTACAAAATACATTTACTCCACCTGGGATTTGATCAATTGCTGACAATGTTTGAGTAAACACTACATTATACTTAAATGTTGTAGCATCAATAATTGCTGTTACAAGGTGAACGCCATTAAATGGGTTATAGGAACCAGAAGTTTCTGTTCCTTCAATTTTAACGTATGCTCCTGGCTGTAAGTTATGAGAATTAAGTGTAGTTACAGTGATGTCTTGTGATCCTGGAACTAGTCCTGTAGATGCTAAATATTCTACCTGGAATGTAGGTGTAAACTTTGTTCCTGTTGAGAACTGAATTGACTTACCAGACTGGTATCTAAAGTATCTGCGTGTTTGACGCATTGTTTGTGTACCGCACACATTGTTTCCTGTAGACATAATAACTCCACCGTCATGTGGTCTATGGTTTACATATCCTTCAGGCTTTGCATAAAATCCTTGATCAAGTGTGTTAATTGGATTATTAATTTGTCCATTTGCCATAAATGACATTGAGTTTGGTGTGTCTACAGTGTCAATAAAGAAGCTTCCAAAGAAGTTGCTTCCTTCTTTTTGTGTAACAAGAATTGGTGTTCCTGGAAGAAGTCCGTGTGGCTTTGGTGAAACTACTGTAATTCTTGAAGGTGTAGCCTGATCTGATACTGCAGAAAATGTTCCAAGCTGTCCTACAACTCCGCCCATAATATGTGCATTATCAAAAATTCCTCCGCCGTAAATTGATGTCAGTGTTCCATCTTGAATAGGACCATTTACAACACCTTTTGCTGTATATGTAAATGTTGTTGCTCCAGTTGGGAAGCATAGGAATGTTCCATCCGCATTATCTGAAGTTGTTTCTTGAACTGATATAACATCTCCTGAGCTTAATCCGTGTGGTGAATTACATGTAACAGTTATTGTAGATAATGGAGCAACTCCATTTCCTTGAATTAGCTGTATATCAATTGCGTTTCCACCAGTGGATCTTCCAAAAAATCCTGGGTAATTCTGAATCATTGTAAGCGTTTCCCACTTAGAGTTCTGAATACCATATTCAAAGTCAGTATCAATAAGAGATGTAGGGTTTGCTGTACGAAGCTTTCCTACCGCATCTACCAAATAGTCTGCTGGCTCAAATGCTTCATTTTCTGTATCATAAACAATTTGCCAATCATCTGTAGGCAACATTGTAGATGTGTTGTACTTTAATACTAATATTGTTTTTCCGTGAGCAGCATCATGATATTGGTCTGATAAAGGAGTAGAAAAAGAATGGCTATATAGACCAAGTGCGGGGTCAGCAAAATTGTAAACAATCTTGTTAGATGTTGTATTTGTAATTAACAGCAGCTTTTCTCTACGAATTAGCTTAGGAATAGTTAATGTTCCTGTGCCTGGTACAAAATCAATATCTGTTAAACTTAAAATTTTTCTTGCCATAGTTGTTTTCTCCTAGAATATCATGCTTGTTGCTAAAAGTGTTGCATTTTGCTGGGTCATATTTGTTAAGAACTCGTACTTTGGATAGTATACACCAAGATTGAGTATCTGGTCTGCTTTCCAACTGTCTAGCTCTGTTATTACATTTTGTACTGCTGTTTCTCCCGCTGG
>JGI12547J11936_1000107_pt1 | contig 17850 bp, 15 predicted proteins | sample LakEriepJuly2011_2_FD_11936 | JGI IMG/M metagenome (IMG submission 11936)
TCCTGTAGATGACCGTAGTGAAGAAGTTGAGATCATACGAAAATCTCGTCAATGTCCATTTATGGGTGCAACTTGTGACGGTGGAGGAAATCGCTATCAAACCAAAATTAAACTTACACAACAAGAATCGCTGACTCACTACTTTAATAGTGATGTCACCGAAGTTATACCTGGTGTGTGTTCAATTCAATCAGGTCAGGATATTTGGGTTGTATGTCCACATCGATTATTTTCAGCAAAATTTGATGGTGAAGGTGTACCTTCTATTAATCGTGCTGTGCAGCAATACGAGCGTGATCTACTAATTCATGCAGGGTTGCCGACTGGAACTGATATTGGTGCTTGGGCAGAAGTATCTTTAAAACATCGAGTAGCTGATGCGGAAATCAACTATCATTTTGATTATGTTTTAGCTCCATTAGTTGAAACTTCTTTGAACTCATTATTGAAGCAAAGTTGTTTTTTAGGATCAACTAAAGAAGATTTAGATGATCTTATTAAAGTAGCAAAAAAGAGCGGCTATTTTCAAGACATAAAGAAAAATCTAGCTGATGTCTCAATTCTTATTCCAGATATTTATAATCCTTTTATTCTAGAAGTTATGACCGCTAGTACAAGTGGTTCTGATACTGAAAATTCTACAGATATGCGAAGTGCATTTCGTAATGCCTTGCTAGTTTCTGAGCATACCAGCCCAGGAATTAATAAGCGCCAAGTTTGGGGTCGCATGGTGACACAATTGTTTGCAAAGACAGCATTAGCACATGAATGGAATGGACAAACTATCTGGGTTATTCAAGATGCCTTGCTTCGCAATATTGAACTTACTACTCGTCTAAAAACTGTCGATGTACCAAGCAATCCACAACGGAATATTAGTCTAGTGATCATGCAATATTTTACTGGTATAGATGGTAAAAAGCAGATGTCGCTTCAAGCTACTATAGATGGTGATGCAGGTATAAATTTTGATGGAAGTAATACTTTTACTGACATTTTGTTACCTAAACTAGCTCCTCCAAAAGTTGAGTTACTAAAAGCAATTCTGAGAAGGAAACTGAATGCAATATTTAGACTGTGAAGTAGTTTAAAAGACGCTGCACAGTAGCGATATTGTCACGGAATCAGCAAAACTATTACTGGTAGACGACGTACAAGGATTGAAAAAAGGTGCGTTAGGCTAAAGCCATAACACACCTTACTTAAACTAGATTACAAATACAACTAAGGATACAAACCCCGATCATTCAAAGCTTGCGCGACTCTACCTACACCCAAAGTATAAGCAGCTAATCGCAGATTTACCCCCCGTGCTTGCGACTCATGAATCACCTTGCGGTAAGCCTGAACCATCAAATGTTCCATTTCCCGGTTGACTCGTTCTTCGTCCCAGAATAGGTAAGAAAGACCTTGTACCCATTCTAAATAACTTACTACTACACCTCCAGCATTGGCTAAAATATCCGGTAACACAGTCACTCCCTGGGCTTCTAAAACGCGGTTAGCTTCCAAAGTCACAGGACCATTAGCAGCTTCTGCAACAAATCTGGCTTGAATTTGATGAACATTTTCTGCGGTAATTTGGTTTTCCAAAGCGGCGGGGATCAACACATCACAAGGTAAAGTTAGTAAATCTGCATTACTTATGGGTGTCCCTTGGGGAAATCCCACCACACTGCGACGATTTGCAGCAGCATAGGCTTTGACAGCGGAAATATCAAGGCCAGCTTCAGAAAATATACCACCCGCACCACTGGAAACAGCGATAATTTTCGCTCCTTCTTGGTGTAGTAATTCTGCCGCAGCCCCGCCCACATTACCGAAGCCTTGAATTGCTACCCTTACTCCCACAAGGGATTTACCCTGATCTGCAAGTGCTTCACGGACAATAATCATGACACCACGTCCGGTCGCCATTTCGCGTCCTAGAGAACCACCAATAGATAAAGGTTTACCTGTAACTACTCCAGGTACAGAATGACCAACATTGACAGAGTAAGTATCCATCATCCACGCCATTTCTCGCGCTGATGTTCCCATGTCTGGGGCGGGTATATCTACTGATGGTCCAATGTCCTTAATTAATTCACTAATATAACGGCGGCTAATCCGTTCTAATTCCCCCACACTGAACTTTTTGGGGTCTATGGGAATTCCCCCTTTGCCACCACCATAGGGAATGCCTAACAATGCACATTTCCACGTCATCAGCATTGCTAGGGCGGATACTTCCCGTAATGTCACCGCTTCATGGTAACGAATCCCACCTTTATAGGGTCCTAAAATATCCGAATGTTGTACCCGGTGTCCGGCAAAAACCCGCACTTCCCCATTATCCATTTTTATGGGAATGGAAACTGTAACAACTTTTCGAGGATGACTGAGTATTTCTATGATACCTTGATCTAATTTTAATTCTTTAGCCGCCCATTCTAAATAGCTACAAGCTTGATCATAAGGGCAAATATGCGCCGGAGAATGATTTTCCATAAGTGGGAGAGATGTTGTCACCATAATACTTACTCCTCATCACAGTATCTTCGTAAACCGGATTGATATAGTTAGCTTATCCTCTTTTTGAGAAAAGATATCAATTTTGTAGTTTTTGTTACAATTTTATTTTTTTTGTAAGATACTCCGCGATATCCCCGACTTCTCTAAGAAGTCGGGGATCTGAGGGTTACTAGTTAAAATGGACTCAACCCAAATTTTCGATAAATGTCTCTTGTGTAAAACTCCCATGTAAACCATAAGGAATATGATGTTTAAGGTGTAATTTAGCAACTGGTTTCTCTTTTTCCAGATTTTCAGCATCTAAAATCACTACATCAGAACGATGATGTTCTGCATCATAAACTAACGCTATTAACCACCCATCATCTTCTGTTTGGGAATTTGGACGAGGAATAAAAATTGGTTCCCCTATAAAACCTCGCGGTGCTGCACTCCATAGTTGTTTTCTTCCTGACTCTAAATCTACCTTAAAAATGGCTTGTAATGGTGCGTTCACCGTTGATTGATGAGCGGCAGCACTATATAAATAACGATAGGATTTACCTACGTAATTCGGGTGAATTGTGGGGAATTCAGTGGGACGAGGATCTATTAACTGATTTTGCACTTTATTCTCTGATAAATTCAGATTAAATCGCCATAGTTGGGGAGGTGAATTTGTATCAAAATCAGTTTTTCGATAATCGCTATTGGGTTCGACTTCTGTTAATGATTCATAGCAGATAGAATCAATGATAATTTCATTTCTCAGTTCAAAAGCATTAACATGATGGAAAATAAAACCGGCTTGGGTTTCTAAAACTTTGACATTTTCAGTTTGTGTTTTGCGAGGGATAATAATAATTCTTGTGGGTTGATTTTTTTGAAATTTAATACATTGGGCTGCGCTGGATATTCCCAAAGCAAAAGGTATGGGGTTAAAATCAACAGGATTTTGAAAGAAGATACAGTAATTTTCTGTAATTACAAAATCATGAATAAAACAAAAACCAGGAACGCTATGATTTTGTTTGCTGGTAATTTCCCCATTTGTGTTCAATTCAAAGATTGTAATTGTGGTTGATAGTCCCGGTTTAATAGCAAAGTTGACTAAGGTGCCATTTGGATCAATTCGTGGGTGGGCGCTAAAGGCTTCTCCTTTGGATAAAACACCGTTAAAATATTCATTTCCTAATGTTTCTAAGGTTTGGGGATTAAGTGAATAAGGTTCGGCTGCTTCCCATAATGCTAAGAGTTTTTTACCCCAATAAATCACATTTGTATTAGCAATGTTTTTAATTTTTAAATCAAAAATGTTAGCTAACCAACCACCAGGTTTTTGTGTACCAAAAACACCACGATAAAGAATTTTACCCGCTTTCTGTTCTGCTAAATAACCGGCTGTTTGCACAAATCGGTTACGAAAATGGGCGCGGCCATTGGTAAATGTAATGCGGCTAATCATTCCGTCACCATCAAAAGGATGATGTAATCTTTGCTTGTTGATATCTAATAAACCAGCCCCGTTCCTAAATAATGTTCCTGCTAATTCTGGAGGAATTTCTCCTTCTATATCATCAATCCAATAGTCATATTCTTCGGTAAGAGATTCATATCCTCCTTGCCAGTCTTTGAGGGTGTAGGATTTCTCTAAAACTTGACTATCTTGGGGTTCTAATATTTGCATTTTTTGTTTGCTATGCTGAAAAACTAGATTGATTGACTATGGTCAATCTCAATTTTAGCATCTGGTAGCCAGTTAATAAAAAATATTGGGATAAGTGAGCTACAGTTAGTAATAATGATTAACAACCATAATGAATCAAATTGATGTTCTGTGATTCCCAACCATTTCATCATGATTGATCCTAATGCGTAAGAAACTGTTCCTCCTAAATTAAATACAGACATTATTAAAGCAAAGAATGTGGCCTCTATGCCGGGAGGACAAAGTTTTGTTGATAATACTAATATAGGCATAAATAAAACTTGCCCAATCACAGTAATAATTAAACTATCACCTAAACTGAACCAATGATCATCTATTCCTAAAAGTCTGTTGGTATGAGTTACTAATAATAAAGTTGTCATTCCTAAAGCTGTGGATAGAAAAATCCCCCAACTAAACATAATTCTAAAGGGGATAGTTTTCAGGTAACGTTGAAAAGCCCAAACTCCAATTAAGGAAGCCAAACTGGTGACTAACCGAACTCGCCCTAAAAATTCTGGTTGAAATTGTAGTTCGTTAGTTGTAAAATAGAAAAATGCTGATTCGGCATTTGGTGTAGCGTGCCAAACAAATATAAATGCTGTTGGTAGCCAAATTGCTTTCTGCGTAATAGCTTGGCGTATTTGTCCTAATTGATATTTTGTGTTATTGCTTTTTTTATCATCTTTATTAATAGGTTTTTCGGAAATTAACCAAGCTACACATGAGATAATTAGCGGNAATAATGCTGTTATTAAAAATACTGTACGGTTGGTAAAATATTCTAAAAGTAAGCCGCTAAGGTAAGCTGTACACAAGCCACCTATAGCTGAACTACCCCAACAAAGAGATTGTAAAGAACCTATTTTGGCTTCTGATTCACTTCTAGCTCTTTCAACTACTATGGAATCAACTATCACATCACTAATAGCTACAGAGAGAGAAGAAAGTACAATCATAATTGTGGCTGTTGTGCTAGTATGAACTGTTGTTCCTAAACATACCAAAGCCGCACTTCCCAAAATTCCAGATAGGACTATATAAGGCTTTCTATGGTAGCCAAATAATGGTAAACTATCAGAAATAAAACCATATAATGCCTTAGTCATCCAAGGTATGGTACTGATGCCCACGATTACTGACATCTGCACTGGACTTAATAGTAATTCATCTTTGAGAAAAAAGCTAACAGCTAAACGGGATAATGCCAAGATGCCTTGAACAAAATAGATGGTAAGAATTGCTATTAACTCAGCACTAGGTTCGTTACCTAAGAGAATTTTTTGGGTTAGTATATCTTTGAATTTGGGTAAGGTAGAGGAGTCATTTAGCATTTGGATGAATAACAATTAAGTTTTATTTACTTTTATATCATAGATTTTTAAATTGGGGATAAGTTTTTATTAATTATGAATAAAAGCGAACAACCATGTTCAATGAATTGCAATACTTTTGATACATTTATAGAATTTGTATAAGAGGATGTTTTAAAAGTTTTTAATGTGTAAACAAACCCCTCTCCAAACCTCTCCCCTACCAGGGTATTGGCTTTAAAACCCCCATTCCCTTGTAGGGAAGGGGGGGAGTGGGGTTAGGTTTTTGGAGATTATGGGTTTCATATAATACTTTTCAAACAACCTCTAAGTTTATCTACCAAAGGACATTCCGCAGATGTGACTGATGATTATTGATAAGTAATCAGACAAAATTAATTAGATAGTTTTCTGCAAATTCTCTGAGAATTTTTTTAACAAATNCGACGAAAGTTTTCCAATCTTTCTAAGAGGGTGTTTGAAACCTTTTTCGCGTGGGATCTTATCCCCCTAAATCCCCGTTGAAAAGGGAGACTTTGAGGAATTTAGCCCCCCTTTGTAAGGGGGGTTGGGGGGATCTCGATTAATTCTGATACTTTTCAAACATCCTCTAAGCAAAGCCAAAAATTTCTATTTACTACTTTCAGCAAGCCCTATCTACATCTTTGTGGTCAAATAAACAAAATATCCCACCAATAATGCCGAAATGGCTTATGGGTGGGAATCATGGTAGTTTAGTTAAGAATTTTTCTCCAAGTAAAAACTAGGTTCTTCCCGGTTTTTTCTTAGAAATCATCAAGAAACTGACCAATACGACTAATTACAGGGTCTACTTCTTGAGGTATGGCTGGTGCCATGGCTGGTGCCACGCTAACGCTATCAGAAGGAATACAAGTAAGTGGTTCCTGATTCAGGATGATTGTCAACTTTGCTACTTGTTGAGTAAGTTGCAACATTTGACTTTCCATAGACTCCAAACGATGAGACTCTTTAGCGAAAAAACGTTCTTCAAAACCAGCTATTTGATTTTGGATCTCACCGATTTTTTGTTCAACCGTGGTTACATTTGCTATCTTAGAAGTTAGTTGTACAGGTTCTGGGACACACAAAAAGTTCCAAAGAGCCTCTTTGCACAGGTCACTGAAAGTTTTATCTGGCTGTGTCTCTAAGTAGTTTTCCACCTGCGCTAACAAGCTCTCATCAGCAATTTCTGGATTGAACGTAACGGATTTAACTACCTTTTTTGACCATTGGAACATCGGTTTTATGACCTAGCACGAACAGCAGCAGATAATTGCGCTTCTCCATAAATATACTGCCCCAAAGCATTAGCCTGGCGAGAAGGTGCAGCTAAGTAAGCGTTGATTTGAGCTTCTTTGAGCAGACGTTGGACATCTTCCCAGAAAAATTCTCCACCACCACCTGTAATAATCACATCAGTTACCCGCTCTGGCAACCACGCTAACACACGAGAGCAAATTTCCCGTGAAAACTGTTCTTTGAGGTTAGGCAGAAAATCATCTAAATTGGTAGGTTTACTAGCACCTTTAGGACGATAAAAGCGATCGCCTTTAGGCTTATTAACCGCAGAAATCAGTGCCAAAGATTGACTATCAGCACCCTGTACTTCCGCAGCTACCAGTTCATAAAACTTGCTCATACCAAAGTCTTCACTCTTAGAAGCAGCCCTGGCAAAGCGGAAATTATCCACCATGATCATATCAATGGTTTGGTGGCCAATATCAACAATCCCCACAGATATTTTCGTAAAATCGGGAACTGCTGTGCCTTTATTAGGTTGAGTTTCTGACCACAGCAAACTACCATAGCCTTCGGGCATTACCCAGACTTTGCTAATATTCAAAGNTATGGATTCACCTCGGAAATTCAATACATGAGGTCCAGTTACCAAGCTAGTTAACTGTGCCTTTTCTTTTTCAAATTGTTCCAACGATAAGAACGGCAAACCCAGGACAACGAAAATTTCATCTCTGAGTTTAAAGTACCCGGCAGATGATAATACTTTGACCAGAGCATCTTCGACCTTAGATTGGCCAACGCCAAGATTAGCCCCAAAATCGGCGGCTAATTGCCCTACAGCATAACCACTACCTTGATACTCCAGCCACAAATCCATCAGTGGGTCAGTTGCCTTAGCCTCAAATACACCGCCGCGAATTTGCTCAATTGATGTTTGCTTGACATTGGCAGGAATGAAAGCCACATTACCGGGTTCACGGCTCACACAAGTCTTTGTAGAGGTTCTACCTAAATCCACACTCAGAATAGTTTTACCGGTAATATTGCTTGGCTTTCCAGGATTTACCGAATTCATGGGTGTCGCTGCTGCTGGTTGACGGTTCATGGAAATGGCAGCGGCATTCATTGGATTGGCTACGGGGGGTTGGTCTGTCATGAAATCTCCTCTTTAAAAAGTTATCATGCTCATCTTACAAAAAAGGTGAGCTCCAAAAAATTTTAGGTTGGGTTAAGTGTAACTAGAAATACGTGAAAATTGAGAATAGGCAATGGTCAATTTTCGATGATTTAGCATTTTTGATGGCGGTTTTCGGTAGATGTCCGGCTTTTCTTCCTGATTTGGTGTTTTTACGCTTGTAATTGATTTGCCAACAAATCAACACTATAGCAAGTAGTCCTACTTTAATTGCTAAAATTAGTTGCAGAAGATTATTTTATCAATACTCCTGAGTTCTGACTCCTGATATAGTGGGAGAAAAAATCATTAATTTCCCCCCACTGCCAGTTTTAGCTACATCTAACTAAATGCTTGATGTCAACGATTGAACTCTGGATTCGGAAGACCACTCTAATGGATTCCAAACTCTTTCTTCTAAAGCCATTTGCTCAATTAAACTAGCCAAACGTAAAGCTTTGAGAGCTTGTTCACCACCGACAGAAGGCTGATTGCCACCACGGACACAGTTGACAAAATGCTCTAATTCTGCACTGAGAGGCTGAACATTACTGGTATAAACCTTTTCGATTAAACCATCTTGTCTATAGAGGACTTTTTGGTGGTCAATCAGAGGATTTATCGATGTTTGCCGATGTACCAATATCTCATTAGTGAGAAAATCTGCTTCTGTAAATGAATTTTTACAATGGGCAACTAAGCGGCGAATTTTGCGATGAGTAACTTTGCTGGCTGTAAGCGTGGCAACAACACCATTGGCAAACCCCAAGGTGGCAGTTACATAATCTAAATAACCTGAGTCTAAAGAACGAGTCCCACTAGCAGTCAATTTTACTACTGGTGAGGCGGCTAATTCTAGCAGCAAATCAATGTCATGGATCATTAAATCCAGGACTACGGAAACATCATTCGCCCGCGCTGAATAAGGACTCATGCGGTGAGATTCTAAAGCCAAAACTTCCTCGGTTTTGAGGACTTGGGTGAGTTCCCTGAAGGCGGGATTAAATCGCTCAATGTGACCAACTTGCAAAATACACTGAGATTCGGCCGCAGCATTAACTAGAGATTCTGCTTCAGAAATACTAGCCGCTATGGGTTTTTCAATTAAAACATGGATTCCTGCTAACAAACAGTTGATACCCACAGCATAGTGAAGCCGTGTAGGTACAGCAACACAAATTGCATCTACATGAGGTAGTAAGTCGCAGTAATCTTCAAAAAACCGGACTTTGTATTTGCTGGCAGTTTCTAAACCACGTTCGACGTTAATATCGGAAACGCCGACTAGTTCCACATCTTTCATGGAACTCAGGACGCGGGTATGATGTTGTCCCATGTTGCCAACCCCAATCACACCTATACGGATGTGATGCGGCTGACTGCGCTGTGAATATAGATTTGGTTCTGACACTGATATGCTATCTTGCACTATTGTTCTCTCCTCAACCACCAAATTTAGAGACGCTACGGTCGTTGGCCTTTGTACTTAAACGCCAGGTTTGATTTGTCTTAAACCATCCAGATGGTAACATAGTGATTATCTTTATGAAGAATTTCAAAGTTTGGGTTCAGTTCCCGCCATCTGGTAATCTTTTCGGTCAGCAGTTGTTAATTATCCTGTTTTATTCATCTATGGGAAAAATTATGTGTTTTTTTGGGTTGACTGTGTAAATTTCATAACTTCTTAGTAGAAATTCTCAGGTACGTATTTGGGAAATTAACTAAGTTCAATAAATACCTGATTTTTACATGGGTAAATTAATTACCCTTTCTATAAGTAAAATTACAAGTCATCAAATAGTTAATACTCAGAGTATAATGTTTTAGACGATTTATACAATTGATATTCTCATTCCTGAGAGTCTTTTTGGACATATTTAATTTTTGTTTGTGGCATTTTGTTGATTTTCCCATCTTTTGGATGCAATTTGTGAAGGACTGGGTAATTGGTCAAATTTCCCGCTTCTACCCCTGTTTATTGATCTCCCATTTCTTATTCTGAATATGAAAGCTGTAATTCTGTTGTCTGGTGGTTTAGATTCTTCGACAGTTCTTTACAAAGCAAAGGCTGATGGCTGTGAATGTTACGCTATTTCTTTTGATTATCAACAGCGGCATAGGAAAGAATTAAATTCTGCTTTGATGATTGCTAAAGCGGCTGGAGTAATTCAACATCAAGTGGTTAATTTTGACTTGGGACAATGGGGTGGTTCAGCACTGACAGATCACAAAATTGATGTACCTAAAGGGCGCTCGCTGGCCGAAATGGCGGATAATATTCCTGTAACCTATGTTCCAGCCCGGAATACCATCTTTTTAAGTTTTGCTTTGAGCTATGCCGAGGCGATCGCCGCAGAAAGAGTATATATTGGCGTTAACATCCTAGATTATTCTGGCTACCCAGATTGTCGTCCTGATTATATCGAAGCTATGCAGGAAGTTTTCCGCTTGGGAACAAAACAAGGACGTGAGGGAGAAGCTATGAAAATTATTGCTCCGTTAATTGATTTGAAGAAGACAGAAATTATTCAACTAGGTAATCAATTAGGAGTTCCTTGGGACCTCACTTGGTCTTGCTATGCTGGTGGTGAGTCAGCTTGCGGTGTCTGTGATTCTTGTCAGTTGCGATTAGCGGCTTTTGCAGAATTGGGTTTAAAAGATCCTGTTGATTATTCTGAAGTTGGTTAGAGGTTGTTTGAAAAGTATTATATGAAACCCATAATCTCCAAAAACCTAACCCCCCTCCCCCCCTTCCCTACAAGGGAATGTCCTGGTTAAAAGTATCAATAGTATGTCTAAGAAAAATAAAACTGAACGTGAGTCACTGGAATTTTACTCGACTTGTGTGTACACCGTAAGGTCTTTAGACCGGGGAGTGTCAATTTCCTTCTTTCCCCTCCTGACTCCTGACTCCTTGATTCCTGTCATATCCCCAGGTGATTTTGCAATGCTTGACGCATTTCGTTGACGGGGACTGTTTCCTGTTGTAACCAGATTTTTAAGGCTGCTGCACCTTGTTGGACAAGCATTTCTAAACCATCAATCATAATTGCTCCTTGTTTTTCGGCTAGGTGCAAAAATTTGGTGGGTTTAGGGATATAAATTAAATCATAGACAATGGCATCACCAGGCAAATAACCCATTTCTTGACTACTCAATGGCGATTCATCAACATGGGGATACATTCCCATCGGGGTTGTATTTACCAGTAGGTTAGCTTGGTGGAGTAGGTTCGGTAATTCTTGCCATTCATGCACCTGAAATTTATCTGCAAAGGGTGAATTTTCCCAACTTTGAGTAAATGCTTGTAATTTTTGTAAATTCCGCCCTACCACGTGAATTTCTGCCAAACCGAGTTGAATACAACCCGCTACCACAGCCCTCGCAGCCCCACCATTCCCTAAAATTACCGCTTTTTTCTGACTCCAATCTTGATGATATGTTGTTTGTAAAGGGGCAATAAATCCTGCCACATCTGTGTTTGTCCCCACCCATTTATCACCTTGACGAGTGACGGTATTCACTGCACCGATAGCTTGAGCAATCGGGGAAATTTCGGATAATAACGGCAATATTGCTTGTTTATGGGGAATTGTGATGCTAAATCCTACAACACCAATACTAGCAAAACCTGCGATCGCTCTCTCTAAATTTTCTGGTGCAACGGGAAAAGGCAAATACACATAATCTAATCCCAGTTTAGCCAAAGCCGCATTGTGCATCAATGGTGAAAGGGAATGTGACACAGGATGTCCAATAACTCCCAAAAGTTGCGTTTTTCCAGTAATCATTTTTATTAGTTGTCAGTTGTTAGTAGTCAGTTGTCCGTTGTGTAATAATTTGATTTACAATTATTCACAGTAACTTAATATTTCTTTGTAATATGCAAATAAGTATCGCTTCCTCCACAAATCCGATTCCTGGTCAATACTGGCAATGGCGCGGACACAATGTGTACTATGTACAAGCAGGAGAACCACACCTTCAGCGTTCACCCTTGCTATTAGTACATGGTTTTGGTGCTTCCACAGACCATTGGCGCAAGAATATCACAGAATTAAGTGCAGATTTCCAAGTATTTGCCATTGACCTNTTAGGATTTGGGCGTTCCGCCAAACCTAATTTACAGTATAGCGGTGACTTGTGGCGCGACCAACTCCATGATTTTATCAGTGAAGTCATTGGTCAAAAGACAATTTTAGCAGGTAATTCTTTAGGTGGTTACGCTTGTTTATGCGTTGCTTCCCAACGTCCTAACAGTGCTGCTGGTGTGGTCTTACTTAATAGTGCTGGTCCATTTTCCCAACCAGAAAATCAAATTCAACCTGCTATCAATCCTCTACAAAAAGTTTTAGGTAAAACTGTTAAATGGTTTTTTAAACAACGTTTAGCCCAGTCTTTATTATTTCAATATACGCGCCAAAAGTGGGTAATTCGCCGAACCTTAGCAAAAGTTTATCTTGATCAAAGTGCAATTACAGATCAATTAGTAGCAGAAATTCAGCGTCCAGCTTTTGATAAAGGGGCGTTAGATGTATTTATTTCTGTTTTTAGTAGTCCTCAAGGGGCAAAAGTTGACATTTTACTTAAACAATTAACTTGTCCATTATTGTTATTATGGGGAGAAGCAGATCCTTGGATGAAAGCGCGAGAACGTTCCCAAAAATTCCATGAATATTATCCCCAATTAACAGAATATTTTCTCACAGCCGGTCATTGTCCCCATGATGAAATTCCTGAACAAGTGAATTCACATTTACGGGATTGGGTAATGAGTTTGAGTTAAAAATAAAATGGGCGGGCAAGATGCCCAGCCCACAATATTTTAATTATGATTTTATCTAATTGACATCTTCTTTAAGGTATATTTATTTAGTTATAAATTGGTAATATCAGATTTTGATAATTACTTCTTTAGACTCACGTATATAAATCGAAAACCTTTAAAACTAAAAATATAACTCATGTCCATAACACTAAAATTATAGATATAATGACACAATCTGTAGACACAAAACCACAAGTTCAAGAATTGCGTAACCTGCTTGCAGGTTTTGAATGTGGGATGTTAACCACAGTTGATGATGATGCCACTTTACATAGTCGTCCTATGTCAATTTGTAATGAAATTGACAATGATGCTACACTCTGGTTTTTTACATTAGTCAATTCCCATAAAGTAGTAGAAATCGAACATCATCAACAGGTGAATATTAGTTTTTCCGCACCTAATCAACAACGATATGTTTCCATATTAGGAACAGCCCAATTAACAAGAGATCGTAATCAACTGCAAGGAAAATGGCAACACAAATTACAAACTTGGTTTCCAAAAGGAATAAATGAACCAAATCTTGCATTACTGAAAGTCAAAGTTAATAAAGTAGATTATTGGGAGAGTTCATCTAGTTCTAGTCCGGAAACGATTAGTTTTTTGGAACTATCACACCGTTAATTATATAAATTGCCATAATCCCAATAAAACCAAAATTACAGCAATTTTCACATATTTAAACCACAGCTTAAATTAATTTCTTCCTTTGCGCCTTTGCTCCTTTGCGCCTTTGCGCCTTTGCGCGAAACAAAAATAAGATGTGGTTTATTTACTTAAAAATAGCTGAAATCATCCTAAAAATAACTTATATGCCGGATTATCGCTTTCATTGCAATAATGATAACCAAGATTATCTAAGAATGATTGCCATTCTGTTGTTTCATGGGGGGGAACTTGCATTCCTACCAGAATTCTTCCATAGTCTGCACCATTATTGCGATAATGAAATAAGCTAATATTCCAATCGGGAGACATAGAAGTTACAAATTGCATTAAAGCCCCTGGACGTTCCGGAAATTCAAAGCGATAAAGTAGTTCGTTTTCTGCAAGGGGAGAATGTCCTCCTACCATGTGACGCAAATGCAGTTTTGTTAATTCATCATCTGTTAAATCTATGGTTTTTAAACCGTGAGATTCAAAATTTTCGACCATTTTAGCAGCGTCGGCACGATTTTCTATTTGCACACCTACGAAAATATGCGCTTCTTTTTGGTCAGCAATGCGATAGTTAAATTCTGTGAGATTGCGCTTACCAATACATTCACAAAACTTTCTTAAACTACCTCTTGCTTCGGGAATTCTCACTGCAAAGATGGCTTCTCGACGTTCTCCAAATTCTGCCCGTTCTGCCACAAAACGTAACCGGTCAAAGTTCATGTTAGCACCACAAGCAACGGCAACGAGGGTTTGATTTTGAATTTGTTCACGTTCTGCGTAGAGTTTTGCGCCAGCGATCGCTAATGCCCCCGCAGGTTCTAAAATAGAACGAGTATCCTCAAANACNTCTTTAATTGCCGCACAGGTGGCATCTGTATCCACTAAAATAATTTCGTCTACATATTGCTGACATAGGCGGAAGGTTTCTTCTCCTACTTCCCGCACCGCTACACCGTCAGCAAATAAACCCACCTGAGACAATCGCACTCTTTCGCCAGCTTGCAATGATTGATACATGGCGTTAGCGTCTACAGGTTCAACACCAATAATTTTAATATCGGGACGCAACCGTTTAACATAAGCTGCAATACCAGAAATCAAGCCACCACCACCAATAGCCACAAATATGGCATGAATGGGTTGCTGATATTGGCGCAGGATTTCCATACCGATTGTTCCCTGGCCAGCAATCACTTCTGGATCATCAAAGGGATGTATAAAGGTTAACCCTTTTTCTGCTTCCAGTTGTCGGGCGTAGGCGTAAGCATCATCATAGTTATTGCCATATAAGACAACTTCTCCTCCCCGCGCTTTGACTGCATTTATTTTTACCTGGGGCGTAATCACGGGCATAACGATGATGGCTTTTGTTCCCAAGCGACTGGCAGCTAAGGCTACACCTTGGGCATGATTTCCCGCAGAAGCCGCTATGACACCCTGTTCAAGTAAGTCTGGGGTGAGATTGACCATTTTGTTATATGCGCCCCGCAGTTTGAAGGAGAAGACTGATTGCATATCTTCCCGTTTCAGGAGGACTTTATTATTCAGCCTCGCGGAGAGGTTCGGGGCATATTCTAGTGGTGTTTCTTGGGCTACATCATAGACGCGGGCGGTGAGGATTTGTACCAGGTAGTCGCAATACATATCAAGGGGTGCAATTGGGGTTGGTTGTTAATTCTACCGCTTGTTGGTTAGTTGGAGAGGATGGTTTTGGAAAATGATTTTGCCTCTCTATTAGCAGGTAAACTCGCTATAATAGAGATTTTTGCGGCTGTTAGTCGCTGATAAAAATCCCAATTGACAACATTCTTGGGTAAGATAATAGTTCTATTTAATAGAGGGTAAATTAATGAAGCAACAGTTAAATATCGCGTTAGGTCAAGCGTCAAGCCGGGGATTAATATTACTACTCCCTATTTTGGGAAATTTTCTCTTTTTAGCTAGTGCTAAAGCANATTTGANTAGTAGTCTGACGATTGAAGTAGAAGGACTGAAAAACAAATCTGGACAAATTTGTGCTACTCTTTTTGATCAAAGTAAAGGATTTCCTAGTGATAGTAAAAAGGCTTGGCAATCCGAGTGTACTAAAATTACAGAAATGCCTCAAAAACTGATTTTTAAGGATTTAAAACCAGGTAATTATGCTGTTGCATTAATTCATGATGCCAATGGCAATGGTAATCTTGATACTAATTCTTTTGGTATGCCCACAGAAGGTTTTGGATTTTCTCAAAATCCAGAGGTTTTAACCGGACCTCCTAAGTTTAATGATTCGGCTGTTACTGTATCTAAAACTAATACTGATATTAAGATTAAGATGAAATATTTCTTTGGTTCTTAGCTAGAGACAGCGTAACCTACAATTATTAATTAACAGTGGGTTACGCTGCATCAAATTTATATTCCTTCTTAATCCTTTTTCCCTCGGAAAAAATGAACAGTTACGCCATTTATTCCAATTCTAAAACTTTTTGAGTATTCTCACGACGACGCTGTTCTTTCTTTTCAAACTCAGCTACACAGCTACCTTTATCAACCATTACACAGCTTAGATAATTGGTGATTTCGACCAATCCTGCGCGAAGTGCTTTACCGACAGGGGCTTTGGTTGTTTTTTGATTATCACCACCAATATTGATACCAGAAAAACATACCTTCGCCATTTTGTCAAAGTGCTAACAAAATATGGGTTTCGGACTATGGGTTCAAGGTTATATTCAAACTTTCCCTGTTTTAATTTTTGTATCCCCATATCCAGCAAACAAATCCTAAAACAAAATAAAGAAATCCAATTTTCAACTACCAGAACTATAGAATAATAGTAGTAGTCAGCAATACATAAAATCTATATTTACTGTCATCAAGACAACGTTTATCAGGGAATGAGTACAATTGAATATATGGAAAAATATCTTGCCTAAATAGCTGCAAAGGCTGACAGGTTCAGAGATTTCTTTTGAGTACAAAAAAGCTGCATCCCTAAGCCGAAAATACCAGTACCCCTGTAATTAAAAGCTAGTACCCCTACCCCAATAAAAAATGTAAATTTGTGTTACATAGGGGTTTAAACCTATTGAGTACAAGCTTAATAAATTTAATAAATCTAATCTGCATTGATAATTTCTGCTGCTGGGGAGTTATCTGATATAAGCATGAAAACAGTACAGGATTTTTTTACCTAATAGTACCAATGCACCAGTCATTAAACAGTCTCGGTTTTACCGATCCTGTAAATACAAAGCTCCGAAAAAATGAAAGTTCTAGACTTTTTTTAGAACCATTAATCAGTGATTTTCAGATTATTTTTGAGCGTGATCCAGCAGCACGTAATTGGTTAGAGGTTATATTTTGTTATCCGGGATTTCATGCTCTTTGTTTACATCGTCTTGCACATTGGTTACATATCCACAAGGTGAGTTTTATTCCCCGGTTGATTTCTCATTGGGGACGGTTTTTCACAGGTATTGAAATTCACCCAGGGGCAAAAATTGGCAAAGGTGTATTTATTGATCATGGCATGGGTGTTGTGATTGGTGAAACTGCCATTGTCGGAGATTTTACACTCATTTATCAGGGTGTAACATTGGGAGGAACTGGCAAAGAAAGCGGTAAACGTCATCCTACCTTGGGTAATAATGTGATAGTTGGTGCGGGTGCGAAAGTATTAGGAAATATTCAAATTAGCGATCGCGTCCGCATCGGTGCAGGGTCAGTTGTCTTGGGTGATGTGCCTCCAGATGCCACTGTAGTCGGCATTCCTGGACGGATTATTGCTCCTAAGTCTCATAATCGCATTTCTCCCTTAGAACATGGCAAATTACCCGATATAGAAGCAGATATGATTCGTTCTTTACTCTTGCGGATTGAGCAGTTAGAAAAACAAGTCCAAATTCTCACCAATCATCACCAAGACGATCAATAACGTCAATTTCATAAATCTTGAATTACTAATGTCACAAAATTGTAAGTTTTTAACTGTCGGTGAACAAGTTTTGCAGATTCCTTTAGGTGATAGATGGTGTATTTATCACCGTTTGCAAGAGTTGATGATTTCCTGTTCCTGTCCCCCGGATGGGTCTTTGCGCGTGCAAGTTAATAACCTCCAAGAAGCGATTCTTGTTCGCAGTACATTAATGCAATTTTTTGCTTCTCGTCATCAATTGGTGAAATGGTTAGAGAATTGTTTGTGTAATGGTATGGAGTAAAGATTACTGAAAACAATGATGTTTGTTTGATTGGTATTACCAATTACCATTGATGATTTTGAGAATGTCTAATCAAAAGCATATCAAAGATTAATTCTTGATGCAAGTCTGATTTATCTCAAGTCATTATTCACTCACAAACTATCTTGCATATTCAAGATAATTCACATAAGCTAAGGTTCACCCAGTTTGCTAAAACTAAAAAA
>JGI12547J11936_1000109_pt1 | contig 17796 bp, 15 predicted proteins | sample LakEriepJuly2011_2_FD_11936 | JGI IMG/M metagenome (IMG submission 11936)
AGTTGTTTTAAATCCTTCCACTGGTGCAGGACCAATCCAATCGAGATCAGAGGAACCATCAGCCCATGGTGCCAATCGGTGGTCTGCGGATCGGTCCAAGATCGATAAATCAGGCTGAAGACCGTATGCGCTTGGCTGTCGTAACCAAAGTTGTAGGGAACAAAACCATACAGACCCGTAATCAGGGCTAGTACTACGATTGCTTCGAGCCAAAAGCCCCAAGAAAAGAAAGCGGCTCCGCGAGGGGGTGTTCCGGCATGCCCAGTCGAGTCCATAGCAGAATTTACCCCCTTCTTTTCCCAAAAGAAGGGATTTTCTCCATCAAAGAATAATAAATGAAAAGGCTATTGTACTTTAGATATCGGGTCAGAAGTCGTCGAGGCTCCTGACAAAGCCGGTACAGCCAGGTTAGTCCCGCCTTCTGCATCCAACTCGGGGCAAAGGGTCTTCGTCCTGCCAATAGCTCGAACGCATCCCCCACGGCCAAAAACACTCCCCGGGAATGTCGGGAGATATTTTTGGCAATCCATTCTTCCTGTCTCCCCCCTCCCAAGGCGACCCAGATAAAGTCGGCGTGAGATGCCCGGATTTCGTCGGCGAACTTTTGTTCATCTTTCTCCGTCCAGATCCGAAACGGCGGGGACAATGTCCCCACGACTTCCACCTCGGGCTGGATTTTACGGGCTGCCACCACCAGTTCCTCCAGGCACCGTTCTGTGCCCCCAAAGAAAAAATGTTTCCAAGGCCGGGGGAATTTTTTCAATGCTTCCTGCATCAAATAAGGGCCATACACCCGGTCCTTGATTTTGGCGCCTTGCACACGCATCGCCCAGACCAGCGGCATCCCGTCCGGCAAAAGAAGATCGTATCCTTCAAGAATTTTACCGAATTCGGGATGTTGTCGGGCTAATGCGACCAAGTGCGTGTTACAGGCCGACACCATTCCTGGTTTTTCCCGTTGTGCCAACTCCTCCAGCAACTTCACCCCACCCACATAATCGGTCGCCATCAACCCCATCCCCACCACCTCCACCTTTTTGATCTCAGTCTCCATTGCCCTATTTTGCCTCGCCGCACCCCCATGAGCCAGCTTCAACCCTCCAAAGTCCCAACCAAGCGGGACGATGGAGCGCCCATCCCCTTGCCCCTTAATTTACTTCAACCCTACAAAAATCACTTTCCCCACTCTAGTGGCCATAATTTCCCTTGCTGGAAATCTTGCCTGTAGTCCGCGATCCGTCAGCGCGAGGCAATAAAAACTGTCACCACGGCCAACAGGAGCACTCCCCAACTTGCCCGATCCTTAATAGCGAACAAAACAGGGTCCTCTTCTATTTCTTTGCCACTCGTTTTAGTGTATCGAATATGTTAATCCAGCTTCTTCCCTATGAATTCATTCGAAACTAGCCTTGGCTCCCGACCCAAAGACCTGCCCTTGATATCTGTCATAACGCCTTTGTTTAATGAGGAGGCGCTTCTCCCTAATTTGGCAATGCGTTTGAAAAATGTTTTTGCCTCGCTCCCATCTGTTTCTTGGGAATGGGTCGCGGTTGACGACGGTAGCCGTGACCGTACATTTGCCAGTGCAGAACAGGAAATTAAAATTGCCCCTCACTGGCAACTTCTCCGTCTCTCCCGTAATTTTGGCCAACAAGCTGCTTATAGAGCCGGCTTAGAAGCCGCCAGAGGTGCTGCTATCATTTTTCTTGATGCTGATATGCAGGACCCTCCGGAAAAGATTCCGGATATGATCAGACTATGGCTTGAAGGCAATGTTCAGGTTGTGGGCCAGCGTAAATCGAGGACAGAAAGCGGATTCCGTGGCTTTTGCATGCGCATTTTTCATGAATTATTCTATCGTGTTACCGGTGGCGTAATGCCGAAAGACAGCGGAACATTCGCCCTGATGGATCGCCGCTTGGCAGACGAACTCAAAGCCATGCCAGAGAGAGGGATGTTTTTACCTGCCCAGCGTGGTTGGTTAGGCTTTAAAACAGCGTTCATCACTTATGACCGAGCTGCACGTGCTGGAGAGCCGAAACAATCCTACAGCAAACTATTTTCTTATGCTTGGGAGGGGATTACCAGTTTTAGCGTTTTTCCATTGCAGTTAATCTCGATTGCTGGGTTTTGCGTTTCGATGTTTGGGTTTGGATATGCCGCAGTTCTATTAGCGATAAAATTGCTTCAACTCCTAGGATGCTTTCAAAGGCTCGAGATTCTCGGGTTTACAACAATCTCAGTATCGATCTTGTGCTTAGGCGGCATTCAACTTCTCTCGCTTGGTATTCTCGGTTCTTATCTCTCGAAAGTTTTTTATGAAGTTAAGAGGCGCCCGCTTTACGTGAAATCAGAGCACTTTTCTAGCCATCAAAACTTGTGAGCCCGGAAGAGTATTGTAATTTAGAGCAGGTTGAAGCTCTTCATTGGTACTACGCTGGGAAGCGGAACATTGTTCGCCACTGGCTTGCAAAAAGATGTAAAATAGATTCCAGCTTAAGACTTTTGGATTGTGGCGCAGGTTCCGGTGCTTTTGCTGCTGCTATGCATAAAAGCGTAAAGGTTATTGCCATGGACGACCACGAAGAGTCCCTTGAGATCCTTCGCAAACGCCTTCCTCCAGAAGCTGTCGTACGGGGTAGCTGCACCTCTATACCTTTCCCTGACGACTCTTTTGACGCAGTGACAGCTTTGGACGTTCTTGAGCATGTTCCGGCGCATCATCATGCTGTTAAAGAAATGATTCGCGTCGTTCGGCCAGGTGCCCCCATTATTATTACAGTCCCAGCGATGATGTGCCTTTGGAGTGACTGGGATACTTCTCTTCATCACCAGCGCCGCTACAGCAAGCCCGAATTGCTCGGCCTTTTCCATCATTTGCCCGTTAAGATCGACCACTGTACTTATATCAATGTTCTCGCCACGCCACTGGTTTGGCTGGCGCGCAAAGCCCGAGCGATTGGATTGGGGACGGGCTCACGAGCTGAGGATCACATTCCAATGATGCCTATTAACTGGCTTCTCCGGCAGGCCTTCGTTCGTCCAGCTAACCTCCGGATACAATTTCCCTTTGGTGTCGGCCTTATCCTTGTGGCGCATAAAAATGAGACTGACGGATAGCTATTCGCTTTTTTTATGGGTTGCCCTGGCCCTTGTGCCGTTGATGCCCAGTTCTGACAGCATTTGGGTTGATGAAGCACAGACGTGGCGGTATGCCCGCCATGCGACGTTTGCAGGCTGGCGGGCCGAAATGGCAGCTGACAGATTTTCTGAGTCACAAATGCCCCTAGGTATGTTCTCCGCGTGGGTTGGGGCTCGGTTCCTTGGAACCTCTGAATGGGCAATGCGTGCTCCAAATATGCTTTGGGCTGCAGGCTCTATATTTATCTTTTACCTCCTAGGACGATCGTTGCATCAGCCTTTTCTGCCCCTGCTTTTAGCGGTCCAACCGTACCTGTGGTTTTACACCAATGAGGCAAGACCATACGCATTGCAGATTTTTAGTGGGGCGATTCTGCTCTACAGCCTCTATCAAGGCATCCAACTCAAGCTCAGGGGGAATATTTGGGCTCTTTTTTTTGGCGCAGGGGCAGTCCTTGCCTGTGCCAGCTCAATGCTGGGTTTATTCTCAACGATCCCTGCAGTGCTCTTCCTATTTTACTATATCCACAAAGAAAAGTGGCATGTCACAAGGGCGCATCTGGCGATAGGCATGTTTTTTACAACGCCGCTTTTACCGCTGGGCCTTTACTACGGGTCTAAGGTGCTTCAAGGGGTGGGCGGGGCAAAAATATGGAAGGTGGGCATCAGTAATATTGCCTACTCTTGCTTGGAGTTTTTTGGATTCGCCGGACTGTTGCCCGCACGCCAAGCCCTTCGAGCTATGGCACGTAATAGCGAATCAGTTTGCTCAGTCTGGCAATCAGCCTCTCCTCGTGCAGTTTTGGCCACTTTTTTAATTTCTTTTTTTCTGTTGATGGGAATTTGGTTGATCAAATCGAGGAAGCAATTATCAGAATGGTCCAGAAGCTGCCTCTTTTTCTTTGTTGCCTCCTTTTTTCTGCTTTGGTGCGCCGCGACCGTTGTTCATTTTCCTTTTTGGGGGCGCCACTTAGCAGCTTCCTTTCCAGCCTATGTTTGTTTGACAGGGGCTTTCCTCAGTCGCTTATTATCAAAAGGACTTAGAGGAAAAGCCTTGGTCGTTGCCTTTTTCATTTCTTTAACAGCATCTTCTCTCTTCCTGCGCTTTTCACCCGACCATGCTAAAGACGACTACCGTGGGGCAGCACACTGGCTGCTCAACCACTCCAAACAAGGGGAAACCATCTGGTGGGCCGCCGACTCCGCAGGGGGCAGATACTACAAGATTTTTTCTCTGAGCCCCGGCGAAGCTCCCGCTACTCGATCCCTGCATATAATGAATCCCGATTTGACCCATCTTGAAACGGTGGCCTTCCCAAAATTCGTAGCAATCTCAAAGCTGGATGTTTATGATGCGCACGGCGCCATTCAGCAATGGCTGAAAACAAACTCCCTCCAACAGGTTGCCTCTTTCCAGTCCTTTACGATTTGGGCTACGCCCTAAAGAGCGGTCTTAAAACCCAGTTTGTTCTTGATGCGTTCAAACACCACTTTTCTCAAGCAAATGCTTCGTAGTCTGGATTGCCAGCTTCTCTCAATTCGAATTCTCGCATTTTGTTTTTGCCTTGGTGATAATTTAAAAATGATGGCGAACCTTATTTCGATTGAGTTGCCCCCTCGCCCTCTCTCATGGCCACAATGTTGACATAGCCACCCTCATAACCCCACTGCGGCAGCAGATTGTTGATAGTCTCAAATTGATGATCCAGATTTTCGCCTAGGGGCATTTCTTTTCTGCCCATTCGTCCGAGCATAGTAGTGACGCGCAGTCCGCACTGCTTAAAAGCTTTATGTATCAGTGATATGCCCCTGTTTGCCTGACGATAATTGTCAGGGCAATATTCAAGGATGATCCGCAATTCAGAGTGTTTTTTAATGACATTCTGCATGCCCATTAAAACTTCATCCTCATAACCTTCAACATCAATCAGCACCATATTCAATTTTGCGTTTTTTGAGTTAAGGTACCAATCGTCAATGCTAGTCAAATCTACCTCAATATAGCGTCCGCTTTGGCTGATGTCCGATAGTGCGTGACTGGCAGAACTTGTGGCGTGTTCATAAAAGCGGCTTTTCCCTGTTGTTGCGGCAACAGCCTTGGGAATAATCTCCATATTTGCGGACTTGCGACAGTTTAATTGTAATAATTTTATGTTTTTAGGATGTGGCTCAAAGGCAATTATTTTCCCGCTAGCCCCCGATAAGCGACTGAGCAGACGTACATAGTAACCAATGTGCGCTCCGATATCACAAATGGTGTCTCCTGGTCGTACGGTGTTTTTCAAATATTCCACAGTCGAACGTTCATGTCCATACATGGACCAATAAACACAAGTTTTAATGGCCCATCCTGCAGGGAAATGCCAACCCAATGCGCCGCTATTTACCCATCGACGGATATTGTTTCTTAGATTCATATTGATCTTCCTTGTGGGGCTGCTTCTTCATCCTGCTTGATCTTGCTGCAGAGAAATAATCCCATATCAACCTAGGAAGATCAAAGTAGCATGCTGCTTATCACTATGTCAGCACACAAACGTTTAGCCCGCGCTCGGTTTATATATGCGGGGGCCTGCTGGGGGTTCCCCAAAAGTTTATTTCCTTGATGATGCCATGATAAAAGCCATATAGGTTCTTAGACCCCGCTAAAGATCCTAATTGTTCGACGGCGAAGTAATATATGCCGGGGAATTCCAGCGAAATCGCCCTGGCCAGCTCTCTTGCCACTCCATCCTCGACCCTCTCGTTCATTTGCTTCTCTCTTTTCTTGCTAGTTGTCTATTTGGTTGTTTCACCTTTGGGCTTAAAATGTATTTTTAAAAGATGAGACTCGAACAAGCCACTGCTTGGAGCCTGCTGCCTGTTTTAGTTTTGAGCGTATTGAGCGTTATTACTGTTCCTATTTACTATCATTCACTTGGCTCTGACATGTATGCCCTTTGGCTTGCCATTCAAACCATGACCGGAACATTCGGCTTTATGGATTTCGGTCTAGGCGTCGCGACGGGGAGGTTCGTCGGCGTTGCATTAGGAAGAGGGGATTTTGCAGCGGCACGCGAATATTGGGCTTCCGGCAATATTATCAATTTTGGTTTTCTTGCGATCATGGCCCTCTTTTTTGGATTTGCAGGTTCTATGCTTGGATCACATTGGTTTCTGGCTGCACAATCAGACCCTGATGTTTTCTTTGCATGCATTTGGGCAAGCGCTGCAGGACTGTTCATCAGTTACTATTCTCAAGGCTGGCTAGTTCTTCTCCAGGCTCACCTCGAATTCCGGTGGCTTGCGATTAACCGAACTCTCTTCGCCCTCCTCACAGGCGTAGGCATGGCCGCAGTAGCTTGGATTTTTCACAATCCTCTCCCCTCAATACTCTTCGGCATCGGAGTCGGATTCATCCAGTTAATTTCCTTCGTCTTGCGAGCCCACCAGGCGCATCGCATTGGACCCTCCATTCGATATGCTCGCTGGAGCCGGTTATGCGAAATGTTTACATACACTGGGAAAACTTTTATGGCCCTGCTTTGTGGGTCGGTTTTTAACTCCCTTGACCGCTGGATTTTGGGGAGGGTCGCTGGGGCAAGCTCCTTTGTTCCTTATAACATAGCCTCCAATTTAGCTTTGCGGGCGCAAGGTCTTAGTACCGCCGTTATGGGGCCAATTTTTCACGAGAGCAGTCGCGGGGTTGGGCATAACGATCTGGGTCGGTTGGCCGAGATTTATCGGCGATCTTTCAACCTTTTAGCGCCGATCTATATCCTTGCCTCCATTTGGATCACTTTCTGGCAGGTTCCATGGCTTGAGCTTTGGCTCGGCCCAGAATTAGGAACCAAAGTTTCTCTCATTCTTCCCTTTTTGACCTGGGCTGCCTGCATCAGTGCCATCGGCAACATTTCCAGCGCCCAACTTGGACCTCTTAATCTTCTCGGCACTGGAACTTTTATTCAATCTCTCGCCTTAGCCTTCAGTGGCCTTCTCGTTTGGATCGGGTGGCAACTCCACGGATTGGAGGGAAGTGCCGCGGGGTTACTTGCTGGTCGGCTTGTTCTCTTTTTCCAAGACGACTTGGTACGCAGAAAAATTCACGCCCATTCCTCGGAAATAAGGCTGTGGAAGCTGGCTGTGGGCGCCAGCCTTGTCTGCTGGCTAACCCATTGGATAGCAGCATATTGCAATGTGCGGACAAGCGGACAGATTCTGCTGAGCTTGCTTGCTTTGGCCAGCCTCGCATTAATCTACACTTTTCTCCGACGTGAGAGAACTCATTAGGCCAAAACGAAGCCATGCCTATTTTTTAACGACGTGAATCTTCCTTTTGTTTTTCCAGGTCTAATGCTTTGTCTGATGATGGGGATTGAAGCACCATGAGTCTTAAATCCTTACGTCCCTCGATGTTGATTTCCGAAACAGAACGCCTTTCTCTAGGAAATAACATGCGAAGTTTCTACCTTCATATCCCCGCCAATTACTACCCGTTGGCAGATCAAGCTTCCGATAAGTACAACCCTCAGGAACAGCCTTTTCACTGCCATCTTGCAGAACAAATCTCGCAGGGAGATCACGTGCTGGAACTAGGATGTGGGACTGCCCACTTTTGCCCCCAGACACAAAAAAGGGGCGCCATTTATCATGGTGCCGACCTCGATCCCAATCTTCTCGAGAATAACCGCCGAAAATGGCCAGGCGCCTCTTTTTTCACCATAGACGGACAGATCCCCGACTTATACGATATGGTTGTTAGTCTCTACACGATTGAGCATGTTGTGGATCCTTCGTCTTATTTAAAGCTTTTGTGGTCCTATGCCCGCCCAGGCGGAAAAATTGGGGTCATATGTCCGGATTTTATCGATGGAGATGGAATCCCTCCCTCTGTTTATTTTGGTTGCACCCCCCGACGACTGCGCCAGAAAATTGTCTCCTGGAGCCTCTTGGATGCAGGCCTCCACCTCTACGAGTGGCTGATTGCATCACGAGCCTGGAAAACACAAGCTCGCCTATGCCCTCCGGGAGCTTTTTGGATGAACCTTGACCCTAGAGATTTGGCCACCCGATCCCACACAATCGATGGGGATGCCGTACATTTACCCAGACTAGAAGACCTTGTATTTTGGTTTCGCAAAAATGGAGCAAAGATTCTGCATACCTCACGAACTCTCCTGGACACTCCTCAAGATATTATTAAACATAATTGTTATATTTTAGCACAGAAACCCCTTTGAAAATCGCGGTCTTTATCAATCAGCTAGGCATCGGTGGGACCGAAAAAGCAGCCTGTGAATGGGCCCGTCAACTTTCTCTTTTTCCGGACTGCAAGGGCATTTTTGTAATCTCGATGAATGATGGCCCTAGAAAAAAGGATTTGGAACAGGCTGGGATTCCCGTTCAGATCCAATCGAACGCCGCGGGCATTGCCGAGGTTTTAGGGGGCATCGACGTGATTCATGCCCATGCGCCCGGCTTTCCCCACGCTGGAGACGTGTTGGGCGAAGCCCTAAAACTCGTAAAGAAAAAGATCCCCGTGGTGCAGACCAATATTTTTGGAAAACTTGAAAATCCTCGTGAAGACACGTGGACGGACTTTCGTCTCTTTATCTCTTGGACCAGCTGCGTTCAGGCCGCCCGAAGATCGGGCCACAAACTTGACCTTGATTTTTTCCGCCACCAGAGCGTGGCCTCCTATCCAGTTTCCCCCCTTTCGGAGACGGAGGAAGCACAACTCGAAAAACAAGCTTGGGCCTTTCGAGAATGCATCGGCCTCCTGCCGGATCATGTTCTTTTCGGCCGCTTCTCTAGGCCGGAGCCCAACAAATGGACTCCCGTCATTATACCCGCTTTTTTGGATGCATATCGTAAAAGTCCTAACGTCCGTCTCCTGCTGCGCGAGCCTCCTGCCAAAGTCGCTTTCGATCTTCGGTCGTCAAATCTGGCTTCTCCCAACGAGTCCACCGCGAAAACGTATCCGATTTTGATTTTAACAGCGACCTCCGATGCGAATGAGTTGGCTGTTAGTCAAATGGCCTGCGACGTGATCCTGCACGCCTCCAGCATTGGGGAGAGTTTCGGTTACGGTATCGCCGAGCCCATGAACTTAGGAAAACCGGTGATCACCAATTCCGTTCCCTGGCACGATCAGGCTCAACTGGAGCTTGTCCAACATGGGGTTTGTGGTTGGGTTGCCAATACCCGTTCCAATCTTAATAAGGCGATTGCTTCCTTGGCCACTGACCCGTCCCTTCGGAAAAAATTTGGCCAATCGGGACGGCGCCGCCTCCAAAAGATTGCGGACCCCGGAAGATCCACCCAAAGGATCCGACAAGCTCTCTCCTGTGCGGTGGAGGGCAAACAAAATCCTCATGTCCCCGAGGATTTGGCCCAATCCATTTTGGCAGCCAAGGAGTTGGATGGTGCACAGTGGGGCCATGGCTGCCAAGAGAAGAGCGGGCTTTTAGCGCAATCGACCTGGATATCTTTTCTTCGCTGGCAGAAAAAAGTTCGTACGGGCAAGGCGTAGCGCCGATCGACTCCACAGCTCTAATCCTCTACTTTTTTCCCCATGCCCAAGATTTCTCTGGTCGTTTGTCTTTACCGCGAAAAAGATCTTCTCGAGAGGTTGCTGAAACATGCGGAAGGTTGCTACGACGACCTGGTTGTTGTTCATGACGGAAAGGAAATTGGAGAACCAAGCTGGAGGCCGTCTCCGGTAATCCGTGAATTGGCAATCGATTGGGCTAATGTCCCCGCAAAATCTCTTCTCCCTGATTTTTTTGCCAAAGGTCAGACCCCCATTTCCCCGGGTTCGATTCGCGAGCTCGTGGAAAAGCACAAAGGTCGATTTTTTGAACACCCAAGAGTTGGATCACTAGAAGGACAAAGTCCATTCTCATGGTGGGCGGCCAAATACGATTGGATTCTTCGCTTGGATGCTGATGAGTTCCCTTCTAAGATAATGGTTGATTGGTTAAAAAGCTTTAGAAAGCTGTCATCAAAATCTGTCCATGAGGCTGGTTTTTCATGTATATGGCCATTGTGGGATGGCGTCAAAATGACGACTTACCGATGGCCTCGCGGACGCCTTTTTCTGTTTGATCGGACGCGCGTCAGCTTTTTTGGATTAGTCGAACAAGTGCCAATCATAGAGGGCCCTCGAACTGCTCTTCCTTTGATTCTCCACCATCAGCCCCGCCGCAAAAGTTATGGCATTAGGAATGTAGTCTTTCGTCCCCAAGCTTATATTTGGAGAAAGGTGATCGCTATCTCCCTCAATCATAGCCCCCTTAATTTGCCTCGCTGGCGCTTTTCCTCCGCGGAATGGCCCAGCCCATGGAAAGAAAAGCTTCATCACCCCTTTCGTTGCGTCCTCACCGACTTATTTTGGTACACTGGATGGCAGGCATTAAGTATGCTTCGATGGGAAAGGCGCCTTGATTTATCCGCATGCCTAACTTCAGCACTCATCCACTTTCTTTTACAAATCGAAATTATACGCCAGAAATACCGGTCCTCTTAATGATTTTCTTCCCTGAAGATCCGCACCGCAGCTACATTATTTTGTGACTACATGTCCGCCTGCCGTTACACAGGGGCATTCCATTTGTATAAAAGCATTTTACGAAGCTTTTTACCTCCACCGATTTTGCTCCTGGTCCCTCTGGAGGCGGTCCGGCTATAATCCGGCAGGTGCTCCTCGGTTTCCCAGGCCAAGTTTATTGGTGGAGCTGTCCCCCTTCTTTGTATCATTCCCCGCCTAGTTTTGCCCCGGAGGTATCAGAATTTAGTTGTGCCTCTCCGGTAAAGCTTTTCCCCAGAAAAGATGGCCTCTATCAAAGGCCCTTTCCATGCGAATTCTATGGCCTCCATGAGCCCCGAAGTCTGCACAGCTTACTTACAAAAGTTTCTCCGATGATCGGCTTAAAATCACTTGCTTCTTAGGCGGGTTGCAATGTCTAGTCCGATTCGGACTACCCCTTAGTTTTGCGCATGAATAAGGTTTATTATTGGGATTTTTAAATCGGCCTCAATCCTTCTTGGGTATTAGCACCTTGGCGTGCGCCTCTAGAGAGGGTCCCCAGGTAAAGCTTCTAGCATGTAAAACTCCTTCTCGGATCGCACTTGCGTTCTGGCTTCGCTCCAGCACCTCTCTTAATTTTTCTTCCACCTTCTCTGGTGTAGCTGGATTTACGTAGCCCACACAGTCTCCACCCACCTCTTGTTCGGCCTCCCCTGGCAGACAAATCACCTGCGCCCCCAAAGCGAGCGCCTCAAGAATTGGGAATCCAAACCCCTCAAAATAAGATAGGTACAGTAAGATATGCGATGTCTGGTAAAGCTCCAGAAGCTGTGTCCTCGAAAGTCTGCCCACATAACGCAGAAATGGCGGCACGAAGCCTAACACGGCTTGTGCGCGGTCTTTTACCTTGTCTTCCGATCCAGTTACCACCAACTCCACTGGCCTCGATCTGCTGATCCGTTCACAGGCCAACAGAGCTAGGTCGAATCTCTTTCTTTCATTCTCTCCCGCTAAGAATATGCATCGCATCAAATCTCGGGGTTTCCCGGAGAACGGAAAATCCATCTTTTCGGATAATTCTCGAACTTCGTCAGGCAATCCATGCCTGGCTGTTACGATTTTTTTTTCGGCCCATGGAAATCTCTTAACCAATCCTCGGGTGGTGGCTTCGGATATGGAGAGCATGGTTTTTGACCTTAATAAAATGTTGCCGAGACAAGCGGATAAATATAGGCGTGCCTGCAGTGACATCCCATTCCCTCCGAACCCCAGAAATCCATAATCATGTACGGTGGCCACAAATGGCATGCAGGGAAGCCATGGTGCAATCTGGAACGGAAACCAGGCTAGTTCACAGCCCCACTTCTTTTGCAAATGTTGCAGGGCCATATTTCTCCAAAAGAATGTCGCACCCTTTGAAATATAAAACTCCGTCTCCTTCGGCAATTCTTGGATGCATTCCTGGGATATCTCTTTGCCAAAGCACACTACGCGTATCCCGTAATGCTGATGTAGCCCACGGAGAATGTGCTTGATGTACAGAGCTACACCACTGTCCCGGTACTCAGTGCAAAGTCGTGTCGCCTCTACGGCAAGAATTGGTATTTTTTTCATATTCAAAAGCCTATGCCTTTCCTACCCTATTCTATGCACTGGACGCAAATCGCTGGACGCCTCCGCCACCGCTTGCGTCAGCTTCCCAGCTTGTTGTGGTTGTTGGAGCTTAAAATACGTGGTGTCCAGTTACACCCCCCCATTCATCTTATTGGTCATCCCGTTTCTAGCCGTTTTCCTGGTTCTTCTATTTCCATCGGCACTTCTGTGACACTCGACAGCTCCGTTCGCAATAATCCACTTGGCGGTTCGTCCCCTTGCGTGCTGCGCACAGTGACCCCCACCGCGATACTCAGGCTTGGAGATAGGGCTGGGCTTAGTAGTAGTACAATTATTTCCGGAAATTCCATCGAGATTGGTGAGGAAACGATTCTTGGGGCAGGCTGTATGGTGTTGGATAATGATTTTCACTCCCCAGGCCCAGGTTTTACTTGGCTCACTGAATCCTCTAAGAATTCTAGGCCCGTGAAGGTTGGTCGCGGCTGTTTCATTGGTGCTCGTTCCATCATTCTTAAGGGCGTCACTTTGGGTGATCGCGTTATTGTCGGAGCTGGCTCCATTGTGACGAAAGACTTCCCTGCCTTCTCAATCGTGGCTGGCAACCCAGCCCGAATCATCGGCTCCACTCCAAAACCTGTTTAATCTGCCTGGCTCTTCAAGCGGGGGGGGCGAGGGCGGTTTAAATCTACATGTCCGATATCGAAGCCCATCGAATGCTCGTTCGCCTAAAACTACAAGCCCGCACCCATTGCTGGTAAGACAAAGATGCTGGTGGACCACCTATCTCTCTCATTTCTCTTAAACCTCAAACTACACCATTCCTCCAACTGTCTCTTTGCCCTCTTTGCTTTGAGCCTTTAAGGTGGGTCTGTGTCGAACTTTACCGTACAAAAGCTGGTTCTGGGGCTGATCACGTTTAGCTCGTTTCTAGCCGCCCCTTGGCTGACAAGTGAGTTTTTAGGCGGAAATAGCACACCCCTATTTTTTCTAGGAGCTACCGGCGCTCTATTTTTCTTTGTGTACGTATTGCGCGATCGATGCTGGATGATAATTCCCTTAACCTTACCCATTCAGGGTAATTTAAATTTTCTCCCACTGAATTTTTCCATTCAAGAGTTGTCTATCATGATTGTTTTTTCTTACCTACTTTTCCGGATGATTTTTGGGTTGAATGTCGGCTGGAAACTTGGACCTGCCCTCCTCTGGCTTCCTTTAGCAGGGCTCCTGGCGGTCATTCTGTTTCATTGGATTGAATCAAGAGATATTGGCATTAAGTTATTGGGCGGATCGGGCTGGGGAGGGCGCAAATACTTCAAAGTTGTAGTGGCTTTATTTTCCGTTCCTTTACTCGTCTCTTTCCCAGGCTTCCGATGGTCAGACTTGCAAAAAGTGCCCATGCTTTATTTTCTTGGATCGTTTGTAGATATCGTGCCGGGCACCCTCACAACACTTGTTCCTGCGACTTCCCCTTTTATCTATAGGTTCTACAGCGGAGTTAACCTTTCGGAATATCAGTCTTTTACGAGTGGAGCTATTAGTAGGGAAGCTGGTGTCTCGCGAATCGCACAATTCGATCAAGTCGGCTCGGCTTTTTCATTGTTTCTTCTTTCTTATTTCCCGGCAAGAACTTGGATCAGGCCAGAACGGCTTTGGGTATTCCCATCAATCCTTCTCTCTGGCATTCTCTGTGCAGCAAGCGGTTTCCGTAATTCTGTCGTTAGATATTTTCTTTCCTTGTTAGCGGCGCTTTACACAACGATTGGATTGCGATCCCTGCTTATTATCCCTTTTGCCGCAGCCTTTACCCTTCTTGTGGCTTTTACCCAAGGCAAGTTCTTCAATTATCCGATGGCCCTCCAGCGGGCTCTTTCCTTTTTGCCGGGAGATTGGAACAGAAAAGCAAAGGGCGAAGCGGATGCATCAAGTGAGTGGCGCGGAAAAATGAGGGATTTATTTTACGAAGAGTATTTCTCAAAAAATCCACTCTTGGGTAGCGGGTATCACTATGATCCCATTTTTGCTAAACAGGAGTCGGATGTTTACCTTGCATCTATTGAAAGAGCTAGATCTATAACCGATAAGTACTTCGATGTTCGTGGTTTTATTGAAAGGCGAGAACCTCACGAAGGCCTTGTTCACGCGCTACTTGTCTCGGGATTAATAGGCACTTCTTTTTTTATAGCTTACTGCTTAGCCCTGCTTTTGTTTTGTTTCCAAAACCTGAAGAGAACCCCCAGAATGAAAGTTGCTCCCATCCAAACCTGGGCAATTTCACTTCTTTTCACATCGATCTTTGCCTTTTTTTTGCTTGGCGGTGATTACAGCAGCTTCTTTCTCCTCGTCTGTCCGATTTCAGCTCTACTTTTTCGTGCAGATCAATTACTTGTTGCTAAGGAAATTGCGTAAAGCAAATGCCCGGTATAATCCAGCGTACGCAAAAGTGATAAGCCATTGTGAGTAATGCGGCAATTTGCCGATTCTCGCCCTCTGCACATAGTGCGAGTGCACGGAACCCGCCCACTGCGTCTTTTTTGCGATCCTATCCAATCCTTTCGCGCTTGTTCCCATTCTCATAAGCAGACGAAGTGGCTAATCTTCCCGCTGAAGATTTGACCTGAAATAAAGCTTCGCTTTTTTTGGGATGTCCTCCGCTCTAGCGGCTCCACATTCTCCCCGGCCACGTTGTTCGCAGCCTCTTTGCATGAAAAACTTTTCGCCCCGACTCCTTGGGCAGATAAATCTCATATGCTACATCTTCAGATTGATGTGCGCCGCTCCATAGTCGTCTTGCCCGATGCAATAACACCCACGCAGGGCGCAACACCCTAAAATAAAGCGGGGCCGACGAATCCAACCTCTCCCTTTCCTCTTTTGCTGTAGAACTTAGTCCCAGATTCTCCCCGCTCTCCATAAAGGTCGATGTGGTTTTTCGAAGAGCCTCAATTCTCTTCTTGCTCCTCAACACCCTTACGAACCATTCGGCGTCCGAAGCCGCTCTGTAGCTGGTGTCAAATAGAAGCCCCTCGTTCAATAGCTTGTCTCGGAAAAAAATTCCCGCCGTCAAAGCTCCGAAATGGCACGTCCATGTATGCGCTAACCCAGGTTTCACCATCTTTCTGTGACAAATCCCCTCTCCATTCGTCCCTACAATAATCACATCTCCCAACACCACCTCCGCATTAATTCTGTCTTTAAAAAATTCTCGAACTAATTTCAAGGCCCCCGGCAAATACTGTTCATCGCAGTTCAAATATGCCCGAACCTTTCCCGTCCCTTTTTTTAATCCCTTGTTAATCGCATCGTACATCCCATCGTCTTTTTCTTTAAAGATTCGCAGGGTGTAACCGTGGGCTGTGCGAATGTGTAAAAGTTCGAATTTTTCCAAGTTCGACACCTGCTCCCCACCGTACTGCTTCAGAAGTTGCTCCCCCATCTTCTTCGCAAACTCCTCGATCCCCGGACTCCCCGCATCCTGCACAATATGCTCAACTGTGACTCGCTCCTGATCAGCAACCGAGGCAATACAACACGCCAAATAATCAAGCTGCTTAAAGCTGGGGGTTACAATGGTGAAATCTGGCTGTTTCACAGGATTTTAGATTTTGGATTCTTGATTTTTGATTGATCTTTGCTTTCCCGACCCGTCTTTACAATGGCGGTCAAAATACGAACGATCCTTTCACACTGCTTTCGCACTGGAGCTATTTCCGCTGCAGAAATAATTTTCCCTTTATCCGCAAGCCGCAACCAATAAAGAGTCTCTCGAGATTCCTTGGACGCAATTGCCATCTTGGCCATAAAGTCTGTCCGGCTTTGTCCGGCTTGCGCCTCCTCCGCATTGGCCCCAATGCTGGTCCCCGAGCGCCAAAGCTGTGAGCTCAACTCATACTCCTTTTCCATCTTAAGCATTCTTGCCAAACCCATAATCTGCAACGCAAAGCTAAACGCTTCATCCCGAATCAGATTCCCCTTAAGCATCTTATTATTCTGTTCCTACGTGCCCCCAAGCTCCATCCTTTTTCTTTTGCTCTGCTTATCAAACATCCAAAATTATGCATTCAAAATCGCGGTGCATCCATCTCTTCGCTCTTTCCCGTGACTCCTGCGGCTTATAGTGTGGGGGATGCGCCGCCTCCGCATTCTCCAAATTTTCAGCCGCTATATTCATTTTGGCGGAGAGGAAAGTTCCGTATTTCGAATCGGGGATGCCCTTCAAGATAAGCACGATGTCGAATATTTCATCGGTTCAACCAAAGACTTTTTGGGCTCTGACATGCAATCCAAAATCCGTGCCCCCTTGAACGCTTACTACAATCTGCCCATCGCGAACCGGCTTCGTAAATATCAAGAGGTCGGTAACTTTGATCTTTGGCAAATCCACAATGTCCTTCCCGGTCTCTCTCCATCTGTTTATCAGACCGCCTTCGATCTCAAGGTGCCTGTCGTCCACTATCTCCACAACTATCGGATGGGTTGCGCCAATGGTTTTTTCCTGAATCACGGGCAACCGTGTGAGCGTTGTCTGGGTGGCAACTTCTGGCCCGCCTTCCAGACCGCCTGCTGGCGAAACAGCCACCTTATCAGTGGTTTCATGGGACTCATTCTTCGTCGTGTCCGCTCCATCGGCACTTTCCACAAGGTGGCTGCTTGGGTGGCTCTTAGCCAAGCCCAGCGGGCCAAGCACGTTGAGATTGGAATACCCAAGAACCATATTCATGTTGTGCCACACTTTTATGAGCCAAAAGGGGATGCGATCCCCCCTTGTCCAAAAGGAAATGTGCTGTTTCTCGGACGCCTCTCGCCGGAGAAGGGGGTCGACCACCTTTTGCGCGCTTGGAAGCTTGTCCAATCGAAGGGGAGAAAATTAATCATTGCTGGAGACGGACCTGAAAAAGAGCGGCTTCAAAAGGAGGCCAGGCAGCTCGAATTGGCCGACGTGGAATTTGTGGGGTTCCTAGATCGTGAACAGCAACGGGCTGTTTGGGCTAAAACCGCTTTTTCTGTAATTCCCTCCATCTGGAGCGAACCCTTCCCCTTGACCTTTTTGGAGTCTTGGACACAGGACAGAACCTTTGTGGCAAACCGCCTAGGCGCAATGGCCGAAGTCGTGATTGAGGGCAAAGACGGCATCTTAGCTGAGCCCTTTTCTGCGGAATCCATGTCTTCCAAAATTCAGCAGCTGATTAACCAGCCTGAACTTTGCACAATGATGGGTTCAGCCGGCAAGGGTCGCATCCTAAATGAATTCAATCCCACCCTTTGGCTTTCTCGTATTGAGGCGGTTTACCAGAAAGTCGTTCCTGCTTAATCTCCACTCTTTATGAATACGACATTTTCCCCTTCTACGGTTGGCTGGTTCAAACGATCTCTTCCCCTTTTCTTTTTGGGTTTAACTTGGGGAATCGAGTCTGTGACGACCCGGCTCTTTGGACCCCAAACTCTCGCTCCGATGTTATCGATTCTTTCTCTCTCCATCCTGGCTTTCTACTGTTCTTCACGCCTTATACTTCTCTCCACTCCACTTTTTATACTGC
>JGI12547J11936_1000115_pt1 | contig 17277 bp, 15 predicted proteins | sample LakEriepJuly2011_2_FD_11936 | JGI IMG/M metagenome (IMG submission 11936)
ATCTCATCCGAAGCCTCGACCGCGCACTCATACAGAAAGAAGATCCGCTTAAAACTCAGCCCTGCCTTTTCCAAGAACGGCCGATCAAACACAAACACACTTCCTGCCTCCGGATAATTCCGCAATGCAGGATCCCGTTTCGACAACGAATCCCCGTGCAGCCACACCCCCGTCTTCATTTCGAGAAAAGCCTCCGCTCCAGCTCGGGATACGTCGCGTCAAACGGACACTTCGCCGTGCACCGCTCACACCACTCTTTCCCCCCGTTCTCCTGAATGTTCTCCCGGTTGAACAGATAGGCCCGGTGACTAAAAGTCGAGGCCACCCACTGCCACGACAACGCGTTGCTCGCCGGATCTCCATCAAGCAGATGCCGGTAAAAGAACTTCTCCCCCGCCTTCCATCCTAGCTTTCGGAAGTGCACCACAAACGAGGCAAACCACATCCGAGCGTGATTATGGATATAACCCGTTTCCACCAACTCCCGCACCGTCTCATCCATGCAAACCAACCCCGTTCGCCCCTCGGCAATCTCGGCCGGCAACTCCTCCTCTGTAGCATTTCCCAGGGGAACCTTCGCCGGTTCGCGATCCTCATAAATCCCGTCTCCCCACAACCCGTACAGGTGTCGCCAAAACTGTCGCCACCCCAGCTCCTGCCAGAACTTGATCGCATCGTAGCTTTTCCCGAATCGCTCCTGGACACTCTCTGCCACCTCCCGAATCCCCAACACTCCGTGCCGAATATAAAATGAAAGCCGGGAAACATTTCCCTTCAGCTTGTTTCTTGTGCCGGCATATGTCTGGACCTGAAACTTTTCCAGCGCCGCCAACCCCGCCGTCCTGCCTCCCACGTAGACCGACTCCATCGCCTCGTCCATTTTCTCGCAATACAACCCGACCATCGCCTTAGCTAAACCACGAGCCTGTTCTTCTCGGGACCCCGTAAACTTCGGCAGAATCATTCACTGACCTTACCACAACCCCTTCCACCTGCCCCCTTTCGGCTTAACTTATGGCAGTCTTAATTTGCGCAATTTTACGGTTACGATTTATTAGTCAATCTCAAAGGGTTTATAGGAATTTACGGATGATCCTGAATCTGAACCCAAAAAAGACCCTTACTACGATTCTGCCAATCGACCGTGTAGTATACTGCTTCAGAACTGTTTTTTCCTTTTAGGATGGCGCGGCCGACTCGTTTTTGATGAGACTTATCGTAACTGACCTCGCCTGGAGTTTCTATGGATATTCCTTCTCCGAATCCGCGGATTTTGTATGTTGGATTCTCACGAATAAGTTTCTCCAACGACGCCACAACTTCAGGTGCATCGATTGCAGGCAACTGAGGCGCGGTTATGAATCCTGGGGTAAGAAATAAAATCATCACAAGGACTGCAGGCAGGAGTAAGTTTCGGGCCCCATACCGGCTGCGTGTAAAAAGATAGGCTGGAAATCCAATAATCCATAAAAGCAAGATAACTCCGGTCCAGGCACCTGGTCCGGAGCGTTTTTTCCCCTTAGGCGTTCTGTCCGTGTTACTTCCCATCCCTAGTCGCTTGGCCTCCATGCCAGCGAGAATTGCAGTTGAAACAGTAGCAAGCACTTGAAAAACAAATGCCGAAACTCCAAGACTATCTGCCTGCCAGATAAAAAATGCAGCTACTGTTGGGATAGCCAACATAACATAGCCATTAACATCAAAGGGCTTTGACAATAGCGTGCTGTAAAAGGGAGAAATAACTGATTGGGGTGGCGGGGGGATTGAATGAGCTCCGTTTACCAAGTTAAGGGTAGGAATATTTCGAAGTGGAACCCATTGGGGAGCCCCCTCATACCAAGCCAAGTCATTTTGCGTTAAAGAACCATCATTAAGATATTTAAGGATATCTTGCTGCGAATATGGACCATACTGTTGGCCGTTCCTGTGTATTAGGATGTCCATTTCTCTTAATTGCATTAATCTGAATGAATAGTCCAATCGTTTTTATGTTATTAATGGATTTATCCAAGCACAGAGGGCAACTTCCTGGCCGTCTCCTGCAAAGTCTTCCGCCTTTACCTTACCGGGGCGTTCCTAGACCTGCCGTCTTCTCTTTTTTCGTTAAACCTTTCTACCTGCTCTCCAACCTCTTGAATCCCTTCTCCGAAAGCAACTTCGCCTCATAAAGCTCCTTCACAAATACCTTAATCCTATCCGTCACCATGTCGCTCTTGGTCCGGTTAAGCCATGCTGGGAGTAGCTCCAAGTTCATCACTTGATTCTGAAGTTCGGGGCATACGGCCCTCGGAATCACATGGTCAGCCTCAGCCTCCTGCCCCGCATTCTGCCCCTTTGTGATGGTTGCACTCTACCCCCCCCCACAATCTCCTTCAAGCAAGGCTCGCTTATGCTCCGCCAATTTGCCAAAACCCACCCCCACATCCACCCCAGGTTCCTCCACCGGCGCCTCGGACGCCTCCATCTTGTAGGTGTCGACCGACAAAAAAACATCAGGCCTTTCACTTCGAATCTGCTTTAAAACGGGAATTATCCTTTGTCCTTCCTTCTTAGTTGAAATTGCCTCCGCGCCTGGCATTTCGAGAACAGTCCAATTAGCCCGTCATAGAGAAATCCTTTTGAGGATTGATAACTATTATCCATATATATAGTCCCATCTATTAGATTCCCGTCTATATCACCTAGGCTTGTTTTAACAGCACCGGGCATTTTAGCAGGGTAAAGCCTGAATCATCCTTAATATAACCGTCGAAGTTCCCTCACATGTGTAGCCCACGATTTTATTGCCCGAGATACCACCAATCAGATTTACTGAACTCATTTTCGCTAATATTATTTTTTCACTATTCTCTCGAAAGCCTTTTTGCAATCCCCCCAATCAGGATGTTTTTCTATTGCCACCCTAAGGAGGTTCTCGCTTTCCCCTGCTTTATCGCAGCGATCAAAGGCACGGGCAGCCTGTAATGTGATTTGTTCATCATCTGGCGCAATCTGAAGGGCCCTATTGTAGGACTCTAGCGCCTCTTCGGTTTTGTTTAGTTGGAGTTCTGTTGCCCCGCGATTTGCCCAAGCTTTTGCATACCCTTCGTCTATTTTGACTGCCTTTTTAAATTCCTCCAAAGCCATTTCGTAGAGCTTATTTCGAAAAAGGACTACTCCTATTTCTGTACGCCAGAATACATCTTCACCCGTTTTTTGAACTACACGAGTAATAGCATTCCGTGAGAGGTCTTGATCGCCTTCCTGGGCCGATGATTTGAGTTTAGCCCACTCTGGCATAGAAAGAATCGCGCTATATCTATCTCCTTTATCCTTCTCAAGATAAAGGCTTTGGACATGTTTCACTGGGACAGCGAAGTTTAGGTTTTGACCACTTTTCAGATAACACTTAATTATGCCAATGACTTTCCCTTCAGCATCCAGAACAGGTCCCCCGCTTGATCCCGGCGAAATCGGTGCCGTGATTTGGATCAATTCGCCCATCTCGGTTTTTTGCAAAGAGTTTCCCACACTTCCATCCGACCAGACAAAGCTCGTTGCCTCGGGATTTCCGCAAACATATACTTTTTCAAGATCACGAGCCGGCTCCTTCCTTATAATCATAGCGGCTCCAGCCCCAAGGCCCTGATCGACCTCAATAAGGGCAAGATCATATTCAGGCAGAGAAGCAACAGTCCTTGCATTAGCGTCATTCTTCTCCTTTGTCGCAACTCTGATTGACTTTGCACCGGACACGACATGCCAACTTGTAACAGCGTGTTTTTCATCAACAAAGAAACCAGATCCAACGCCACCTCCATCTTCTTTTACAACATCAATAAATAATATGGAAGGACTCCAACGTTTTGCGATTTCCTCCGGGGCAACAGCACCATGAACCAGCCCTAAATAAAGTAAGGACAGTATGAATAATAAAGATGTATGCAACTTATTGAGTACCACGTTTTTGACCATTAATCGAAAGGAGAACATCGTCCTTCGCTTCAAAGAATTGAAGGCCGTAGTCAAGACCCTCTTCAATTGCAAGTTCCTTAAGGTTCAAGAATTCGGTGAAGGAGTCGGGATACACAAAGAACACCGGATACTCGGTCGAGTTGTTGAGTTGGCCAAAGTATTTTCTGGCATCCTTATTTGAACTTATTCCGGTACCTGATATTGGGCGAACAATATCATATAAAGACAGCCCCAAGGGCAACTCGTTTTTTGTTTCGACCGAAACGAAGCTAAGATCATACTCATATCGATCCTTGTAAACAGGATAGAGTTGACCTTCTTTTACAATTACGTACTTCCATTGCCTGCTCTGGTCTTGAGTTTCACGAGGAAATCTCACTACTCTATTTTTATTGTCTGTTATTTTTCTTAACTGCTCATCTAATGCCATCAGACGCTGGTTTAGTCTCTTGATCTCGCTTTGCAGAGATTCGATATTGTTATCGAGCTTAACACTAAGTTGCCTTTGTTTTTCAAGGTCTTGTTTTAGCTTTTCTTGTATAGCCTGAATATCAGATGGGGATGCAAGATCGTCTACTAGGGATTCATATTTCTCTTGTAGGGTTTTGTTTTTCAATTCCAGAGAAGAAAGTTCTCTTAACATCAAAGGTGTTACCTCGGATCTGAGGCTATTTTCTGTTTCCTGATTTTTTTTCAGGATTTCGATTATTCTTTCCTTATCGTGTCGCAAGTTATCGATTTGCTCTTCCATGAGTTCCTCAGTATCACTTTTAGGGTCTGGGTTCTTTGTTTTAACGCCATCACCCGCGAGAAGAGCAGTTAAAAGGGCTATGAAAAGGGCGCATGCGAAGAAGTTACACATGATATCCAGTAGAAAGTCCAAACTGTCCCAGGATACATTCTTATCGCGCAAAGATGCCATATTCAGACCTTGGGCAAAGAGGAGATAACCTCAGGTTCATCAAGTCGATATTTAGGTGGGGCACCCGGTTGAATGATAATTCCTTCCTCAAGTGCATCCCATCCAACATCGTACCCGGCCTTATCCTGGGTGAATTCTCTTAATCTTTTAAATAGAGGAACGGCATCTGGCTGGACATAAATAACTATGCTAGTTCCGTGCTTATCGTATTTCTTCAGGAATCTCTCAAATTTTGCCACAATTTCATTTTCATTATTTGGCAGAATAATTTGATTCTTTGGATTATCGAATTCCCATGCCTTATTTTCTGGCGCACCAAGAAAGACAATAATGGGAGCTTTGGTCGAGGGTTTATTATCAGGATGCAGCCAGATCTTGTTTTTATCTGCCTGTGAAACAGCCACTTTCGAAGCGGACTGCCGAACTTTGAGAACCAACCAATCATGTTCCTGCCTTAAAGTTTCTGACTTAGCTCTCTTCTCATCGTTTGAAGTCTCCATTTCCTTCACCTTTTCAGCAAAAGCACTTAAGCCAGCTTTCCCAATTTGATCATCACGGAGTTTGGTTTTTTCTTGATTCTCCTGCTTGATTGATCCGATTTTCTCGTTAAGGCCGACAATTGAGTTGCTGAGTATTCCGATTTTCCTTTTGACCGCATCCGGATCCAATGCGTTTAAGGATATTCTTGATTCATCGAGTGTTTTTACGAGTTCAGCAACTTCTTGCTCAAGTTGCTTCAGCTTGTTTTCAAGCATCTTATTGGATTCCCATTTTGCTTGGGGAGTAGCATCGGATACAGAATCCAGATATGTTCCAAGCAGCAGAACTACAAGGATAAGTATGCCAGATACGGATGTGATGATATCCTGAAATGCAAAGAAGCTGATTTTCGGGCCAAGCGAATGTCGGATTCTTGAACTCATCCTACAACATCATGTAGCATTCTAGTCTTCTTTGGTATTCAGTCTTAACTTCGATATGACATATGCCTGACAATATTCACTGCATTCATCAAGCAACGAAAGTTCCTGTCGTTGCCGAAAAGTAATCCAAATCTGAACTATCAATGAAAATATCAAAGCAACCAAGGTAGCCTCAAAGCCGGTAGACAATCCGCCCGTCACTCCTTTCAGAGCGTTCTTAATTTGATCAAGGTTTGATGAAGCAGCCAAAACAGAACCAAATCCTCCTACAGCCGTGCTTAGGCCTTGGACGGTACCGATAAAACCAAGAACTGGCATCGCCCAAACAAATCCATGTAATAGCGTAAAGCTGCCGCCAATTGCATTTTCATCATCAACTGCCTGACCACGCAATACGGACGATACTTCGCTGACTTGACCTAGGTGGTGCAGATTTGAAAGTGCACGCTCAATTCTGTTCAGGAGAATAAAGTCCTTCGGATCACTGACAATGGAATGAATTCTCTCAAGTACGGCCCGTGCTGTTTTCTCGGTCAACACGAACTCAAGCTGGGCAGGCACAACTGCCCATTCAAATGCTTTGCGCTGAAGACTTACTTTCCTGCCCTTTACAGACAAGATAACGCATGATGTGAAAAAAAGAAATGTCGCTGGTATAACAGTCGTTAAGTTTCCAGGCCTTAGGAAGGGCTCGTAAAGATACACAAGCGTTGGAGAATATGCCTGCAAAAGCTTCATGAAGCCGTACCAAGCCGCTGCGAGAATAGCGCCACCGAGAAAAGCCAGCCATGTATTTGTCGATGTAAAACGCCCCGCCTTGAATCCAAAACGAGCCTCGATATCCATCTGATTGCCAGATAATGCACTTGTTTTATTCATTTTGTTAATATCCTATTTTGTTTAATGTTTAAAGCAATATGGTTTAATCCTGAATCATTTAAAAGGGATTCCTCTGGAATCTTGTGTGACAGTGCACATTTCAATGATCTGAATTATAAAGCTTAATAGAAATGTGAGTCCGAATGTGAAGAAACCGAGGAAACTAAGTAGCAGTTTGAATATCCCACTCAGAATGTGACCGGAATAAAAGTTATGAATTCCTAAGTAACCAAGAAAGAAGGCTAGCAACACATATGTAATCCTACTTTTCTGATTAGAATATCCATGAGTATTCACATTTATAGCCATCGGCACTGAAGCCACTCCACTACCTGTCGGGGCGCCACAAGAGGGGCATATGACAGCAGCAGCAATAACCTGGTTACCACAGTACTTACAGAAGAAGGCATTTCCTTGATTTTGAAGTGGGGGAGGAGGTGGCATTTTGGATGCAAGGCGACTCACAGGTTTTTGAAATTGGTAAGTCGGACTTTCGGAATCCAGTGCTTGCGGTGCAGCGGGCAATTCTGGTGGCGGGACTGATGGAGCTAAGTAAGGAACTTCATTTTTGTCATTTAATATGTTTTGCAGAAGCGTTTTTGATCCATCGACTTCGGCTATATCATATAGACTTACTTCACCCAAACCTAGCATTCTTCGAACATCAGATATATCGTACGGCCCTGTTTTTTTCCCACGGGTTGTAAGGAATATATTTCTTTTCATATATTATTTAATAGACTTTTCTAGAAGCGGAAAGTGTTTGGTTATAATTTGTTTTGTTTCTTCAGCACTAATACCCGATTTTTCCATTGCCTTACTAATAATTTCTGAGGGTTGTATCTTCAATTGGTAGATTGGGGTATAAGGGGCAAGCCCCTCCCTCTTTTTATCAAATATCTCTATTTTACCATTCTCGAAAGGAATTACATATCCCCCCTGCACTTCCGTTATATCCGGGAAAAGTCCATTTTCGGGCACATACCCAACTAGGCTTAACTCGCTAGTCATTCCCGTACTTACGAGGGTTTTGTAGAAAATTAATTGAGCCTCTGTGTTTTTAGGAAGAAAACTGATATTCCATGAAACACTTGAGGGAGAATTGGACTGCAGCCACTCGGCGTCAATTACCGTAATTCCCTTTAGTTTCTCAAGGTAAATCGCGTACCAGGGGAGATAACTAACTCCATATGCCTGTGGGCGTATTGCACAGATTTCTGCTAGATGTTGCAATAAGAAAACTTTACCCGACTCTGGAACATCAGTTGCCTTCGCGATATGGTCCATAATTCTGCCAACAGATATCTTTGGCGCTTTGGCCGATCCATCCGCTAGTGCCTCAAGAAAAAGCTTCATGCCTGATTCACGAAAAAGACGGGATACAGGCTCATCGGTTGCGATCGGTTCAAATTTATCCGTTGACAGATTCACATTCTTTTTGAGATCGAAATCCTTAAGATCTGCATTGTATATCCGACAAGTTTTTGCAAACCAGCGACCTTTGCTGTCCTGATATTTATCCCGGATTTTGCCAATGCTATATACCGTAGACATTTTTAAAGTTCCCACAGTTTCGTCAGGTAAATGATAAACACAAATATTATCAAGAAAGGCTCGCTCCAATAAGTCGCGACAAAGTTCTTTCTCTTTTGGTGTGGCTGTTTCATATAAGGGTTTTATCTCATCAGAAGTCTCGAGTATAAATGAATCATTAAATGGAATCCATATTTTGGCCCGAATCTTTCCAGCTATCTCAGATATTTTGGCTACTGCTTTTACTGCCTTTAATGCGTCCGTAGATATTTCTGGTACAAGTGCAAGCCTATCAATCGCCTGATAAAATCTTTTTTCTGAATGTTCAATTGCGGCTTGAGCTAGTTCGGTTTTGATCGATTCAATTTCCTCGGCAATTTTTAGTTTCTTGGATATTTTATCTGCAAGGTCTTTAAGGTTATCGATATTTTCTTTGCCTGGAGAAACAACTGCAGGTAAGGCTTCGTTTTCTTTAATCAGAGAATAGAGCTTCTCACTCAAAGGCTTGAGTCTGAGGACTGCAGTGCTATCAGCTGGTTTGATGTCTTCGTATTCCCTTTTGTATTCTGATACTGATCGATTAAGAATTATGGAGTCTGATTGTTTTTTTTCCCCAGCCATTTTTAACCACTGTTTTTCCGTTTTAGCTTTTAGGTCACTAAGATGTGCGCGATACTCAATAACACAGTCGTTGATTCTTTGATCAAGTTGCCTGATCTGCCTACTTTCTTCATCCCATTCTCTTTTCGGAACTTCTAGCCTAAGGCGAAACTCTTCGATTGTATTTTCAATATCAGTTGCAACAGCTTTTATTCTTTCTATCTCGGCTTGAATCTTGGCCTTATGTTCCTGCTGAATAAAACCTGTGTTCTTATCATTCGTCTGAAAAGACTGAAGGAGTTTTTCAAGCTCTGTAACTGTCTTCTGTTTTTTGGCGAACTCAATTGCCTGAACTACTCTTTTAGTTTCATTTTCTTTTTTAGCCTTATCATAGGCTAACCATCCTCCTGCTGATAATACAGATATTGTGGTAATTACGATGGTTCCTACCAGAAGCCGAATTTTATGCAGATGTATGTTTTCTTGTCCCTTAAGATAAAGTTCGATTTTTTTGCGCCTTATCTCAAGTTCATCACTCCAGTCATGTTTTAGTTCTTCGCCCCTGCGGCGGTAATGCTCAAGTGTTCCCAGTTGGTTTCGTATTTGAATCAATGATTTCTTTTCACGGTAACTTATGCTCGATTCGTAATCCGAAATTAATGTTTTAAGTTCAGATTCAGTATTTTTTACATCGTTTTTTCGGTTCTCCTCTGCACGACAACTGTCCGCCCACTCCATTAAAGAAAGTAGATTACCCCTCACTCCTATCTTAACACCTAACTCCCTTGCGCGACCTCGAATACCGTCTGAATACTCCAAAGCCGATCCCCAATCTCCTACCTTCTTCCATCCTTCAATTTTTGTGGGAGCATTTTGCAGTTCTTTCTCAAGCTCACTTTTTCTGAATTTGGTACATTCGCTTTCAATTTGATTAAATAACTGACTTTCTTCGGCAGGAAATCCAAACAATTCATATTCCTCATAAGCTCGATTTAGGGCAATCACGTCACCTTGCTGAAGAAGTTTCTGCATTTGAAGCATCCTTGATTGCATTTCAACAGAAAGAATTTTTGCAAGTTCGGCTTCTGCCCACGAATCTTTCGGGTTTTTTCGAAGTGCAACTCGAAGAGTTGTAACGGCACCAGCCCGATCACCCTTAAGCATTTTTCCTCGAAATTCATCAGTCAGTGAAGTTTTACTTTTTGAGCCATCACCATAACTTTCCATTACAAGCATGACTTGTCGGGAATCAAAAAACCCAGGGTGAGGCAATCCTAGCTTTTTGCACAGATTAGCCCATTCAGTGCTCTTTTCAAATCCGAAGGCCCGAATTAAGTCCGGCAAAGCTGGTGTTTGCTCCGACAAAGAGTGCGCTTGCATTTTTTCATTTTGTTCTATTAAAACTGATACCTGAGCTAATCTTCGGTTCGTCGATCTAAACAGTTCGGAGAAATCCTTTGCAATATCAGGGTCGGCCGAACGCCTTTCAGCAAGGATATCCCTGATAGCTTGGATAGTCTGATTCAGTTGGTTAATGCTCATACTAGTTAGTAATAATTTGAAAATATTTTAGGTCGCCGTCTGTCGAATTAGCAGGAGCAGGACCAAGGTAGAGCTTGTAGTCCCTTCCTTTTAAAAGCACGTGTTTTAAAAGCCATTCATTTTCCTTCTGAGGTTCTGGTTTGTCACCCCTACTTTTCTCTTCAAGATATTTCCGATATTTATCCCACAACATAATAATGTTCTGATTATTTTTATTAGCAGATATTTCTTCATAATCACCTTGCTTAATCTTTGTTATATCATTATTGGAGCCTATAAAAAGAAAGCCCCTATATTGATTTACTTTTAGCTGAAGAGCAGCTCCAAGAAGATCAATTGTATCAGCCTGCCTAGCTTTCTTATCGGAGTCCGTACCATCAATCCAGACGTTGTGTTCATTCATAATGTTTTGAACATTTTGCTTTATCTTGTCGGCTTTTTTCGATTCGTTTAAGCCGCTATACTCAAGGGAGGTAGCGTTTGTGGCGGTTTTTTCTTTTTCTCCAAGATATGCTTTAACGGCCACGTCCAATATCTTTATATCATTAGTCGTCTGGATACTCGGCCGATTCGACCAAAGTGTGGCGATTTCCTGTAATGTCACATTTCCTTTTGTGCGCTTAAATCCGTTTAGTATTTCTGTCTGTCTGTCTTGAAAAAGGAGTTCATAAATGATGTTGATCTCCTCTCGGTCAAGAACATCAAGACCTGTTTTAATCGTTTTCTCAGAATCAGCCTTGCAAATAATCCATTGAAGCTTCTTTTTTCCAGAAGGATCAAATATCAGCGTAGTTTCTAAATATTCTTTTAAATCCTTGAGACTATTGATAATTCCGTTTTTGTGATCAGTGACACTCATTTCAAGATCACATGGTTTTTCCAAACTATATGCTAAAATGTTTGCTTTTTCTTTGTCTTGGCAGATTAACAACAAACTGGTGCTGTTATTAAATGAAGATTTGAGAAATCCGCTTTCATCAAATACATCTGAGCTGTTGAGGTCAGTTGTCTTGAAGTTACTCATTTCGATCTTTCCAATATGCTGACATTTTCTAAAGCCATCTGGAAAGACAAGATTCTCCTCAAGGCAATAGCTGAATGTTGCATTTGGGTATTTTTGAAGAATATTTTCACTAATACTGCCAAATAATGCTTTTAATATTATATTTTCATATTTCCTTGTATCTTGATTATGTATCACTTGGTCTGTCGAAGGTTGAGTAGCAGCGCTGCTTTTAATGTTTTTAACATATTTTTCCCGTAATGTTTCCTCATGTTGCTTTACTTTTAACGCATAATCTCTTGCTTCAGGATCATTAAGATAGTTTTCGAGTCTTTTTAGTGATTTGTTAAATTGTTCGCTTTCGATCGGATTGCATAAGGATAGCTCTTTACCTATTTCGATTATTTTTTGAATGTATTCATATGGAAAGTCTTCGGATATTCTTTTTTCCCAATCTTTTTTTATTTCCACGAACCGATTCATATCAGCCTCATAATTGATTGTCTCTGCTTGGATTATTTGGCGTATGTCACTCTTGATCTTAGCCTTTCGTTTTTCCGTCCCCCATTTTATAGTCTTTGCTTTTAGGGCATCTATTTTTTCCCTAGATTCATCCGTGGTTGCCACATTTTTAACTTCAGATATTGCTGCCAGAACAGCTTCTATACTTGCTTGATCATCATTTAGATTCCGAATGCTTTTCTCTAGTTTACGAATTAATTCTTGATCTGCTTCTTTAATAGATTTCAACAGGTCATCTGGTAAGTCGGAATTGTAGTTTTCAACCTGCTTATCCCCGCTGAGAGATTCAATACAATTAGCTAGAGCTGCATCAGAGGCGGCATCCGAGGATTTTTTGTTTTCTTCCAATGAATTTGTATACAAGAAAATAGATGCCAAAGAAATAATTGCAGCAGCAATAGTTGCTATGAGAGCTGGAAAATAGTTCTTTTGAGTTTTAGCACTCGGAATAAATGTTCTAGGGTCACTCTCTTTGCGCTGATGCTGCATACTCGGGTTGCGGTGTTGTGCCTGAGCTTTTACTTCCTTTGGGGCACTTAGCGCTGGCTGTATATTTGAGGCTATTCCGTTGCTGGTATAGCCCCTTCTCGCTATTTCGATCAGTTCTCTACTGCCAATAGGATCACCGTTTAAGGATTCTACCCTGATTAAATTTTTACCAAGTTCCTTTCCAGTCGGGATTGGATCCAATGCATTCCATGCGCTCCAATGATATTTTGATGCCTCAACGATTGTTCCGAGATATGTTGTGAAGCTTGTTTCCCAAAGAGCGTCAATTTTGCCTGAGCTCTTAAGACGCAAAGTCTCTCCCATCAAATGCAAAAGCTCAAATTCGTCTAGCTTTTCATGAACCCAACAACAACTCCCTGAGTGATTCCAAGGAAAAGCACCCCACCCTGAGTCACCCGTCAGGTCTTCCCAGTGTTTACATGGGGGAAAAAGCTTTCTTACTGGCGAACCGATAACATCGCCTTTTTCATCCTGAAGAGCAGATGGGTTTCCCTCCCATTGATCCTTCCAACCGTCCCAGAAGAGTAGAATTTCTGCGGGAGATGCTCCTCCTACAGATTCACCAGGCTCGAAGGCCAGATGATGGGCAATAAAGTTTGACCTCTGGGTAAAATCAAGACCCGCATCCCTTATTCTACTGAGTACTCGGTATTTAACACCCCCAAGATCGACTAGACGGTAAGCTAGTATCGTCGGATTGGGAGAAACAGTCCGGTGCGAGTAAACACTCATTTGCTCTAAACGCTGGACTAATCCAGCTCTCATTTGTTCAGACCTTGCAGCAGTGCAATACCCAGAGGCTCCTGGCTGGTAGCCTCTCGGAACACTGGTAAAGATTAATTGCTGCGCCACAGATTAGCAGGTTTGAATTAAATCAGGACGTAGTAGCGACAAAATCCAGAGAAAAGGCGCCTCAATCAACATAGGCTTGATTCTGGGCGGATCTGGAGCAAACCCCTTACCATTGCTTGTCTCTACCGCGTTATGACCAAATGTGCTTGTTGGAAAATACATAATTTTAGGGGCAAGCGCTTCCGCATTCCTGACAACAGCAGGACATATATCCAGCAAAAGGTGACGGGCGACATGGGAATTATCATGGACCGCCTCAATGTCCAGAGCACCATTTCGAAGAACTTCACGTGGGGGCGGTGTTCCTTCCGCGTAGAGAGAACACCACGCATCATATTTTCCGACGATGAATGCCAGTGGGACATCAATTCCTTCATTGATTCCAAGGTTCTTAACACGACCAATTCTGTTTTTCATTTCCGCCAGTATAATCTCCTGAAGATCAGGCAACGGCTGATTCAGTTGTGGATCATTCACTCCCAAGGATGTCATCCGTCTAGAGAACTTCGGACTTTGCAATGGATCAAACAAGAACATCAAGGCCGAAGCCCTAGTTACGTGTAATGAGCCCGGATTCTTTTCGACTGACTCTTGAGGTGTAAAGTGCTCACCAGCGTTATCGTAAAAGGTAGCAACAAAAGGCTCACATCCGTCGCGCGATACTCGATAGTTAAATGGAATAGGCATGGGAATCTCCCTGCCTCCTTTGTGAATCTCTTTGTAGGTAACCCCTCCAATCAGGGTTTTCTCAATAGCGGCTTGATTCGCATCCTTCGCACTCAGAATTCTTTCTTTATAGTTTTCGAGGTTTGTATTGCCCTCAGGATCATGATTTTCCCATCGAAGGTCTGTTTTTTTTGCAAGCAAGGTCGGCATGACATCTGTTAGTACGGCAAGAAAATACGATTTACCTGCACGCTGTCCACCTACTAAAGACACAATTTGCCCTGGATTCTGTAGAAAGTTCGGAGGGAGCTTTTGGTGGCAATGAGGGCACGCCAAGTCTGGACAAGGATATCCGTAGGCATCGAGTGGCCGATACCCATCAGTCTTCGTGGCCTTAAATCGAAGCATTTGGTCCGGTCCTAAAATGGAATCGCCCCGTAACTCCTCGTGGACGGCCACAGAAAGAGTGTCTGCTGATTCAAAAGATTCTCCGCAGTGAGGACACGTAAACTCACCCACCCCACGAACCTTTCCAGAAGTATGTGAACTTTTTAAAGATTCAATAGGATCGTCTTCATGCACAAGCCCAGGCCATTTTGAGGCATGGAAACAAGCATCAGTGCCAGATATGTAAACCATCCCTTCAATTGTCCAATGCGGATTAACCTGAAGCTGGCGAGTCAGTTCGATGTGGTTAAAAGGCCCATGACTCCCCCCTCCTTCCTTCAAGGCGAATGTAAGTGGCAAGGACTTTCTCAACCACTCATCGGGTTTCGATGCATTGATAAGAAAAAGAAGACCTCCGGGGGCTTGCAAACAGAAAGAGGAGTTTTTTTTAAGTAATACTTCTGAACTTAATGGCGAACAATTAATCTCAGCTTGTGCATGTACCTCCGGGTTATCTACTTGCAACAATAGGTTTTCTCCTGATTTTAGGAGGGTACATGCCAAGGGAGGCAAGCCCTTGATACAAAAGTCAACTGCTGCTTCTTGACCCCCGCCTCCAACTAGAAAAGGGAACCTTTCGATTTTAAGGCCTTGCCCTAGAAACACATCAATAGCTAGCCATCCCATAATTTGTAATTTTTCACATAAATAAGAATTTAGAAAGCTCGTTTTTTAAGAACCGCAATGAAAAGTCCGCAAAATAAAGGCTTTTGCATTATATTGATGCAAATGACTTTAGGGTATTTTTGTTTTGTCGGTATGAGCAATACCGAGGTAAATGCCGAGATTCAAAAAGAAAGACTTTTATGACTAAATATCAAAGAGGTCCAAAACATTTTTATTTTTATATTAAACCCGGTTTGTTAAAAATGGCCTGTGTCTAGTAGAGCACCAAATAAACGCAGATTTTCTTTTTTCTTTGTGTCTTTAGTTTTCTTCGTAACTAGTCCGATACTTGTATCATGCACTCCAAAAACAAGAACAATAGAAGGCACCGTATTCATAGTTACAAATTCAAGCGAAAATATAAAGCTTGGTAACGTTGAAGTGAACTTCCGAGATGACAATACAATTAATCAGTTCTTAGATGATTTTATTCCCAAGGAAACAAAAGCACTGGTGGCATTAAAGAACGACATATTAACCGGAAAGAAAAACGAACAAGATCTCAACCTAAAGATCAATTCTCTAAGGACGGAATTAGGAAAAAATAAAGCTTCCCTTGATCAGAAAAAGGAACAAATCGCCTTAAAGGATTCCGATGATTTTCAAGATACCAAGTTAGAATACTTACTTAAAGAAAAGGAGGACTTGGAGGACGAGATATCGAAGACAACCGATAAAATAACATACTATAATACATCTTTTACTAATCAGATTGAGGAGGTATCCCTCAGACTCTCTTCTTTAGAGCAGATACTGTGGAAGGAGAACTGCAAGATGAGAGCTAAAACTGACCCTGTTCCAGATATTCCAGAGATCCCATTGCTCAAAGAGAAACTAGCAAGCATGAATCAGGAAAAGAATCTCAATATCAGATCATTGACCGAGAAAAAGAGTTCTGATTCAGAGAAGTTAAGGCAACTAAATATTTTAGTTGGCAAAAAACAAAGAGAGTTTGTACTGGCTCAAAAAGAAGTAGAAAAAAAGAGAAATGAGGCTGAGAAAATACGCGGCGCATTAATCAAAGATATAGATTCGTTAAATAATGAAATAAATAAACAAGAGGATGATCTAAATGCTTTAACAGGTCTATTAGATCTAGAAATCAACAGTCTCTCTAAACTACGCACTACACTTAATACTTTCGACGATTGTTGCCAGGAAAGATTATTCAAGGAGTTGCCCCCATCTTCATTATCCGCGACAACAGATGCAGATGGCAAGTTTAGCATCGATATTCCCTATGAAGGAAAATTTACTGTCTCTGTCTTTTCAGATAGACTGGTAGCAGGATCAAAGGTCGAGAAATATTATTGGTTGGTCCACTTACCTGAAAGAGATAGAGCCAAAGACAAGTTTTTTGGTCTACTCTTTAATCCACTCAAACCAATACCCCCAGAAAAATTCAATCTGACTCCAAGTAACAGAATTGGATCTACGGATGCGCACTGCGCTTTTAAACTTCCCCAGAAGAATTGATAATCACAGTAATTCTCAAGCAGCACGAATCGCCCAGAGCTTGGTCGCTTCTGCTCGAGTCACCGTCTTCTAATAATGCTGTCGGATCATTGCCTCGCTTTTACCCATCTCCTGTTTGAACTGATGAATGTTTTGCAAGGCGGCCGAACGAGCCTCCTGAGTCCAGGATCCGCTTACCGACCACGGAGTCCCTCTCTTTGGGGGGCCTATAATAGCTTGGGATGTGGCTTTAATCGCCATTTTCGTCTTGCCGACCTTCACCCACCCATTCTATTGCGGAAATCGACTAGACATCCCCTTTCAATAAGGCTCAAAGGAGACTTTTTCAGGGAGAATTCCAATAACGATACACCCGAGGGGCGGATTCCTGCCGAGGGTTGGACCGAGACTTTACCGCACCGCCGACCAAGTGTTTACCGAGAACCTGACCGAGAAAGCCTAATAAATGCACCTAAAATAGACCTTAATTCAGCCGAAAATATTTTTCAGAAAGGGGCTTTGTGAAAAAGCAATTCAGCCAAAACAGTTTGAGTTTTTTTAGAAAAGCGGCGGACGCTTTGTTTCATCCAGCCGACCAAAACGAAGCCAGAAAAGCCGAAGGGCTGACCGAATAAAAAAGTGTATCAATTTATCAAAAATCATCGCGAAGCTTTTCGCGCAAACAGAGGGTTCGATTCCCTCACTCGGAGAATTAAAAAAAGGCCTTCCAGGTAGCACTAACAATTACTTTTGTGTAAGTCGTTGACTTACAATGTGCGGCTGGAGGGAATCGAACCCTCGTG
>JGI12547J11936_1000119_pt1 | contig 17030 bp, 21 predicted proteins | sample LakEriepJuly2011_2_FD_11936 | JGI IMG/M metagenome (IMG submission 11936)
ATGGGGACCTGTACCCACCTCTACCCCGAACTCATCAAACTCCTTCGCCACCAGGAACGGATCAAACCCCAGGACGACTTCCACCTCCCTTCATGAAAAACCTTCCACCTCTCACCTTCCACATGCCCCCTCTCGCCTGCCCCCTTCAACAGTCATCCTTAACCCCTTCATCCCTTAATCCCTTACCGCTCCTCCTCTCCCTGTCTCTCCTCAGCTCCTTCACCAGTTATGCCTGGGACGACGACGAAGAGTTTGATGCCCCGTCCAGTTCCACCCGTAACAACTCCTCCATCTACTCCACCTCCACGAAAAGCCTTCTGCAGAACGAAGACCTCTACTCCCCCAAACAACCCACCCAACCCCAGCAAGCTTACGAAGTCAGTCGCACCCGCGCTCTTCACATCGACACCATTCAAGAGGCGAATGAAAAAAGAGCCCTAAAGAACGAGGAACTAATGGCCGACTCCCAACGCCGCTTCGAGAAACAGGAAGCTCAACAGGAGAAGCACCACGCCCAGATGGCTAAACAGCAGGCCATCTATGACGAGATGGATCAAGAGGAGTGTGAGATGGCTGAATTTGTGGGGGGCGTCTTCAAAGCCAAGTTCGGCGCCACCACAGGTCGTAACTCAGCCATTACCAGCGAGGGATATATATTCCGTAGTGGCGATAACTTCATCACCCCACGCGGAATCTACAGCAAGGATAGGGACATCTATGCCGGACCGGACGGCATCACCACCCAAACAGGCAACCTCTTCTTCGGAAACAACGGCACAACAATCCAGGCAGGCGGTGCCTATTTTACCGATGGTCGCTCTGGGTACGTCGTTGGCCCCAACTGCCGCAACACCTCCACCTGGCGCTCCCGATGATTCCATTTCCACCTGTCCCATGCCCCCTTCCACAAATCTAACACCATGAGCCTCGGCGCTTTTATCATTCTCACTTTATTTAAAGTCTTCGTCTACATCGTCGGACTATTCAGCGGCATCGCTTTCGCCATATGGCTGCGATCAAGACTTTGAATATCAGTTAATCAAAACGTCGGTGTTTTCGTTCTTTAAAGAAATATCAGATATTTTATCGTTACATAAATGCGCGTTGTTCTTTGGAACTGTAAAGGAGGTCTGCAAAGAAAGGATAAAGTTCAATACCTCTTGGGTTTCCAACCTGACATCGCAATTATCCCGGAAATTCGCGAAGCCCATGTTCAGGCCCTCAAACCGAAGGATTCTTGCTGGGTTACCAATAATCATGACGGCAGATCCCCAAAAGGCCTAGGCGTCCTGTGCTTTGGTAATTACCGGCTCGAACGTCTACCAAGGGACGAGGAAATGGAAATCTATCTCCCCCTAAAGATCCATACTGGGTCTCTATCTTTCAACCTTTTGGCCGTTTGGAACTTCTACAGTCTTTGCAAGCATGGACGCTTTCGTGGCGCCAGAGGTGAGGTTGGCGTGGAGATAGCAGCTCTTCATCACTACCGGTCTTTTCTGCCTGACCCATCTCTACTTATTGGAGACCTAAATATGGGGCCTACTCTTTCGCTTCATAGTTTTTCCCGATTGAGCGGTCTCCTCGCGGAAATGGGCTTCAAGGATCTTTCTAGCATCAGCACACAGAAGCTTTCGAAGGATTTTCATTGGAAAACATTCAGGATGAGGCGAAAGGAACAGTTCTTTTATCACCATCTCGACCATGCTTTTGGAAGTCCGTTTTTCTCGGACCGACTTGATTCATTTGAGATCGATGAGCAGGCCATGGACAAGTTCTCGGACCATGCTCCTGTTGTCCTTGATTTTGCCGATTGATTCTTTAGATCTCCTTGCCCCGGATCCGGCACATTACCTCGGACCGTTTGGATTTGGAGCAGATGTCGGTCAAACTTCCCAGCGCCTTACAATTTGACCCATATGCCACGCAAAGGCTTCAGGATGAGCACGACAGGGCTCGTTTTTTGCCTCGGCAATTTTGCCGCCGTCTAGTTCCAACAAAAACCTGTGAGCGCCTGTTTCTTTCACTCTTCTGGGTATATATACTTTTCTTTCTGTGCTCACGCCAAATAGGCCCTGATCAAAAGCCCAATGAAGGCTCTGACAAAGAGCAATTCCGTTTCGCAAGTCGTCCGTACCACCACTTTTGAGGGGAACGATATGTGCAGCCTCCACTTCATATAAACGATCCGGAGTTTGCAACCGGATGCCGGTTACCGCACAACTGTGACCGTATTCACGTTTTACGAGCTCCCGGAAAACCGCGTCTCTTACAATCCTATTTCCTGAAGAGGCACGCCTTTCCACCTCATTGCCTTGGGCGCGAAACGGCGTGTTTCTTTGCTGATCGATTTCCTTTTTCGCCGCCTGAAAAGACGATTTTTGTGCCGGCAACAAAGATGCTGAAAGTGGCCCCCACCTTCTGCCCTCGGCAAGTTTCTCAATCGCCTGAAATCCTTCCGTGCCTTTTTCCCAAAGGGTCAGCTTGAAATGGCTGAGCTCTTTGGCAGACCGCTGAAAAACGAGAATGTCGCCCTCTCCAGCTTTTTGCCAAAGCAAACCAAATCCGTCCGTGATTCTTGCCTCGGGAGACCTTGTGCCTCCCCAAGTCTGTAGCTGGTACCTCAACCACCGTGAATCCAAGTATTCTTCTCCCAAATAAAGATCGCCCCGCACGTATTCCTCCGTGGTTGGATTCAAGGCCGAGGTATCGCCTTTATCCAGAAACGGCAAAAACTCCCAAAGATCTTTGGGAACGACCATGCCCGCTTGGTGCCCAGTAGCTTGACCCGTGTCATTGCGGGCCAGCCGCTTGAAAAACGGGCGATCCCAATCACTGCTTTCGCCAAGTGCGGCAATCAAGGTCATGCCCGGTTGTTTAGAGGGCCTTGACCACGGCTCTTGAGACCGCCTCAACCACCGGGACCACAACCGAATTACCAAACTGCCTATACGCTTGGGTATCCGAGACTCGGATTCTGAAGCCCTCTGGAAAACCCATTAGCCTACGGCACTCCTCCGGGGTCAAGCGCCTTGGATTAATCGAGCCACCGTTTTGCCGGATCAAAATCTCTGACCCGTCCTTGTGGTAGCGGGCGCTCAGTGTACGGGCTACATCTTCCCTACCAAACAGGCCAAATCCAAATCCGTTGCCTGATTCCCGGTGTTTCTTTGCGTACTCCTGAAGGTATTTCCAAAGATGATCCGATAAAGTGTATTTTGTGGGTACGTTCTCATCCAAGATTTGGCCGAGCAGATGATTGCCTTTGGGCACTTCTGGAAAAACAAAACTACCGGCTTTTCGGAATCCAACAATGAACACACGCTCACGGTGTTGAGGCACAAAGTTTCTGGCGTCGATGACATTATGGTGGACGTTGTATCCAAGCTCTTTTTCGAGGACATGCAAAATAGACCGGAAAGTATTGCCCTTGTCATGACGGAGCAAATGTTTGACGTTTTCCAGTATGAAAGCCTTAGGACGATGCCGCTTGATGATCTTGGCTACTTCAAAAAATAGCACCCCTTGGTTCTCGTCTTCAAAGCCATGTTTTCGGCCCAGACTGAGCTTTTTGGATACTCCCGCGATACTAAAGGGCTGACAGGGAAACCCACCGCAAACGAGATCCACCTTTCCTGTGCAAAGCTTTTCGGAGCTTAGCCTCCGGATGTCTCCGAAAGGCACTTCGCCGTAGTTTTCATAGTAGGTAGTTTTCGCATTTTTATCCCAGTCAGAGGAAAAGACGCACTTCCCACCCATCTTTTGCAAGGCAACTCGAAATCCCCCAATGCCAGAAAATAGATCTATAAATTTGAACTTGGCCTTGAAGGGCGGTGGGAACGGCAAGTCGGTAAAGTCGATTTTTGGAAGTGATTTTCTGGCAACCATCCCAAATTGCCTTTGGAGAATTTTGCCCCATTCCGTCGCCTCTCTCTTCCCAAGGAGAATAGGTGCCTCACCGGGAGAGTGAAGCCAATGTGAAACGATGGCCGGAAGTTCGTCCTGGATGTGCGAAGAATACCTTTGGGACTGGATGTTTGTTAAGAGAAGCTCCAAAGCCTGACGATGCGAAATAATAGCACCAAACCCTTTTCCACTTTTGGTATGAGAGCCGGTCTTCGGGCCTTTATTGGGGCAGATAAAGATCATGCCAAGCTAGCCCACGAGTTCAGACACACTGCTGAAAAGTTCATAACCTGTTCTATCTCTGCCACAAAGCCATGCCAGCACTGTCAGCGTTATTATACCCGCTTGATGCGGACAAAGGGTTATCAACTCATTTCGCGCATATGCACCATTAAGTATGATCTTATCTTTAAAGCTTGGGTGGGGAGACTCGAGTTCCACTGGTTTTAGGCAGTGAAAAGAAACATATGTCTTTGAATGGTCATAAACTTAGGAGGAAACAGCATAAATAGTAGAAGATTGGGGGCTTAATATTTGCGGCATTAGTAGCGCAAATCCAGTAACAGGTGGCCACCCTTTACGCGGGCTTTGTTCTTGAGAATCTTTAATGAGAACAGGCCAAAACAATAAAGCCCCGCGCTCACTGTTAGGGCTTAGTGAAGAGCATGTTACCGCTTTTGAGTCGGCATGAGAAACAAGCCATTTTGCAAATACGACATCCTTAGGTGAATTGAAAGCATTAATTCTTGTCCTAGTATCTGCTATTGTTCTTTCAAGACATGGTATTTTTATATCAGCGATAGAAAAAGTATCAGTGCCATCAATAATTGGGGCGACAAAAAGCCATTCTTTAATTTTGTTTTTATTGTCATATATGAATTTAGTTTCTGGCAAGATCTGGTTTTGATCGTTTTCCCATTTGATTTTATTGAGGATACTAAGAATACCCTCACTCTGAAGCTGTGTAATAAAGAATTCTCCATTTACTTTTATCGGGCCTTTTTTACGTGATAGCTCAATGACAGCCTTAGTTCTTTTAAAGGTTTTGTTCGCAAGTTCTTTCTGGAAAACTTTTATATTGTGAAGCATATCGACTTTTTTGCTAAGGGATTGTTTTGTAGGCTCTCTATAGTCTGAGAATGCAGAAACAACTTGTGCGTATCGCATTTTGTGTCGGGCGGTTGGCCTGTAAAACGGATGAGAGTTGAATACAAAGACAGGAACTGTCTTCGGAGTTACGTTTTTATCAGATGAGTAAATGGACAGCCTTTTGCGAAACTCCTCCTCATCTCTACAGAGACTTTCAAACTTTTCGTAAAGGTCATGTTTAAGTCCTCGCTTGTCTAGAATATTTCTTGATATATACAATCTAATCAGATCTTCATAACCGTCGCGATATCCAAACCAACGCCCCATTTGCATTAACGTATCCTGTGTGTTTGAGTTTCTTTGAAAAAAAGAGATCGTGAGTCCCTCAACAGTATAACCCCTTGATAGTTTGGCCCCACCCACAAGAACCTTCCAGATGCCTCGACTCCCTGAGAAATCTGGCGCTTCACCGTCATCATCACTATTAACTTTGATTACAACATTACCACTTCGTATTCTAGCCAATGATTCAATTAGCGCTTTTTTCTTTATCTCAGAGAATTCAGAAGGAAAAGGTAAGTTGCTTTTTTTCCCTTTTAGCTGCCACGTTGTCTTAAAATTATCAAACACTTTTTCAAGGCGCTCAAAACATCTTGGTGAATCATATTGGGACTCTTGCCAGACGGCATTAATTTTCTTTAAAGCACTTTCATGCTCCCCTTTTGAGGTAGATTGATGGAACAACATTGTATGATGTTTAAAGCTTAGTCCTGCAACGTCTTCACGATAGCATTTGATTGCTCCGCTTATTAAGAATGAATCTAGTGCCTCTTGAAGTTTTTCGTTTTCATCATTTTGATTAATATCACGGACATGGCATTTTTCGTTTTTTCCTTCTCCAATTATTGTTTCCTCTACATCTGTAAATTCTTTTGGCCCCATATAATTAGGTGGCCTGTCCAATGAAAAGATAAAGTCTGCCGGGAAAAGGTCCTTATTATCCTTAGGATTAATAAATACGTTTGCAAACGGTGTCGCTGTATAGCCAATATATTGAGTTCTTTTAAAAAGCTCAATTATTCTGGTAATCTTTTTGTTTATTGCAGATTTATCCTTACTTTCTGCTCTCGTATTTACGGACGCTTGGTCGGACTCGTCATCTATAATTAAGACAGGCGTCTCGTTTCTCTCTCGCTCTGATAGGTCTAAGATTTCTTTAATGAGATAACCAAGCCTGTATTTTTCTTTTTTTATAACTATTACTTTTGAATCTGCATGCTGAATGTTTTGCTCTTCATAAAGTGGAAGTCTTTTATTTCTCTTTACAATCCGTAATCTATTTGTTCCGGTTGAAGAATAACTAAAATCTATAAGTGATGTAGTTATTCTATCGATATTTATGTCACCTTTTTCGCTTGGACGACAACCATACCGGATAAAGTTACTAGGCCAGTCACTATCCGTGGCATATTCATGCTCCGATGTGCTGTCGTTCTCTTTCGAGGGCAATCCAACTTGCTCAATTCCGATCAGATCCATATCTACTCTTTTTTGTGTTTGCTTTCGGAGTAGATCAGTCAATCCGGCCAATACTATAATAATCTTGTAGCCGCTATCGATTGCTTTTGCCACTAATGAGATAAAGTTTGTAGTTTTTCCACTTTGTACATATCCTACAACAAGTCCTCTTTTTCTTTGAGCAAGTTTATTTCTCGGATCCGATATTCTATTCAGAATTGAAGTTGTAATTGAGTCAATTGCGGCAACAGTTTTAAGGACTTCTGATTTGCCTTTTGAGCTTTTAATTCGGTTGTCTTGCAGGTTTTTAACTACATTTTCCCAATAAAAGTTATGGGTAGACGCAAACTGTTTCGTAAACCAATCTTTTGATGAATCTTTTTGGGATTCAATCATAGCTTCTTTTGTGTCCGTAAAAACGGGGATATCGTAATTGATCTTGTCAATAAGCCTTAAAGGGAGCTTAAGAAGTTTAACGATAAGGCTTCTTCTTTGAATTGTATTTTTTTTTGTTTCTTCGGTCCAGCTATCACGCTCCGTGTAATCCCACTTACTCAAGTAATACTGTATCAGTTCTCTAATTTTATCATTAGGATCAATAACAAGATGTTTATCAATTAGTTTGAAGATATCTACTTCTTTAGATATTTTTTTACCAAGGTAAAAGGTCACGGCACTTTTAAGGCAACTTGGGCCCGAAACCATGCCACTTAGTGCACTAGTTAGTGCCGATTCGAAGGTCATATACATTTTACTCGGTTTTTATACATTTTAAAGCCAATCTCATCAGAAAAGTCCTCAAGAAGGATATTGTAACTTACATCATTTATACGTTGAATATTTAATTTAAGTGTTGTGTTTATTATCTTAGGAAATTTAGAATCGACAACAAAACAGCAGGGATTTCTTCGTAGTACATACTTTTTATGAATCTCAGGACTTTTCATAATATCTTCAGAGAATACGTCAATTTTAGCTAGGGTTTTTGCTATTACTGCATCTCCACCTCGTGTTTTTTTAATGTTAATCAACAAATCGTTGAGGGAAAAGCTTTTGTTGCCTTGCCCAGGAGTTAATAAGTATGATATTAAATATAGCTTACGTTTATGTTTTGGCAGCAATTGATTCAGCGAGCCTATTCGATGCTCCCTAATTTCTTTTAAGGTTGTTTTAATTTCATAATCGTCTTTAGGGCATGTAAAGTCGTGTTCTTCTGATTTAATACCAGTCCAGTATTTGAAGACTAAGGCTGCATTTCTTTTTTGGATTAGCTCGTTAAAGAAATACAACTCACCAATAAGACCTGTAATAACTTCCTTTGTTGGGTTTTTTCTTTTTTGTAATATTTTTTCAAATCTTGCTAAAGATTCTTTAATAGCTTTAGCCGGTTTACTTTTGTCAATTTGAACTGCATCAGCTATCCCACTACATATTTCATAAAAAGGACTATAAAGATCTTTCTCACTGCATCTTAAATGTATCTCTTTACCACCTCTTGCTGTTGAGATCTGGATTTTGCTATGGCTTTTCAGTGTTCTGATATCATCTATTGATTTAATTTTGAAGATTATCTCCTTTTCATTCGGAGACACCGACAGTTCGCACAAAGGGTCACCATGGAATGGCTCAAGAAATGGTATTCCCCTCTTTAGCCTTCGCAAAACTTCGGCCCATCTGAGGCGTGTTAAAATCATTTTTTTACACGGTTGAGCTCGTTTTTTAAAGCTTCAGTTAATGCTCCCTTTATTGCATTTACCTTTATTTTTTCAATTGGTCCTATTTTTTCTCCATTTAAAATCGGTTCAAATATAAAATATAAAAGTGTCCTAAGCAGTGGAAAATCTGTTTTGCTGCCCTTTTTCTTTCCCAGCAATACCTTTCGAAAGCTCCTATTAAGATGCACTTCTCTTTTCCCTGGATTTATATCGACAAAGCTTTTTGAATTAATTTTCTTCCAGTCGATCTTCATATCTCGACCGTTAAGAAAAGGAATCCTGCTTTCTTGGAGAACCTCTTTTACTTTTACAGGAATTCCAAAGCCTGGTCGAATCACGGCCTTTGGTTTTACATTCCCTTTTTTTCTATAGAGTTCCTCGGCTTCCTTAAGATATTTGTCAAAGGTTAAACCATCTTTTGCTTTGGCTTTAAAGACAGAATTTGGAAAACTATGTGGTATATCAACACCATCTTTGTTGCTTCTTACTTTAATGTATTTCCCTAAGGATTCGGTTATGTCGATTTCAACTCTCGCCAGACTCAAATGTGGCTCACATGTACCGATTATATCACACCAACCGCCGTCTGTGATTAGCCTATTATTTCTAAAGAAATAGAACCCTTGATGTTCTGCAACTTTACCACCCCCAAGCTTGTAGCCCTCATCACTTGATTTCTTCTTCCATATATGACCAATGAGTCGAACACTTCCAGCTTTCGGTAATTTAAGATCGAAAGTCTTTGGATAACTACTAGATGCTGATTGACTCTTTTGGGGGAACGGGCAAAGCGGCTCAATTATTGTCTCAATACCTGCTTGACCTAGTTCTTCATCAAAAACGTCGATTCTAATTTCTAGATTTTTTTTATCCAAGAATCTAAACAGCTTAAGACCTAGATGTGTTTTGGTTTTATTAATAATGCTATTTAAATAACTATCTATCCCGACACGGAGACGGGTAAAATCATCAATTTCGCTCCACATCACAATCGTCCCAGACTTTATTTTTTCAAGAAACCCCCAACTACTTGAAAAAATAAGGGCTATTGTTTTTTCACTTGGAGTATACAATTGCCAATCTTGTTCTTTTATTCCTTTTTTTGTCCATTGTCTTCCCACGACGTCTGTTGTCTTTGTTTTCGAGATAACGGTTAAGATATTAGCCTGACTTAATGATGCTGTTTTTAATCCTACCCCAAACATTCCTAAGTCGTTTTTCCCGTATTTCCTTTTTTTTGCGAATTGCATTGCATCTCTAAGCGTTTTTTCATCCATTCCATTTCCGTTATCTACAATATATACCGCTTTTATCTTATTGTTTTGTATGTGAAATCTTATTAAGACTTTGCTTGATTCTGCATCAATTGAGTTGTCGATAAGATCGGCTAGACTTGCTTCGAATGGGTAATCTTTTTCAAGCGCATCTAATATGTCAGGAGTTGGTCTTAGTTGTTCTCTGCCAACAATTGAAAACTCTGCTGGTTCTATAAATGATTCTCTGTTGTTCATTTTTATGTTTTATTTCTTTTTAGTTAATTATCAAGCATACATCCTAGCGCTCTTGGATTTTTACAATGTTCTAGATTTTTATTACTATTCTTTCTTGATGTGTGAAGCGCCGTCGCCGCTTCCTGATGCTTGACATCATCAATTGCTTCCATCCAAAGATACCATTCCACTAGTGTCATTCATGCGGATCCCTACTGGGTTGCGCTCTGTGACGCTAACCATCTTTAGATGCTGAAAGAATTCTTTGGGTAACCCATGATCCTGCCCACCTTTTCGAATCACCTCGTAATACTTCTCGGAAGGCCTGTGGTACAGGTACTTGCGCTTTTTCTCATCCGCCACCTTAGCCTGGTAGGTTAGGCAAGTCTGTTTTACTCCTTTTTCATCAACCACCTCTACCTTCGTCCGGTTGTAAAAGTTTTCCTTCGGGTCCCGATGCTTTTTATACCCCTCATAATGGTCGATCTTATCCAGTTGCTCCTCAGTTAACTCATAGATAGCCCCCCATACCTTCGACCCAGCCTCAGGCACAATATCGGCCACCCCACCCTTCCAAGTTAATTTGGAATAAAGCGTAAAACCGAGCCTGTGGTTCTCCAAGTAGGCCCCACTGATCACTTTGGGCTTCGATCCGATCCGCTCCCGCATCTGCTCCAATGACAAATTCGAGCCATAGGCGAAGTATAAAATATTTTTACTCAAAGCTTGGTCCCTCCAAACTCTTCCGAAGCTGATTACCCTCATCATCCTGAGAATGCAGTACCATCATCGCATCATCAGGCCACACATGATGCTCCTTGGCAACTTCCAGCATCAGGAATGCCCGGGTCAACATGGCCCTTAAGAGTGGCTTGGCATCCTCTGGCTCTGGCTGCTTCCCCGCTAGGTGCTCCAATGCTGCCTGCGCCAGCAGCTCGTAAAACCCGTACTTGTTACCGTAATCCAGCCAGCCATCGAAGAGGTCCCGCATCTGGAACACAAACCAAGTGGCCGGCCCCGCATGCCTCGTCCGTACCGTCAGGTCATGGTCAAAGTAGTTCGGGGTATTAAAGTCTGTCACAAAGTCACTCGTGAGCCGGATATCAGCCCCCCTCCATTCCGGGATCCTTTCCATTTCAGGATGGGTCCAAGGCCCTCCAGCCTCAATGGCCCTCCCCATCCCAATTAACCCATCCTCAATCGCCTCGGGCCCCTTTACCTTAAACCTCATCTGCTTGTTCTTCTTCATTTTCTTTTCTCCTTTATTCATCATCCCCTCATCTTACCCAACCCCCTAGGACATCCGCAGGGCTATGAGGTTTTTTCCATGTGCTAGCAGTTCACGTATTGAATTGGGTTTTGACCACCTTTCACCAAGTACTTGGATACGTCTTTACCCAAATATCTGCTACGGATCGGCTCCTCGGCCACTTTCCCATCGAATTGCCAGCGCCCCCGATATCTTTCACTACCACTCATCCTCTCCTTCAGTTCTTCAAGACGATACTTATAGCTTTTCCAGTCTGCTGGCTCCCAACTAATGATTTGGTAAACCTCTTTGACCACGCCTTGATAAACAGCCAACACGTATTTGACCATGTCCCTCTTCGGGCCGATTTTCCAGATACCCCGTGTTGTCTCGTACAGCTCCTCGGCGTTCATGCCATGTCGATAAAGTTGATTGATCCGAATCACCAGAATTCCAAGATCGCGGATCATACCTTTAGGTGCGTCGTATAAGGCAACCAGCTCCTCCAACCCCATTTTTCCATGGGAAATAGCCTGATAACCTCGTACTTCGTTTGACAACTGGTCGACACCAATCAAATCGATCAAAGCTGCCTCGATCTTCAGGGCCGTTTCATCATCCTTCAGGCCATGAGTAAGGAATTCAATCTTTGGCTCTAGCCCTGCCTTTTTGATTTCACGGATTTTTCGCCCCTTGGCCCCGTCTTTTTCTTCCTTGAGATGATCAAAGGCTCTTTGTCCCTTCCCTTTGCCAATGTAGAAGACCTTCCCGTCCCGCGGATCCCGGTAAAGATAAACATAAATCCCTACTTTTGAGATCACAGCACGCGTGAACATTTTATGACCTTAAACTAGTTTCTATAGCGGAGGTAGTTATTTGGCCTTGGGCGTTGTCTCCAGCCAGTAGTTACGAACCTTGTAGAGGGTCTGGCCGTCGTTGGAGATCCAGGCGTTCCCGACCCTCCTCGTTGTCGTCCCATCCTGCCACAGGATCGAGTTCCCTATCTCATACCCGCCTCCACGTCCGGCCCAAAGCCCCTCCTCCTCCGCGAAGACACAACCCGCCCCAGCCATCAGAACCAAAAGAACTACTTTTTTCATTTATTCTCCTTTTCTTTACGTTTCCTAGGGCTCAACTCCCCTTCCCAAAGGCCAAAACGCTCAAAACCCCCCATGCTCTTTGCCTCACTCTGCAAGACCTCCAACATACTGGAAAGTTGTGCCTCTTTTTCGAGATGCACCTCCGTTCCCATTTTTTCAACCACATCCACGAGAGCACTGATGGAGCAACAGCCCCGGAACAAGTCCGGATAGAAGATCATGCAGGCATTCAGCAGCAACTTGGTCTCATCCCCATCTGCGGAGATAACCCGCACCACCTGCCCGGCGGGCCTCACACCGCTCTCGAAATGAATCGCCTCTACCCAGACCTCCGCCCCCTTCCCACCCAATAGCAGCGCCAGCCAGACTTCCTTTCCATCCGGTGAGCCCATGCATACCACTTTCCTGAAACCTTCCCGGTTTCTCGGCTGAACATATCGATCGTGTCCTTCATCAAAACTCATAGTTCATATCCTCCTTAGTATTTCGTCGGCCAGCCGAAGAGAAGACAGATGCCATGTTGAATCAGTCCAAGAATGTAAAACACCCCCTTCATGACCATAAAGAACACAAATCCAAAAAAAAGCATCAGTGACCAAGCTGTAATTCTCTCATTCCACGAATCCATTTCTTCTCCTTCCTTTTTCATCCTCATCTCTCTCACACCACCTCCAAAGCGGTGTTCAGGATCTTGAGCATGGTGGCCTCGGCCTTTCTTTCATCCGAATCCACCCAGCCTTCCACCAGCCGGATAATCTCCTGTAGGGCCTTTCTCATCTGGGCCTCGTTACTCCCGTTTCCACCATCACTCTTTTTATATTTATTATTTTGATTCATTGGGCGAAATCATCTCATACCCCCTAGGACATCCGCGGGGTTACCCCAAAGATTCTTTTCACTAATTCCTTAACCTGCTTTGCGGAGCTGGGATGAACTGCCCCCCATCGTTCGAAGGCGGCTCCGGTTTGTAGGCAATCGCCTGCTGAACAGCAGAGGCAACTGCCTCGCACCAAGCCAGCGATTTACTGCTCAGATACTCCGTCTCCCAAAAGCCCCCGGTACTCAGTGTCACACTATAGGCCGCATCTTTTTTATGACTTCCGAACAGCAGCCCTACTCCCATAAAAAGCCCAAAGACCAGTCCTGACCAGAAGCCGGCCAATCCCATCAGAATCCCAAATCCCAATGCCAACCAACCCACACTTCGCAAAAGCGACGCACCAAGATCGTTGGACTTATTTTTCCCATATGTCACAGAGGTGATTTCCCGAACAGCAAACGCCTTGTTCCAAGGATGCCCAATGGTCACCAGCGATTCCGTCACCCTCACCTGCCCATCATCAAAGAAGACTTTCTCCCCTCCTCCTTCTTCATCACAACCAGATCGGATCACTAGTCTTGTTCTTTGCATGCCTTAATCCTCTACCACCCCATGGGACATCCGCAGGGGTAGGGTTTAAAAGTTTAACTCAGTCTGATCATCTGCCCTGTCTGGCTTCACTTCACAGGTTTTGACCAGAAAATCATCCGTAATCGCTCTAAGGCAGTCGACTCCCCCCTTTTCGAGCCATTCATCCCCTGCCTCCGGGATAAGTATCACCGGCATGCGGTCATGGACCGACCTAACGAGTTCACTGGGTGATGTCGTGATGATCGTAAAGGTTTCTAAAATACCTTCGGGACTATTCCAAGCTTCCCAAAGTCCAGCCATGCAGAACTCGTCCCCATCCGGTCGGGCAAACTTCCACGGGATCTTCTTTTTGCCAATCGTCTCCCATTCCCAAAAACCATCAGCAGGAACCAAACAACGCCTTTTCTGGAAAGCTTCCCGGAACGACGGCTTCTCCGAGATGGTTTCAGCCCGGGCATTGATGCACTGAACCCCGATCTTGGGATCCTTGGCCCAAGAAGGAATCAGCCCCCACCGAAGATTTGCCTCCTCCAGTCCTCCGGACACCTTGCGGATCACGGAAGCCCTGTCTGTGGGTCGTATAATCGCTTGAGGCGGGGCTTTAATCGCAACTTTAGTCTTACCAACCTTCACCTGCCCCTTAGTCCGCGAATACCGGCTGCACATACCTTTTCAATAGGGCTCAAAGAAGGCTTTCACAGAGAGAATTCCTACCACCCCTGGCCCAATCACATTTCGCCTCCGGCTTGATTGGCTCTACCCCGTCCTCGAAGACTCGGACTTTAGAAATAAGAAGGGTGGGATTTGAAACTATTCGCTACTAGCTGACTATCAACACTATCAAGGACTTATATTGCACCGTTTTGCGAGAAATTGCCACGACTTGTAACTTTGCTGTCACGAACTGTCACGGGATTTACTCTCCTCATTTCCAGCGACTGGAAACGAGAATAAGAAGTCCCCCTACCAAACGACTCCTTTCCTAGATCGGATTTCCTCTATTTTTTAAGGGTTTCTTTTGAAAGTTTAGCACACCCTTCAAAGGCATTATCTTCGACCACTTGCACGGAATCAGGAATATTAATAGCTGTCAAATTACGGCATCCAGCGAATGCGTTATGACCAAAAACTTCGAGCCCAGGCGTAAGAACTACGTTGGTCAGTTGAGTGCAATTAAAAAAAGCACTGGTTTGAATACTTTTAACACCTTTAGGTATCGAAATACTCCTAAGACTTTTACAGTTATAAAAGACTTGGGCCCCAATAATGGATACGTCTTGTGGGATGTTTACCACCTCTAGGTTGACACAATTATGAAAATTATCGTTTTCAAGGGCTTTAAGTCCATCGGGTAGCTTCACTTTTAGAAGATTCGTGCAGCCCATAAAGGTGGCCCCTCCAATTTCCGAAACACTATTAGGAATTGAGATTTCAGTAAGATGACTAAGACCAATAAAGGAAGAGCCGCTGATTTTTTTTACTTTGAGTTTATCTAGTTCGCTTGGAATTCTAACCACCTCACTTTTACCATTATAGCATGTGATTGTAGCTCCACCACCTTCTGCCAGATAACTCCATTCTCCACACAGCAAAACATGCCTTCTTTGCTTGTAGGCAGTATTCGTATCTGACTCTGCACAGAGAACGGATATAACTAAGACCATAACAAGAAATGTTAAAAAAGTCTTAATAAGCTTTTTTATTTCTATAGGATCAAACATTTCGCATTTTATGTCTTTTTCGAAGATTTTTGGGAGACTTAATTTCACTCGTTTTACCCCGACCTGCCCCGAAACCAGTGCGTCACGGATATCGGTTACTACGGGTTTTGGTTAGGATTGGTGGCAGAGTAGGGATTACAACCGACGACTACGTATCATCGCCAATCCACCTAAACCGATTACAAGAAGCGAAAGCGCAGAGGGCTCGGGTACGCTGGCAACTGTAACGGAGTCTATAGAAACAACCTGCCCAGGATTGTAGCTATTATTAAAAGAAATACGGTTTCCAGGACTAAGCACGGTTGTAGCTGTAACTATTGGATTAGCTAGATCACCAAGGTAAAGAGCTACCATTGATCCGTTATCAGTAATTCGAAAATCAATCCATTCATTGCTGGGCAGGTAAGCAGGAGCGGAAGACAAGGCATTTAGCCAACAGTTGGCGTCTGATGTATAAGCGTTTCCGGGATTGGATAAACCACCAACAGTCCATTCGGAGATACCCACTTGACCACTATCTTGTTGAAAGTTGTAGAAGATTCCGTTGTCTTGATCCTTCCAAGGATTTGTAGAAGCCCCGGTAGAACGAGTAAAAACCATAAAACGATCAGTTACTCCATCGAAACGGAACCTACCCACAAGATCAAAACCGTTTGAGAATTCTTGTTTCGTTATGATCGTCCCGCGATTTGCCAATGTTACAGTTCCATTGGCAACAGAAACAGAGCCCGCGGTTCCCGCTGGAGTTGATGGGGATGTATATATATCCCATTTGGTATGATCTAGGACTGAGCCATCGAATGTCTCTGTGAGAACAAAGTCAGCTTTCAATGATGCTGAAAAGGCCAGAAGGAGAACGAGTGTTAGGTTCAGCACCTTTGTTAATTAAGCATAACCTATTCAAATTTGCAATATTCTTAATACGCCGAAATGAATGAGTAAGTACTAAATCCGTGTCACAGGAAAGCCTTGAAGGAATCAATAACCTTAAGCGTAACGCAAAGGGGGTGGGATATTGGACCCCTAAGACCTGCCCCTCTCTATTTTGGTTACTCGCTCCGCGATGGACTGGCATTCCGCATAAGCGGGGGAATTGCGCCCCCGAACACCCGCCCCTGGCCCAATCACATTTCGCCTCCGGCTTGTAGGAATTTACCCCATCCTCGCAGACTCGGAACCCGATCAAAAATTCAGGGTGGGATTTGCGCCCCGGAAGACCTACCCCTGCGCCAATCTAGTTACCCCTCCAGGATGAAAGATTTACCCCGTCCTCGTAGACTCGGAAACAACCCGGAAATGAAAGGGGTGGGATTTGCGCCCCCGCAGACCTGCCCCCGCGCTAATCAAATATCGCCTCTGGCGAGTTGTAACTTACCCCGTCCTCGTAGACTCGGACGGGGTGGGATTTGAACCCACGGTAGGGTTTCCCCTACTCCTGATTTCGAGTCAGGTACATTAAACCGCTCTGCCACCCGTCCGTTTTCAATCATACGCACCACCCGTGCCTTCTCAAGCTTCCCGATTGCTTCCGCCTCCTTCCCACATAAAATCAATCTATGGCCTTCTCCTGCGCCCACTCTCCTATGGCCCTTGTCCTCCTGCCATCTCTCCTCTGCGCAGGGGAACTCCTTCGCGAAGACGATCCCCGCACCTCTGCTATCCCAAGGCAGGTCGGGCGCAACCTCTACCTCTACTCCACCCCCAAGGAGTCCACCTTCTGGAAATACGACAGTGACGGAAACGAGTGGCGCAAAGACACCTTTGGAACGATCTGGAAAAAAGAGGCCGGTTCAGATCCCTTTGAAAAAGGCTCTTGGGAAATTGATGGCTTCGA